>ENA-ORXM01002609-ORXM01002609.1-marine-metagenome-genome-assembly--contig:-NODE-2609-length-20312-cov-3.360514_pt1 | contig 20312 bp, 16 predicted proteins | sample MGYA00237867_ERZ511480 | MGnify/ENA primary metagenome ERZ511480 (study PRJEB26309, sample SAMN06266103) | marine metagenome | isolation source: Algal blade | place: United Kingdom:Sidmouth, United...
TAATACTACCGAAAGTGGTGCTGCAAAATGGGTTGATGCTGCTAAAAATGCAAATTTTTCAAATCAAAAAATTGAATTTGTACAAGCGAATGGAATTAAAAAACACCAAATTCCTGTTGGTGTAATTCGTTAGAGGAGCTATGTTAATCCCATCGAACATAAATATCTCCAGTTAATAAGTTACTAGGCAAATCTTGAAGATACTTTTGAAAGTCCACTTGATTTTCCCATAGGTTTAGGGATAAATGCATGGACTCATAAGGCGAAAAATTATAGCTTAAATTGGGAAATTTTGATAAAATTTGAAGACATTCTAAAGCTTTGTTTTTTAGTCGATTGTTGTACTCAAAAGAAATAAAGGGGATGGGTTGAGACAAACCTTTTAGCACTTCCGTTTCGTAACCCTCGACATCAATTTTACAAAACTTAGGTAGACCATAATCTTGAATCAGTTGGTCTAAGGTGCTCAAGGGGACTTGTATAGTTTTGTCCCACAAGATATGATGCTTTTCTTGATGGCTGTACTGTTCTATAAATAAAGTGCTGAGTGTAGAGACTTCATGGTAATTGGCTAGGTGCAGCGTCCCTTTGCCTATTTGAGCACCCAATGCAATTTGGAGAACACTTACATTAGGGTTTAGCTCAAATTTTTTTCTTAATACTTGACAACAATTCTGAGTTGGCTCAATTGCAATCACTCTTGCCCCTAATGTACAGAATGTATCTGTTCTACTGCCCATATTTGCGCCCACATCAAAGCATAGGTCACCTTTATCAATAAATTGTTGGTAAAAGCTTTGTTGTTGCTTTTGTTGTCGCCAAGTAGAGAAATGTTTCTTTGTTTTTTTTATCCAATTCATGCTTTAATATAGATAATAATTCAGGATTAATAACGGATTTTATACAAGGTTTTTTGATTGATTTTTTGAAAACTAGGTACAGAACAACTTTAAAGTTATCCTGTATACAGATTTGAAAAATTTAATAGCATATTAAAGAATGTTTTTAAAGCGGAATGCTTATTATAATCTCCAATAATACTTATTTTGAACAATAATAAAGCTTGTAGGAAGTTTAGGTTTTTTGCTTATGTCTTGTAAATCAAACAAAAAGAGACCTACAAAGAATAGAAAAGGTGATTGCTCGTGCTTTGTGAAAAAAAAATGCTACTTTTGGTAAAACAAAAATAAATAAAGACGCTATTTGGAGCGTGAAAAATTGCATATATTATATACTGACAAAAGATGACATTCGAGGAATTAGACTTAGATTATGACCTATTAGACGCCTTAGATTATATGGGCTTTGTGGACGCAACTCCTATACAAGAACAGGCTATTCCAATGATATTAGAAGGGAAGGATTTGATTGCTTGTGCTCAAACAGGAACAGGAAAAACAGCAGCTTTTATTTTACCAATTCTAAATAAATTAGCAGAAAACCCAACAGAAAATATCAATACATTGGTCATCTGTCCTACTCGTGAGTTAGCTATTCAAATAGAAAAACAAGTACAGGGCTTTGCTTATTTTGTTGGGGTAAGTTCTATTGCGGTTTATGGTGGTAGTGGAGGAGACGATTTTTCTCAACAAAAACGCGCATTAACACAAGGAAGTAATATTATTGTAGCGACTCCTGGTAAGCTTATTTCGCACCTAACTTTAGGTTATGTAAAGTTTGATCATGTTCAACATCTAATTTTGGATGAGGCAGATAGAATGCTGGATATGGGATTCTTAGACGATATACAAAAAATTATTTCTTATTTACCCAAGAAGCGCCAAAACCTAATGTTTAGCGCAACAATGGCACCTAAAATAAGAACTTTAGCCAATCAAATTTTAACGAAACCAGAAACGATTAATATAGCTTTGGACAAACCTGCTGAGGGGGTTCTACAAGCTGTATATATGACTTACGACAATCAAAAGACTCGATTGATTCATAGTTTGTTGGCAGACAAGCCCGAGTACGAACGTATTTTAATTTTTACTTCTACTAAAAGAAAGGTATCTGAAATTGCTCGTTCACTTAAGAAGGATGGCTTTTCTGTAGCAGGAATTTCTTCGGATTTGGATCAAGATGCTCGTGAAAAAGTATTACTAGAGTTCAAACAAAAGGCAGTTCGTATTTTGGTGGCAACAGATATTTTGAGTCGAGGAGTGGACATCAAGGATATTAATTTGGTCATTAATTATGATGTGCCTGGTGATGCTGCGGATTATGTGCATCGTGTAGGAAGAACAGCTCGTGCTTCTACGACTGGGGTTGCTTTGACTTTTGTCAACCCTGATGATATGTACAAGTTTTCTAGAATAGAAAAATTGATAGAAACAAAAATTCCTCAAGTTCCAGTACCCAAAGAATTAGGAGAAGGTCCCGAATACAAAGTTCGTGGAAATGGAGGAAGCCGCAATTATAAAGGTGGACAAAATAAGAATAAAGGTTCTAATAATAACCGAAATAAAAGCAATCATAAAAAGTCCAATAACAATCGCAAGAAATCAAATTCAAGAGGACCAAAGAAAAACACTCCAAGAACAAAAGATAAGTCGTAAAACAACATGGACGGGAAAAATCGCTCAGATATAGAAGTAGGAATGGAAGTTGCTATAGTACTCAAAAAAGATCAACGTACAGGAACCTTGACAGAAGGTTATGTAAAAACTATTCTAACAAAAAGTAAGTTTCACCCTCATGGTATAAAAGTACGCTTGGATACAGGCGAAGTTGGACGGGTTCAAGAAATTCTGCTAGAGGAGTAGTCTTCTTTTTTTACGTTCTTTGGCGAATTGTGTGAAGTTTTAAATTCCAGTAATTCTTTTGACTTATTTAAGATATTAGGCGTTAGAATCCCTCCCTTCAAGTAAATTGAAGGTTCAAAACAAGCTTTGTTGGAGACTTGCAAGCAAGTAAATTGAGGACAGGATCACTTCGCTTTTAGACAAATAGCTACTAATGAGCTATGTCGTCTAAAAGCGAAGCGATCGTAAGAATGAAATGATCTAGTATCTAATATCTTAAAATTTCTATACTAAAGGACTTCTGTTTCTTATTACCACACGATTTACTGCGTGAGAGAGTTGTTAAAGAACCTTTTTTTATTAAATATTTAGGTTAGAATTTATAATCATAACCAATTTCTTCTAAATCTTTTTTTAGTTGATTAAAAGCCTCTAAATCTGGATTTAATTGAGTTACTATTTCTCTTGTAATAGGGACATGATTATAAATTTGACTTATAACGTTTAGATTTAAATGGACTAAATCATAATATTCCTTTGCCCACTGATAAAAAGTTTCGGGTTTTCCATCTAATAACTCAAGAAGTTCTTCGGAACCATCCTTTCTAAGTTTATGCGCTTCAGCAACCCATTGCTTGTTACCTTCAAGGTTCCAAATACAAAATGTAGTACCAATACTAGCAACAGGTTCTCCAAAAATAAAGTCATGAAATTCTTTAGGTAAGCTTTTTGTGATTTTATCTTTGTCTTGAAATGAGCTTTCATGGGCAAAGCCGTTGATAACAGTTCCTTCTTTCTTAAATAAAATAAGCATTTCATCTCCACTACCATTTCTCATTTGACAACATGCTTCACCTACTGCCCAGTCTTTATTGTAAGAGTAATATCTGTAGTCCCATTCTGGTGATATGATAGCTTCTAATGTAGCAAGTGTTGTACAGAGTCCCTTCAGTTGTATAGGATTGGGTAATAAATCTAGACAATGGCTTGATATTTTTTTCATGTTATTATTTGTTGTGAGCAGAAGAACAGATTGAAGGGTGAAATATTATTTACTGATTTTAATCAATTCCACATATCAACGGGAGTGATGACAAAGCCCTTTTCTAATAATTGCATCAACAAACCACATTCATGCCTTAAATGATACCAACCAATAGCAACAAAACAATTATTTTCTTGGAGATGTTGTGGCAGTAATTCTGCCCATTTAGTATTGCGTTCTTGGATTAATGGATAAATACTTGGACAAGGTTCTTGAAAAGCAAAGGGCAATTCCATATCTCGATAATCCATTACAAAATTACATTCATCTTCTAAAACATCATTATTAGACTTTAGCCCTTTAATCAATACTTTTAACCGTTGAATTTGCCTGTCAGCAGGGTTGTGTGGAACATATTCTTCTTTTCTAGGTTGAAAACAGTTTAAGCCTTTGTCAAAGCCCAAAGTAGGAATATTATACATTGCAGCTAATTCTTCAATATATAAATCCATATTTCTGATATCATCTCTTTCAGAACAGCCCTCACAAACATCTCTAAAATATTCTAAACTAAGGTATAAATCTAGTTCATGAAATTGTAATTTTTTGTAAGGTTTATCGACAAATTTTTCAGTGACAAATTGCCATTCTCCTTTGTTTAGCAAGCTTTTTAGTTTAGGATTGTCAGCTCTATCTTGAATGACATTCCAGAGTTGGGCATCGTTTCCGATAGCTTGAAGTATGACCAAATCTGCTTCTTTGAGTTTTTTGTAAGCGGTAGACATTGTATGAAAAAAACGACTACCAAAAGCATGTGAAGTCCCTAAAATGTAGGATGTTTTATGGTTTATTGTATCTTTAACTTCCCACAAGACGGTGTGGTAGATGGTGTGATTCAATTGAGCTTGTGAATTGTTCATAACAAAGACACAACAAAAAAGTAATAAAAAAGAACGCATATATTATAGAAATTGATTGTAGTTTATAACATAATTAAGTGTTGAAAGGGGATTGTTTTTTGAAAAACAAAAAACAGACAACTATTAATTCAAAGAGTATGAATAAAAAACTACATTTGTACTAATAATACCTCTATGTTTTTTATTGGAAACTAAAAAATCTGTGGAGTATTATACTAAATTAAATTTCCTTAATTTAGGTTTACTTGGGATGCTAAAGTTAAGAAAAAACTAGTGCTTTTTGCAAAACAACTCGTATTTAGAGTGCTTTTTTTAAGAAAAACTAGAACTAAGAATATTATTAAACTAATTATACTGAAATATTAGCATGAAACTAATCGCATTAATCGTTTTGTTGGGCGTATCCTTAGGGATCATGGCTCAAGATAAAGAATTGACTTTGGAAGATGCCGTACTGGGACAGTGGCGACAATTTTACCCCTCTCGTGTAAGCAACTTAGCTTGGAGAAAAGGGCAGGAGGCTGTTACCTTTCAATCAAAAGATGGCAAAGAAATTATGGCACAAGCAATAGGCAGTAAAACGCCTAAAAAGCTATTTGATTTAACTGCATTGAACAAAGCCTTTGGTGAAGAGCTGTCTAGAATGCCTTTTATAAAGTGGGAAGCTGCCAATGAATTTAGTTTTAGTTATGGTGGGCAACGTTTTTGGATGACTATAGAGGGAGAAAATATTACTCGTAAATTAGTGGTTCGAATGCCCAAAGAGGCGAATGTAGATCACCACAAAGGATCACAAAACATTGCTTACACCAAAGATAATAATCTCTATATTCAAGATAAAGATGGGGGAGAGATAGAGGTGACCGCTTTTGAGGATGCCAATATTGTGAGTGGGCAAGCGATTGCTCGCTACGAATTTGGAATTGGAAAAGGTACCTTTTGGTCTCCTGATGGCTCAAATTTAGCATTTTATCAAAAAGATGAAACAGACGTTTCGGATTATCCATTGCTGGATATTACGACTACACCAGGTTCTTTAAAAACAATTAAATATCCAATGGCTGGGCAAAAAAGTGAGTATGCTCGCGTTGGGATTTTTAATATGAACACGAAGAAAACAACTTATCTGAATGTAGAAGGACCTAAAGATCAGTATTTGACAAATTTAGGTTGGGGACCAGAGAACAAGTACGTTTATATAGCAGTGATTAATAGAGAACAAAATCATGCTTGGTTGAATAAATATGATGTTAAGACGGGCAATTTGGTCAAAACACTTTTTGAAGAAACGCACGAAAAGTATGTTGAACCTGAACATCCTGTTTGGTTTATTCCTGGTAATAACAAAGAGTTCTTGTGGTGGTCTGAAAGAGATGGTTTTATGCACTTGTATCGTTATAATACAGATGGAAAATATCTAGGGCAAGTAACAACAGGAAAATGGGTAACGCTAAAAATTCTAGGCTTGGACGATACTAAAAAGATGGTTTTGGTACAAGGAACAGATGAAAGTGGCTTGAATACTACGGTTTATTGTGCGTCTTTAGAAGGAGGAAAACCTTCTAAGCGTTTGGTCAAAGAAGATGGTGTACACAACTTTTCTTTGAGTAGTGGAGCAAAACACTTAATTGATGATTATTCAGACACCAAAACGCCACATATCACTCGTGTAGTCAACTTGAAAGGCAAATCAAAAAATAATTTACATACTGCTAAAAATCCTTACGAAGGCTATAAAATTTCTAGTCCAGAATTGCTTACTTTAAAAGCAAAAGATGGTACGCCTTTGCAAGCTCGTTTAATCAAGCCAGCAGATTTTGACCCCTCCAAAAAGTATCCTGTAATCGTTTATGTATATGGAGGGCCACATGCCCAAATGGTAACCAATAGTTGGTTGGCTAACGCTAGTCTGTGGATGTATCATGCTGCTAACAAAGGTTATTTGGTATTTACGTTAGATAATAGAGGTTCTGCCAATAGAGGGTTTGAATTTGAAAATGTGATTCATAGGCAGTTGAGTAAGCATGAAATGGAGGATCAATTGGTTGGGGTTGATTATCTAAAGTCTTTGGCTTACGCTGATACGGATAGAATGGCAGTACATGGCTGGTCTTATGGCGGGTTCATGACAACATCTTTGATGTTGAAACACCCTGATGTATTTAAAGTAGGTGTTGCTGGCGGTCCAGTAACAGACTGGAATTATTACGAAATTATGTATGGTGAACGTTATATGGATATGCCAAAAGAAAATCCAGAAGGTTATAAAGAAACACAATTAAAGAATCATGTACAAAATCTAAAAGGAGATTTGCTGTTGATTCATGGAACGGTAGATGATGTGGTGGTGATGCAACATAATTTAACTTTAGTTCAAGCTTTTGTGGCAAATGGGATTTTGATGGACTTTTTCCCTTATCCTATGCACCCACACAATGTAAGAGGAAAGGATAGAGTCCATTTGATGAATAAGGTATTGACTTATATTGATGATAAGTTGAAGTAGATTTGCTTGTGCAAGTTGTTCATTTACTTACTTTTAAAATGGCTGATCTTGCTCTAATTAAATAATTACAATATGGGATTAATAGCTCTAGAAGGAATGGAGTTTTATGCTTATCATGGGTTTTATCCAGAAGAGCAGTTGATAGGAGGAGATTATATTATTGATGTTTATTTGGAAACCGATTTTGATGCAGCGGCAAATAATGATGCCTTAGATGTAACGATTAATTATGAAACAATTTATCGAATCGTCAAGGTAGAAATGCAAAAAAACTCTAAGTTGTTGGAAACAATAGCTCGGCGTATCATTAATAAAATCATTGGCATTTGTACAACTGTGCAAGGATTAAAAGTGCGTGTTACTAAAAAAAATCCTCCTTTAGGTGCTAGTGTACAGCGAGCATTTATCGAAATAGAAGAAAGCTATGTGGTAAAATGCAATAAATGTTCTCGTCCATTTCTATCACATGCACGAGGAGATTGTTGGACAAAACATGGATTGGTATACCCAGAAACAAAAGCTACTTTGATGCGTGCTTTTGGTCCCAATATTTGCTACAATTGTTTGGTGCCACACTTTATTAAACGTAGAAAAGATTAAGTTTGGCTTGTTTTTAGTTTAATAAAAAAATCTAGGTACAGGACAAAAAGCAATCACTAGTAATTTAGATGATGAATCTACTTAAAACTATGGATCTAGATTGCTGCGCTCATCTTTACGTTTGTCTCTACGTTTGTCCTGACGTTCGTTAGGAGAGCTTGAGAGAGCCTAGTAGAGCTAAGCGTTGTACTTTAGAGTTTTCCTGTATACAGTAAAAAAATATAAGTTACTGCGCGAACTTTTGGGTTCTCAAAGAACGAATTTAATAACCTATAATACACAACGAATAATGAAAAGAATTACTATTTGGATGTTTTGTTTTTTATCCATATTCTCTTTGTCTAATTGTGATACCCTTCAGGATATTGCAAATACAACATTAGGAAATAGCTCTAGCAGTGGTGGAGCAGGATTAAGTAATGGCCAGATTGTCTCTGGCTTGAAGCAGGCTTTAGTACAAGGGACTTCTAAAGGGGTCAATGTATTGTCTGTAAAAGATGGTTTTTTTAAGAATGCTGCTGTAAAAGTATTGTTCCCACCAGAAGCTCAAAAAGTTGAAAAAACGCTAAGAGATGTAGGTGCAGGACAATTGGTTGATGTTGCCGTTGAAAAAATCAACCGTGCAGCAGAAAATGCAGCTTCAGGTGCAAAAGACATTTTTATCAATTCTATTTCTCAAATGACGGTAACAGATGCAATGGACATCTTGATGGGATCAGATAATGCTGCTACCAATTACTTACAAAAGACCACTTCTTCGGCTTTATTTTCTTCTTTCAATCCTGTTATTCAAAAATCATTGAATCAGGTAGGTGCTTCTGATGCATGGTCAACTGTTATGACGAATTATAACAGAATTCCTTTTGTAGAGAAAATCAATCCAGACTTGGACGATTATGTAACCAACAAAGCAATGGACGGTGTTTTTCTAATGATTGCAAAAGAAGAAAAGTTGATTCGTAAAGATCCTGTAAAACGAGTAACTGACATTTTGCAAAAAGTGTTTGCCTTACAAGATAAGAAATAACATAAGCTTCTAATTTTAGGTTTTGTCAACTTAGAAATCAAAAAAAAGTCTTAAAGTAACTACTTTGGCTGTACAACTTGAAGTATCTTCTCGTTTGTAAGGTGAATAAATCCTCCTTGCTGGTAGAGAATGGTGCTTCAAGTTTTTTTTTGGACGAACTTCTTTGTAAATTTGGCAAACTCAATAGAAAGTTTGTGAGATACAGTTTAGAGTATTACTATTAAAAGGTAGTTTGTGATGGTCGATTGATTTTATAGAATCACCAACAAACTATTAAAAACAGAACAAAAATTTATGACCATTTTGAAAGCACTTTTCAAGCTATCTGTAAGTAGCCTATTGGTTTTATGTGGGTATAGTAGCAATGCCCAAAGCCTAATTCAAGTACCTTTAGAGAATAATCCTACCATTGTTAAATATTTAGAAGATAATCCAGTTTCTGCATCAAGAAATAATCAAACTTGTCTTGACGATACTCTAGGATTGCCTTTCTTTGATGATTTTGCTTATCCCATCGGAAATATTTATCCAAATTGTTCCAATTGGCAAGACAATCACGTTTTTGTCAATGAAGACATGGCGTACAATCCACCTTCAATAGGGGTGGCTACATTTGATGGTTTATCTCCAGATGGTTCTCCATATAATATTAATGGAAGTGTTTCTACAGGAGCACCAGCAGATACTTTGACGTCACAATATTTGGATTTGAGTGGTAAGACGGCTAATAATGCTATTTATTTGAGCTTTTTTTATCAGAAGCAAGGTTTGGCAGATCGCCCAGAAGTACAAGATTCTTTTATTCTAGAATTTAAAGATACTAGCAATGCTTGGGTGCTTGTTTGGTCAGAGGCAGGGATTGATAATTCTGTTTCTTCTCAAACTATTTTACCTTTTCATCAGCAATACATTGCGATAGATAGTGCTTATTATTTATACAACGGTTTTCAGTTTCGTTTTCGTAATTTAGCAAGTATAACAGGAAGTAATGACCATTGGCATTTGGACTATGTTATGTTGGATGAAAATCGGACGAATAATGCAGATACTTTGCACCCAACCTATGGAAGTTATGCGGATGTAGCTTTTACGCACCGCCCTTCTACTCCTTTAAAGGATAACCTAACTGCAATGCCTTGGACGCATTTTAACGATGCTACTTGTTGGGCGACAGAATTAACGATTCAAAATTATAATAGAAATCATAGTCAAATTGCGACATTAGATAGACGATGTGTTGTCGATGAGATTCTTCCTAACTCTAGCTCTTTATTGATAGAAGGTATTCCAGCGGTTGGAGCATATGGACCAAGCCCGAATACAGACGATAGTTTAACACATACTATTGTAGGCACCTACAATACCTTAAGTCCTACTGAAAAGACAATTTTAGAGACAACATATACAATTTTGAATCCTGCTGGTTTTCAGAGCAATGCAATCTTTGAGTCAAATGATACGGTACGAACAAGGACGGTTTTAGATAATTATTTTGCTTATGATGATGGAACCGCAGAGACACGTATCGTTGCTCAAAACTTAGGAACTAAAATAGCGGTAGAGTTCAAAGCAGAGCAAGCAGATAAATTGAGAGGCATTTATTTTCATATGCCTTATTTTATAGATGATTCGCAAAGTGACTTGATTAATATCAAGGTTTGGGTAGATAGTTTGTCGGATGATTCGGAAGTGTTTTCTAGAGATCTACATAAGTTACGATATAGATATGGTTTTAATGGCTTTTATTTTGTAGATTTGGTCGACTTTTTGGGAGGTGCAACTCCTGTTGATTTGGTTGCTGGTCAAACCTTCTATGTAGGTTGGCAACAATCTTTTGGACAGGAAGTACCTATTGGCTTTGATAGAAGTACAGATACAAAGGATAAAACATGGGTTGGTGTAGGGACAAACTGGTCTCAGTCAACGGTAAGTGGTTCTGTAATGATTCGACCATTAGTGTCCGTTGATCCTAATTTTAGTACGATTGCAGTAGATGAGATTGAGTTGGTTGAAAATGAATTGACAATCTATCCCAATCCAACTAAAGATGTCTTACATTTAGAATTGAGTAATTATGAAGAAACTGATAATTATCAACTTTCTATCCATAATGCTGTTGGACAAGAAGTATATACTTCTAACTTTGAGCAACAATTGAGCTTGGGAACTTGGAATACAGGTTTGTATATTTTGACTTTAAGAAATGAGCAAGGAAGAATTATTGCTCAACAAAAAATTATAAAACACTAAAGAATGAAAATAGATATTTTAGCAATTGGCGTTCATCCTGATGATATTGAACTCTCTTGTTGTGGTACCTTGCTGCATCACATTGCAATGGGAAAGACAGTAGGTTTATTGGACCTAACTTGTGGTGAACTTGGAACAAGAGGAAGTGCTGAAATTCGTTTGAGGGAAGCTGCCGCAGCTTCTAAATTAATTGGCGCATCGGTACGAGGAAATTTAGAAATGGCAGATGGCTTTTTTGAGTACTCAAAAGAAAATATGCTCAAAATTGTTGAAATTATCCGTTTGATGCGCCCTGAGATTGTTTTGGCAAATGCAATTTCTGACCGTCATCCTGACCATGGTCGTGCAGCTAAGTTAACTTCAGATGCTTGTTTTTACGCAGGTTTGCGTCGAATAGAAACAGAATGGGAAGACAAAGCACAGGAGGCTTGGAGACCTAAAGCAGTATATCATTACATTCAAGATCATAATTTGAAACCTGATTTTGTCGTAGATGTAACTCCTTATATGGAGCAAAAAATGGAAGTTATTCTAGCCTACAAATCGCAATTTTTTGACCCTGAATCAGAGGAACCTAATACACCTATTTCTGGAAAAGGATTTTTGAACTTTATTAAAGGGAAAAATGCTATGTATGGTCGTCCTGCTGGTTTTATGTATGGAGAAGGATTTACAGTAGCTAGAACTATGGGCGTAACGAATCTTTTTGATTTAAAATAAAATGTTCTTTGACAAATTATAAAACAACAAACAATGACATCAAAAGCAGTATATTTGGGTGAATTAAGAGTGGAGGCAACTCATTTGAAATCTGGTGAAACTATGATTACAGATGCCCCAACAGATAATAATGGAAAGGGAGCCGCGTTTTCGCCAACAGATACTGTTGCAACAGGTTTAGCGACCTGTATGTTGACGATTATGGGAATTCGTGCAGGCAAAAAGAACATTAATATACAAGGTGCAACAGCTGAAATAACCAAAACAATGGCGTCTAATCCTAGACGTATTTCTAAAATAGAAATTACTATTACAATGCCTAAAATTGGTATTGAGGAAAACTTTCAAGAGTTGCTAGAAATGGCAGCTCAAAGCTGTCCTGTTGCCCAAAGTTTACATCCAGACATTGAGCAAGTAGTTGATTTTGTTTGGTAACAAGAATTTTTCTATAAGGAGAGCAACCTTTTTATGCCTTTCTTGCATCTACTATAGTATAGAAAATAAATATAGTTTTAGAATGTTCCCCAACTGCTCTAACAATAGATTTTATGATAAAAGATAAAGTCTAGTATTACAAACGATTAAACAAGAACAGTATGCGCAGTTTATTAGGGCTGATAATTTTGCTATGCCTATTAGGACAAACACAAGATGTATTAGCTCAAAAGAAAAAACGAATAAGAGAACACAAGGATTTTGATGAAAATGCGAAGCCACCAAATGGATTTCTGATTGATTTCTCTTATGGAATCCATTTGCCACTGGCAGATATGGCAGAAAACTTCAAATATAATTTCTCTCTAGCAGGAAAAGTGCAATATATCTTTTCTAATAATATTGCTTTGGGCTTGGTTGGAGATTTTCAATTTATTGATGACATGAAAACAGATGTTGTCGCCAATTTGCGAGAAGAGGAAGGCTTTATTATCGATAAATTTGGTCAGTTGTCAGATGTTCAACTAGGACAACGTGGATTCTTTTTAGGAGCAAGTATTAGTTATTTGATTCCTGTATTAAAAAACTACAAACGGTCTGGTATTGAGGTTCGATTTGAGGGGGGCTACCAGCAGCATTGGGTTCGGATAGAAGTGCTAGGGAGTGATATTTTTGCTTTGTCTGACGAATACAAAAAGGGATACGATCGAATGACGACAGGCTTTGCCATGCGTCAATATATTGGTTATCGTCATTTGGATAGAAATCGATTGTTGAACTTCTTTGGAGGTTTTGATATTATGCAGGCTTTTACCAAAAATAGAAGAGGATATAACTTTGATACTAGACAAGAAGACAATAAAAATCGTATTGATATTTTGGTTGGTTTTAGAATTGGAATAACTTTACCAATTTATATTTATACCCCTGAGACACAAGAAGATGTTCGTTTTTATTAATAATTAATAGCTAAAAAATAAATGTGAATTAAGAAACTCTTAATTCACATTTTACTTTTACATTTCTACTTGTTATTGAATTAAATAGTTTTACAGCCCTATGCCCAACTCTCAACGAAAAAAGCAAGCACAAACCTTACGTACCTTTCGAAAGGTACATCGCTTAACTGGAGCTTTGTTATTTGTTTTCTTTTTTATAGTGGCCGTGACAGGCGTATTTTTGGGTTGGAAAAAACATAGTGGAGGAGCACTTTTGCCCAAAAGCTACAAAGGAACTTCTACGGACTTAAAAACTTGGCAGCCTATTGATCGGCTAAATAGTATTGCTACACAAATTCTAAACGATTCGATTAACCCCGATTTATCTACAGAGCTGAGTCGGATTGATATTCGAAAGCAGAAAGGAATGTTGAAGTTTATTTATAGCGAACATTATTGGGAAATTCAATTAGATGGTGCCACGGGGGAACTCTTAAATATAGGAAGGAGACATTCTGATTGGATTGAAAATGTACATGATGGTTCTATCGTAGATGCCTTTCTAGGAATTTCTAAGGGTTGGTTTAAGTTGTTTTATACTACGATAATGGGCTTTGCCTTATTACTGTTTACTGTTACAGGATTCTGGCTTTGGTATGGTCCCAAAAAGATGCGGAAAGAGCAACGAGATAGATAAACAACTTCATAGCAAATCAAAAAATTGTGTAATATCAATAATTAATTACTCTAATTTATAAGGTTCAATAACAAGTTTTGTGGTGTCCTAAAAAGAAGAAGGTTATATTTAAGAGAGTGAGTAAGATATAACTTACAACTCCTATCATATAATCATTGTAGTTCTTGGAATATTATCACAAAACTTGCTAAAGAGCGATTTTTAATACTCAATTATTATGTCAATAACAAAAGAATCAGAGCTAACTGGAATGCAAAAGATTAGCGAGGTAGTAGGAACAACCTTGAACAAAATGAGAGCTTTTGCAAAACCAGGTATGTCTACCAAAGAATTGGATAATTTTGGTGGTGAATTGTTAAAAAAATATGGCGCCAAATCTGCTCCTTATGTAACGTATGGTTTCCCAGGGTGGACTTGCATTAGTGTGAATAACGAGATTGCTCATGGAATTCCATCTACAACAAAAATTTTGAAAGAAGGAGATTTGGTTAATATTGATGTCTCTGCGGAATTGAATGGTTTTTTTGGAGATAATGGAGGTTCTTTTGTTTTAGGCAAAGACATCTATCAGTACCAACCCTTGGTGGATGCATCCAAAGCTATATTACTGAAAGCTATCCATCAAATTAGAGGGGGAGTAAAAATTTCGGATATTGGACATTTGATAGAGACCAATGCCAAAAAAGCAGGTTTTAAAGTAATCAAAAATTTAGCAGGACATGGTGTTGGAAGAAGCCTGCATGAAGCACCAGAGAATATTTTAAACTATAGAGATCGATTCAATCGCGAACGATTCAAAAAAAATAGTGTGGTAGCAGTTGAAACTTTTATTTCTACCCGTTCTAATTATGCTGTCGAGCTTGATGACGGCTGGACATTGGTTGGTAATAAAGGTGGTTTTGTAACACAGCACGAACATACTATTCTTATAACAGATGCTACACCTGTTATTCTAACAGCGTCAAATGGAATTGTATAAAGGAACAACCGCCATTTTTTATGGCGGCTGTTTTTAGTATTTTAAAATCTAAATCCAACAACCATCCCAAGGCTGATTTGGATCTAGAGGAACTGGAAAGGCTTGCCCATTATAAGTGTTTCCATTAGCCGTACCACGTACTTGCAAAAAGCGATAGGCCCAACACCTACTGTCATGTGTAACCGTATTGTTTTCAATGGTTAAATTATCCATTTCCTTAAAACATAAATGACCATCAATTAAGATATTATCTCGAATAACCAAATCAGCTCCCTTGTACATATAAAAACCACAATGGTTACAAGTGTTTTCATAAATATAAGTGGTAGCAGGATTGGTTTTTGAACTATTGTTAGAATACATAATAATACCATTCCAATTGTTCACAGAAACAGAGGTCATAGTAATTGCATTGTATCGAATGGTTAAATCCCCCTTTTTCCAATAGACCAAAGGACCATCAATATAACTACTGCCTTCCCCTTGTTCTAGAATATTGTGTTCTACTAATACATTTCTACCATCTGTATTTACAATATCGCCTCCTCGATTGTGGTGAAAATAGTTAGAGCGTATGATAATATCTTTACTGGTATAATTCAAGCTTTCAACATCAATCCCAAATTGGGGAGACGTTCCTTTGGTGTGATGAATTTCATTGTTTTCAATCAAGACATCTGTACCTCCAACAATAGAAACCCCTTGACGTCTATTGTCTACCATATTGTTGTTTCTAATAGTAATTTGTTTGACAGAAGAGCCTGGTCCCATCTGACCAACCAAAAGAATTCCATCTCCATTGGCTTTTCCTAAAACAGTGTTTTCAACAGTGACATATTCGCTTTCATTTTGAATACAGATTAAGTGGCCTTCATCATGAACAATACTTCCATCATTTTGTCTAGGAGTATACGTGTGATTTTCTCGATCTCCAATAATAGTTCCACCAGAAATAACCACATTTACTTTTTCTGTTATAGCAATGGCACAATAATTCCATTTGTCATTGGGAGCCATTTCAATAATGGCATTTTTGTCTAATAAAAAAGCCATGTTATTTTTCAGCTCAATTCCTGCTTGATAAATGTTGTTGCCATATTTACCAATTAGGTAATGCCCAGCAGGTAGTCTTATGATGCAATGCCCTTCGTTGACTGCCCAGTCAATAGCTGCTTGTAAGTTATCGGTTGTTTTTTCTGGATCTTCTCGTTGATTAGAAATATCCCATCGATCTAATTCAATCGTATATTCAGAGTTACAGATTTGAGTATAAGGCATCGTATTGATTGGATCCATAGGACCAATAATCGCATTAGGATGATCAGGATCTGAAGGTGAAAGGTTAAAATCTACAAGTGGTTCAACAGTTTCGTCTGTTTTTGTACAGGAATAAAAAAATGTGAAAAGGGTAATGGCAATGATAATGGTTTTCATAATTGGATAGTGATTAAATCCTACCAGCTACAATTGATGAGGGTTTGGAAAGTGGGGGAACTCTTGCTCAAAAGAGAATGGTAGAAAAATGAAATAAAATAATAGAGGCCATTCCTTTCAACTAAGCTAGTAATTAATATTGAATTATGCAATTTGTGTTTTGTTATACTAATAGTCCGTGTAATTAGTTACTCAAGCCATCCTTTCAAGCAGGTTGGAAATTTACAACAAGTTGGGTATCCTAGCTGCGTTGCTGCTTACTCTTGTTTGTTATCTCTATGTTCATTGAGAGAGCTGAGTGTTTTATTTTATAGTTCGTGGTTTTGGTAGTGCCGAAATCTCAAAGATAGACGAAAAAAATATCTTGAAGTAGTTTGGAAGGATAAATAGAAGGTTAAGTTATGGGGAGATCAATTATTCGTAAAAGGTTCCTACTTCTACTTTTGTAAAGACAATTCTTGTCTCTACAAGAGTAGAAGTAGACCTTTTTTACAGAAACAGGCTCTTACTTTCCGATTGTAAGATTTACTCCTACAGAAAAACGAATAGGATCTTGTGGAGAAGCACCAAAAGAAATAGAAGAATTGTCTGTGGTATGATAATATTTACTATTTAGTACATTGTTGATTTTTACAAAAAGATCCAAAGAAAATTTCCTCTTTTTTATAAACGTATACTTTGAAAATAAATTCCATACGGCAAAAGGAGCGTTTCCTACTTGGAAAAATTCATTATCAGCATTAAAAGAACCATTATTATAAGTATTAGAACGATAGACCATACTGTTATGAATACTAAAGTTATACAACTTGAACAATAAACCAGCTTTAATGGTGTGTTTAGCTGTAAATGGAAGGTGTTCTAAGCCATCTATTTGTCCATCTGCATAACTATAACTACCATATATTTTAAATTCTATTTGTTCTTTTTTGTCTAATAGGTAACGATAATCTACTCGAAGTGTTGAACCATAACTTAGTGTATTACTGGTTGAATTAACTGGTTTTTCTGCTGCATTAACAGGGAAGCCATTAAAGTTTTGATCGATAAAATTTGTTTCATAAATAATAGAATTTTCAATTAAATTGAAGTAGCTATTCAAACTAATTGAAAAATCACCTTTTGCATATTTTCCAGATAATTCAAAAGTACGGACTTTTTCAGGTTCCAGTTGCTCATTTGGAATTCTCCAAACATCACCAGCAATATGGGTATATTCTCCATCTTTATTAGAAACAGGATAAAAGGCACCAAAGTGATCGTATTTTTGATCAGGTGAAGGTTGTAAAAATCCTTCGCCATAAAATAATTTGATATTTAAATTTTTTATTGGTTTATAGACAATACCTAACCTAGGATTGATCGAATTGTAAGCATTGGGGTCCTTTGTTGGGGCATATTCACTAATGTCGATTACTTGATCAAATCTTAAACCTAAAGTAAGCAATAGTTTTTTGTGTAATTGGAGTTTGTATTCTCCAAATACACCCAAGATAGTTCGACGGATGTAGTAGAGTTCTTGATATATTTTTAGACTATTGCCATCAATATCGGTCTCATCAGTACCTAGATAATAGATATCGAAATCGGCAGAGTTGAGCGTTCGCATAGGAAAGAAAACAGTATTCTGTTGCTGAGAAATACCACCAGTTTTGGGTAGTGTAGCAGAGTATTGCCCAGTTAAACCTATTGCAAATTGATGTTTGCTATTGATTTTGTAATTAAACGTTTCAGATAATCTAATCCCTGTGTTTGTTCCAATATTATAAGCACTTTGATAATTAGAAAAGGTATTGATTGTTTGGCTATTGTTTGGCGTAAACATAAATGTTGCATTCAACAACGATTTTAAAGTCCACTTTTTAGAATTTTTAGGCTGGTAATCATATTGAGCATTAAGACTGGTTAGTGAACTGCCATATTTAGCCTCTTTCCAATAAGGGGAGTAATAAGGTAGTGCGCCAGTAGCATTGCTGTGTTGCTCTTGATTATGAAAAATACCAAGTCTTAGGTTTTTGTATTTAAAATTTCCTTCTACAAAATAACTAAAACGACTAATATCAAAGGGTTTGATGGGCATAGTTTGAACGGCCCCAGTAGGATCAACAGGACTGGTAATAATAGCCCCATTTTGTAAATATTGCTGATTATAAAAATAAAACTCCTCTGGATAATGTTCATTTAAATTTGCACCATCAGAGTAATATGCACCACCAGACATCGAAAAAGAGACCTCTTTGTTACCAACACCAAACTGAAAGGAGTTATTGGTCGTGTTATACATACCATAACTACTGCTCAATGAAAATCCTTTAGCTGCATCTTTTTCTTTTGTAATAATATTGATAACTCCCATATAAGCATCCGCACCATAGAGCGCAGAAGCAGGACCTAAAATTATTTCAACCCTTTTGGCATATCTGATATTATAATTCTCGGTTATGGCATATTGATTATTCGTCATGCTATTGTATCGAACGCCATTAATTAAGATAAGTATTTTCTCGTTGCCATAAATACCCCTAGCAGAAATAGCATTATAAGATTGACTGCTATAACGCTCTTGAATTTCAAATTCAGGGACATCCAAAAGTAATTCGTTCAAACCAGTATATCCTCGGGTTTCAATGTCTTCTGAAGTGACAATATAGACCGTTGCAGGAGCATCTTCTATAGATTCTTTAATACTGGAACCCGTCTCTAGAGCTATTTTTTGTTGCGCTTCAATAGAAGCATAAGAATAAATTTCATTGATCTCAGCTGCTGGACCTCTAACTAATTTGATATAAGCTAATTTGGTGCGATCTTCTTTCACTTGTAAGCCAATGAGGCGGGTGGTCTTGAAACCAAAAGCAGAACATTCTACATTGTATATGCCTGGTTTGATGTTCATGAAAATAAATTCACCTGCATCTTGAGAATAAGTTTTGGTGACCTCTTTTTTATTATCGAAATAACTTAATTTTAGGGTAGCTCCTCTAATTGGTCGCCCTGAATCTAGATTGCTAACTAAGCCTCGAATATTACCATTGATTTCAGTCCAAGAAAAAGCAACATTATAGGAAAATAATAAAAGCATTGTCAGATGAATCGCTTTCATAACTTAAAAATTCTATTATAGATGTAAGAATAGATGGATAGGAGAAATAGCTTTCGAATAACAATCAACTAGTTGTTTATGGATTGTTAAAAATTTTGTTATAAGCTATTTTTGACTGTGATTAGATTTGGAAAAGGGGAGGCTAATGCATCAATTGCATTATTTAAACCTTGTCTTGTTGCAGTATAAAAGCTGGTCTGTAAGGGATCAGTACTTCCTCCTAAGTACATTAGGATTGTGTCAATTTCAGTATCCGATAAAGTTTTGTAGGCACCATATTTTAGACTCATAATAGTAGCATAAGCTTTGCTCAAATTATGATAATAAAGCGGGAGACGAGCGGCATTAGCTATTGCATCGTTCAAATTAGAAATGGCTGTAGCTGCAATAAGGGTTTCAAACGTTGTTTTTAGTGTTTCTCGAGCCGCATCTCTATTAGGGTAATCTTTAGCTGAAATAGCAGCACGACCCTCCAGAAAAGCATTCATGATTTTTGAATTGTAGCCTAAAATAACATTTGTTTTATTAGCGTAACTGCCAAGAAAAGAGAGATCGTTTACCGTATTTGGAAAAGTTATAGGTACTCCAAAATAGCCAAAAGCCTCATCCCAATGGTGTTCCATGTTAGTTCCTCTTCCTGCTATAATGCCTTTGTTGTCTGTATTAATTTTATTTTCTCCTAAATAAACAGCTGTAATTTGATAGTAAAATGTAGCGCCAATAATTAGCTTTTCAAGAACTTCTGCTACTTCTACGCCATTAGCATTTAGGAGGTAACGATTGTTCGTAATAGCGTCAACCATGACTCCTGCATCTCCAACACTTGCTACTTTGTTGGTGTTTTGGCTAATAACTTCTAAAGCTTGAATACAAGCTTCAATGCCTTCTTGAGCGTCAGGATTTGTCTTATTTTTTAATTGTATGTCTGCTTGATTTAAAGTTACATCAAAAAAAGGACTATTAATGTTGGTATACAT
>ENA-ORXM01002612-ORXM01002612.1-marine-metagenome-genome-assembly--contig:-NODE-2612-length-20301-cov-3.931665_pt1 | contig 20301 bp, 20 predicted proteins | sample MGYA00237867_ERZ511480 | MGnify/ENA primary metagenome ERZ511480 (study PRJEB26309, sample SAMN06266103) | marine metagenome | isolation source: Algal blade | place: United Kingdom:Sidmouth, United...
GCCGTAATCGCGCTGCCATCCCGCCGCGCGGGATGGGTCGGCCACGGCCATGACGGCGGCGATATCGGCGCGTTCCGCGACCGTCTTGGTCCCTTGCGCATCCGACCATGCACCGGCTTCGGTGACGAACCCGCCCAGCAGCATCGCATCGCGCAGGGCATACCCGATCGCGCCCAGCGATCCGGCCTCGCTGACCGAACTCTTCGCCGCTGCCGGGGCCAGTACGCGCGCAAGTTGCGAGAAACCTCCGGTGCCGCCCGAGCGCGCCGCCGCGATCAGGGCGTTGCCCATGGCGGAGGCATCCGGTTTGTCGTCGGCTTTCTTCACCGCCTTGGCGCGCGCTCCGAGCGGTCCGTCCACGTTTGCCGCGAAGGCGACATACATCTCCCGCAGCACCTTGGTATCGATCGCACCCACGGCTTCCAGCCGCTCCGCCGCGATCAGCGCGCCATCCGCGCCCGTGCTTTCCAGCGCGAACAACCCGGCGATCATGGGCAGCGGGGCGCTTTCGATGGCGGGCCGGTTCGCGCGGCCCAGGCTGCGCAGCATCGCGATTCGCAGCGGCGTCAGCATACTGGCATGGGGAACCGGAACGTAGTCGATCAGGCTCTCGTCCACGAGGGCTTCGAGAAGCGGGGCATCGGTCGGCTCGACGCTGCCCAGCTCCACCATAGCATTGACCGCGACGGCGGCCAGCGGATCGCCGCTCCGGGCGAGGCAATAGGCGCGCAGCGACGGCCAGAAACTGTCCCCGGCCTTTCCTTTCGGCGGGTCCGCCCCCAGCACGTCCTTCTCGCACAGGATTTCGTCGCGCCCCACGATCAATGCGGCCTCCGCCCGTGCGCGCTGCAGGTCGATGCCCGGATCACGACCGGCGGCTCCTGCAAGGCTCGCCGCTTCCTCGGCGGCGCCGAAGCGCGTCAGGGCGCGGGCGCGCGCGGCCAGCAGGCCATCCGAAGCCTCCGGCGGCGTCGCCCCCGCCACCAGCACACGGCGCACGAGGCGGTTGACCGTATAGAGGCGCGTCGGCTCTGCGGCATCGATCAGCGCGATGGCGCGTCGCCCGGTCGTGGCCCCCCACATCCCGTCGCTCAGCCCCAGGGATTTCGCCCCCGCAAGCCCCGCCGCTTCCACCGACGGGGCTTCGAGGCTCGTCGAGTCGATATCGCCCTCGAAGTCACCGACGCTGTACCCTTCGGATGGCGCGATCGTGATCGGCTCATCGACATCCAGTGCAGCGTTGGGCTGGCCCAGCAGGATCTCCTGCGCCAGCGCAGGCGCGGCTCCGGCCAGCAACAGGGCGGGAACGAGCAAAAACGGCTTAATCACTTTGGAACAGAACATCCTGTGGCACCTCATGTACGAGTTCGCGAAGTGGTGACGGAATATCGACGATCACGACGTATGCCGCCGCGACCAACAGGGCCAAAAGCACCAGAACGAGTAGAAACCTCAAAAAGCGGCCCACCGCATTACCCTTTCCATGCGACCTTCGGAGGATTATAGCCTCGGCAGGTCTGACCTTGATGTCGTCCAGCATGTGTATATTTCGTGAGCGCGCGTGTCACACCGCGTTTTCGTGGTGACGGGAAAATATGGCGAAAGATCAACAGATCCCGGATACCCACGCCGTTTTAAGACGGCATGTCGTGTTCGTCGGGCTGATGGGGGCCGGTAAAAGCGCCATTGGACGCAGGGTCGCGAGCCGTATCGGCGCGCGGTTCCGCGATGCGGATACCGAGATCGAAAAAGCTGCCGGGATGCGGATCAGTGACATTTTCGCCGTTCGGGGCGAAGAAGAATTTCGGATGGGAGAGCGGCGCGTCATCGCCCGGCTCCTGTCCGAGCAGCCCATCGTCCTCGCGACCGGGGGCGGTGCCTACATGGATGACGAGACCCGCGCGCTGCTGAAGGGGTCCGCGACGACGATCTGGATGCGCGCCGAACTCGATACCCTCGTGCGCCGCTGTGCCAAGCGTTCCAACAGGCCGCTCCTCAGGAACGGCGACCCGCGCGTCATTCTCCAGAACCTGATGACGGTTCGTCATCCGGTCTATGCCGAGGCCGATATCACCATCGAAAGCCGGGACGAACCCCATGAATACGCCGTGAAGGCCATCGTCGCGGCGCTCCATGCGCGGGGCGATCTGCTCCCATGACCGTGACCGTCAACGTCGCACTGGGCGAGCGCAGCTACGAGGTGGTCATCGGCACCCGATTGCTGCCGGATGCCGGGTCGCGCCTCGCCCCCTTCTTCCGCAGGCCCAGAACGATCATCGTCACCGACGAGACCGTTGCCGCCCTGCATCTCGCCGCGCTCCAGTCGGGACTGGAAGCGGGTGGCATCCGGTCGGAAGCCATCGTCGTCCCGGCAGGTGAAGGCTCGAAGAGCTGGCCCATGCTGGAGCGCGTCGTCGAGGCCCTGCTGGCCCACCGGGTCGAGCGCGACGATCTCGTCATCGCCTTCGGCGGCGGCGTCATCGGCGATCTGGCGGGCTTTGCGGCTGCGATCCTCAGGCGCGGCGTCGGGTTCATCCAGATACCCACCTCCCTGCTGGCGCAGGTGGACAGTTCCGTGGGTGGCAAGACGGGCATCAACTCGCCCTTGGGCAAGAACCTGATCGGAGCGTTCCATCAGCCGCGCCACGTCCTGATCGATATCGACGTCCTCGATACCCTCAGCGACCGCGAGTTTCTCGCGGGCTATGGCGAAGTGGTGAAATACGGCCTGCTCGGCGATGCGGATTTCTTCGACTGGCTGGAGACCGAAGGCCCGCGCCTGCGCGACGGCGACAAATCGGGCCGCATCGAGGCCGTCCGCCGCTCCGTCGCCGCCAAGGCGGGCATCGTCTCCCGCGACGAGAAGGAACACGGCGAGCGCGCCCTCCTCAATCTCGGCCATACTTTCGGTCACGCGCTGGAGGCGGCGACGGGCTATTCCGACCGTCTGCTGCATGGAGAGGGCGTCGCGATCGGCATGGGCCTCGCCTTCGCCCTTTCGGCCCGTCTGGGCCTGTGCGCACAGGAAACCCCGTCACGGGTCGCCGCTCATTTCGCCGCGATGGGCCTCAGGCGCAGCATGGCCGACATCCCCGGAGAATTGCCCGATGCCGACGGCCTCATCGAATTGATGGCGCAGGACAAGAAGGTCGTCGGCGGTGTTCCCGCCTTCATCCTCTGCCGCGCCATCGGCGATAGCTTCGTGAACCGCGAGGTGCCACCCGAAGCCGTGCGCGCCGTCCTCGCCGAAGCCTTGGTGTAGGGAGCGCCTAGGCTGCTCCCGACCGTTGCGCGCGCGGCATCTTCTTCTCCAGCACCGGCCCGACCAGCCCGCCTGCTTCGCGGATCGATGCGACGCTCGGCTCGTCCACGTCCCAGATGCCGAGAAAGATCGCATCGCGTCCTTCGCCGCTCTGTCCCACGACCTCCGGCGACCAGCCGCTGCGCGAATAGATGCGGATCATGCGCCGGTCGAACACGCCCACGACCTGCTGGATACCCGCCTCGATTCCCGTTTCCACCATGCCGCAGAACAACTCGGTCGTATGCTTTTGCACCCCATGCGGCGTCAGGGTCGTCCCCGCCTCGCTGTCCACGCAAAAGCGCGTGCATTCCCAGATCAGCGGCGATTCGATCACGACCCCGTCGAACAGTCGGGTAAAGTGATCCCGCAGCATCGTCTCGCCCGTCGTCGGCAGCAGGCGGCACGATCCCTGATGATGCCCGTCGTCATCCACGGCGATCACGTAGAGCGGATCGAGCCGGTCGTACTCGTCCATCTCGCGCCCCCGCGCATCGACGGTAACGTCCCAGTTCAGCCGATCCTTGAACAACCGCTTCCGCGCGCGAAACATCTCTTCCAGCAGCGTTTCGTTTGCCGCTGCATTCCTGCTCGTTACCTGACGTATCATTGCTTCCCCCACGAAGTTCATCTCGTGCGGGCAACGCTACAGGATGCTTCCTATAAGTGTATATTCACGTTTATACACTTATTACGGGAAGTATATTACAGTTCCGTACCGCAATCCTGTCGGATCGCCGAAACGCCAGTGGATCGGGAAAGACGGCCGACGATTCGAGATTGTGATATCAGGTCGGTGGAAGGATGAACCCGTGACCGATGGCAACCGAAACGGCATGGGTCCGGTTGAGCGCGTGCAGCTTGAACCGGGCCGTTTCGAGGAAGGCCCGGACCGTCCGCTCCTTGATGCTAAGCTTGTCGGCGATCTCGTTCGTGCTCAGCCCGTAGGCCGCGAGTTGCAGCGCAGCGCGCTCGCGGGGGGAGGGGGGCGTGATGGTCCGCTCGGGTTCGTCGCGCTCGTGGGTCACGATACTCTGGTGGATATAGCCGGCGATCCGCTGGAAATCGCCCATGTAGCTGCCGAGGAAGAGGCTCCAGTCCCGTTCGTTCTGGAAGCTGGTGACGGACAGGATCGCGTGTTCGCCCCCGATGCCCCGGATCGGAACGGACATGCCGCTGAGGCCGACCTTGTGCTCCATCGCCTCGCCGAGAAACCGGCGCCGGGGCCTCGAACTCCAGTCGAGCGTGTTCCAGTCGAACGGGATCAATCCGCCGACCCCTGCTTCGATCACGGGATCGAGCGCGAAATACCCCTTGTCGAAATACCGCGCGACCCAGTCTTCGGGATAGGTATGACGCAGATACGGCTCGTCCTCGGTCAACCCACGTACGTTGATGGCATGATAGACGATATGGGCGATGCCGTATTTCTCGCGGACGATATCGAGAAAGGCCTCGATATCGTCCGGAAGGTCTTCACCATCCAGCGAATTCAGGAAATCGCGACTGCCGACGATATCTGTCATGCATCCAGGTTAATGCACGATCAGCGGATCGGCCAGCCCGCGTGTCACCACGTCACACGCTTCGTCGTTACTGCGAACGATGCCCGGTGCTTCTCTGCGCGCAGCGGTCAGGGCAAGGTCGAGATATTCGTGCGTATAGCGGTAACGCTCGGGGCAAAAACTCCGTTTGAGATGGTCGATCTGCTGTACCAACAGGTCGTATTCGGCTCTGTTTCTATCCATCGGTATCACTCCCCACTCTTGGATACCGTCAGAAAAAGCGGAATACGGACAGGATGCAAATCGTGTTTTTTTCGAGACTCACATCCCTGTCGTTTTAGACGGTATTATTCCGCATAATTTCCACGACACCGCGATAGACTGCATAAGTCTCTACTATGACGCGCGTATCCGAACGAATCGGGACGGTCGACATGACTGCCCCGCATGATGGATCGCGTCGTCGCTCCCCCTCGTTCCGGGGTGCCATAACCCGCAGGGCGCACCGCGCTCTCGTTTCAACGGTTGCCTTCCGGTGTCCGTTCGCCCATTTGGGCGGTAAAGCACTCGACGATACGGAGCCGCCCAGTGACCGATCTCACCGATCTTTGCGACCGACTGCTCGATCTCTGCCGCAAGGCGGGGGCGGATCAGGTATCGGCCTCCGCCGCCATGACCGAAGGGATGGAAGCATCGGTCCGGGATGGTGCGGTCGAGGATATCGGGCGATCCGAAACGCTCGATGTCGGGGTACGGGTGATCGTCGGCAACCGGCAGGCCTGCGTTTCCGCATCCAGCCGCAAGGATGCCGCCCTCGCCGAAATGGCCGAACGGGCGGTGGCCATGGCACGCGAAGCCCCCGAAGATCCCTATTGCGGGCTGCCCGACCCCGCCGCCGCCGCCACCGAACTGGCCGACCTCGATCTCTGCGATCCGGCACTGGCCGATGCCGACCGGCTGCGCGAGGATGCCCTGATCGTCGATGCGGCCGCACGGGCCATCCCCGGCGTCGCCAAATCCGAAGGCTCGACCGCGAGCTGGCGACGCAGCGAAATCGCCTTGCTACTGTCGAACGGATTTTCCGAACGCAGGCAGGGCAGTTTCTGGAGCGCCTCCTGCTCCGCCATCGCGGGCGAGGGCGTGGGGATGGAGCGCGACTATGCCTATGGCACCGCCCGCTGGCGCGACGATCTGCGCGATCTGGCCGAAATCGGACGCGAAGCGGGCGAGCGCGCGGCAAGGCGGGTCGCCCCGCGAAAGGCTCCGACGAAATCCGTCCCCCTCGTCTTCGACCAGCGCCTTGCCTCCTCGGTCATCGGCCACTTCCTCGGCGCGATCAACGGCGCGAGCGTCGCGCGGGGCAGCAGCTATCTGACCGACCGGCTCGGCACCCGCATCTTTCCGGCGGGCTTCACGATCACCGACGACCCGCTGCGCCCGCGCGGTATCGGCTCGCGCCCGTTCGATGGCGAGGGCCTGGCGACGGAACGGCGCGTTCTGGTCGATGACGGCGTCCTTCGCACATGGCTGCTCGATTGCGGCACGGCCCGTCAGCTCGATCTCGCCTCCACGGCCAGCGCCTCCTTCGGCGTCGGCTCGCCTCCGCGCCCCAGCCCGTCCAACGTCACGCTCTCGGCCGGTGAGCGCACGCCGGAGGAAATGATCGCCGGGATCGACGACGGCTTCTTCGTCACCGAGATGATGGGTGCGAGCATCAACCCCACGACCGGCGATTACAGTCGCGGTGCCAGCGGTTTCTGGATCGAGAACGGCGAGATCGCCTATCCGGTCACGGAAGCGACGGTCGTCGGCAACCTCATCGAGATGTTCGGCGCGTCGGAGGCGGCGAACGATCTGCCCACCGACCGCTCCCTGACCGTTCCGACCCTCCTGATCGAGGGGTGTCATGTCGCTGGAAACTGAGGCCACCACGCAGGAAATCGCAATCCTGCGCGAGGCCGTTGGCGATGCCGGTACGCTCGTCATGCGCTACTTCGGCCAGAACCCCGAAACATGGGACAAGCCGGGAGAGGGGCCGGTCAGCGAGGCCGATCTGGCCGCCAACGACCTGCTGCGGGAGCGCCTCTGCGGCGCGTTTCCCGCCCATGGCTGGCTGTCCGAGGAAAGCGTGGACGATCCGGCGCGGCTTGCCTGCGAGCGGGTCTGGATCGTCGATCCCATCGACGGGACGCGGGCCTTCGTCGACGGCAAGCAGGAATTCACGGTCTGCGCCGCCCTCGCGGTTCGGGGTGAGATCGTTGCCGGAGCGGTACTGAACCCGGCCAAGCAGGAATTCTTCTTCGCCGCGAAGGGTCAGGGTGCGAGCCGGAACGGCGAACCGCTGCTGTCCGGTCCCGTTCCCGCCTTCGAAGACGCCGGTATCCTGTCCCGCCGCTCCCTCCTCGACACCGCGAAATGGCAGGGCGAGGCACCGGGGGGGCAGCACGGCTACGTCAATTCCATCGCCTATCGCGTCTGCAAGGTCGCCACAGACCGCTGGGACGCCGCCATCGCCCTGAACAACCTGAGCGAATGGGATCTCGCGGCGGCACAGATCATCCTGCACGAGGCGGGCGGGCGCATGACGGACCGGGCCGGAAACCCGATCCGCTACAATAGCGCCGACACGCTCGTCGCCGGGCTGGTCGCTGCCGCCGATCCGTTGCACGGACAGATCATCGGCCGCCTGATGCCCGTCGGAGCGTAGGTCAGTAGTCCTTCAGTGCCTCGATATCGATGGCCCTGGCAAAGGCGATCTTGTCCTCTTCGGAGGCATTGCCCTCGACCTGGACCATGACCGCGTTGTTCACGACGAACTGAACGCTCCCGTCATCGTCGATCATCGCCTTCTGTCGCCCGAGGCGCAGCAGCTTGCCGGACCCGGCCATGGCCGGGTTCGAGAAGATCACCGCCATCTGCGTGACCATGGGCGAATTCGCGATGTATTGCACCGTCACGTCGTCATCGCCCTTCGTATAGGTGCGGCTCGCCGAACTGCCGCCTCCGAACATTGCCACGCCCATCGTCTCGGTTTCGGCATCCTCGGCCTTCCAGCCATCGAGCGGTTCGGGCAGCAGGCCCGCGAGCGTCCCCGTCTTCATCTGCCCGATGAGTTGCGCGGCGAATTCCAGCGATTCCTTGGCATAGGCGAGGTCGCCTTCCTCATAGGCTGCGGCGGCTTCGGCCATCGCATCCGTCACATCGTCCGCCGATGCGGCCGTCCATCCAAGGCACGCGATGATGGCAAGGGCGGTTCCGAATTTCCTGATCGTCATGACTCGTTTCCCATGTACTCGTGATGGGAAAATTCTACCGCAAGGCGACTGAGTGTAAAGTGATTCGCATCACACGTCACCGTTGCCAGAAGCGCGGCATGAACAGCACGAAGACGCTCAGTAATTCGAGCCTGCCGAGGAACATCGCGAGCGTCAGCACCCATTTCGCACTTTCGGGCAGGGTGGCATAATTCCCCGCCGGCCCGATGATCGGTCCCAGTCCCGGCCCGATATTGCCCAGGCAGGCTGCCGCCCCCGACAATGCGGTCAGAAGGTCCAGCCCGATCATGCTCAGGCAGAGGACGAGCAGCCCGAGCGTCAGCATGAACAGCAGGAAGAAAGCCATGACCGAAGACAGGATATCCTCCGAAATCGGTCTGCCGTCATACCGGGCGCGGGGTACGCTGGAGGGGTTCTGGATCAGCTTGATCTGCGCCCGGATGACCGCCGCGAGCACCTGATACCGGAAGACCTTCACCGAACAGCTCGTCGATCCGGCACAGCCGCCGATCATGCCGATGACGAAGAACATCATCATCGGGAACGGTCCCCAGAGCGTGTAATCCTCCGTCGCATAGCCCGTGCCGGTCATGATCGACGTCACGTTGAACAGTGTCGTGCGGAAGGCGTATTCCAGATCGCCCGTATCCTGCCACCGCCCGAAGGCGAGAACGGCGACGAACAGCACGATGAGCTTGAAGAACATCCGTACCTGCGGATCGCGCAGGATCGGCCGGGGCGCACCATGGGCCAACTGGATGTACCGGACGTAGGGCAGGGCGGAGCTCAGCATGAAAAACGCCCCGAAATAGGGGATCGCCGGGTTGTCGAACGCGGCGAAGGAATCGTCGTAATTGGCCAGCCCGCCTGTCGCGATGCTGGTCATCGCATGAACGAGCGCATCGATCGGCTTCATGCCGCAGGCGGCATAGATCAGCATCGCTGCGACCGTCAGCCCGAAATAGATATAGAAGAGCTGCTTGGCGATCTGGGCCGCCTGCGGCAGAATCTTGCCGAAGGTGTCGAAGGCCTCCGACTTGAAGAGCTGCATCCCCCCGACCCGAAGTTCGGGCAGGATCGCGATGGCGACGACGACGATCCCCAAACCCCCGAACCATTGCAGCAATCCGCGCCAGAGCAGGGTGCCGGGGGGAAGCTGTTCCAGCCCGCTCATCACGGTCGCCCCGGTGGTCGTGATGCCGGACATCGCCTCGAAGAAGGCGTCGGTAAACCCCATCTCCTGCGCGCCGATCATGAACGGCAGGCTGCCGAACAGCGGCAGGACCAGCCACGCAAGGACCGTGAGGATGAAGGTTTGCTGGATCGACAGCCCCTCCTTGCGACCGGACGCACAGGCCGTCATCAGTCCCATCCCCGCGATGACGGTGATGAGCATCGCGATCCCGAAGGTACGCCATTCCGCATGGCCCCCGACGGCATCGACGACGAGCGGCCCGAGCATCGCCAGCCCGAGGACGACGACGAACAGGCCGATGACGTATCCAACGGGGCGCATCGCGAACATGCGGCGGACATTGGGCGGGGGCAGGGGCAGTGTCAACGCATCCCCGTCCGTACCGTCTCGAACGGCATCGGGACCGTCCAGACGGTCCCTGTCGATCCTGACGGTTACGGGACGCATCCGTTTCGCCATGGGACATCGGGTCTGAGTGCATTCAGGTGAATCGACACGGCGACCCTGCATTTCCGCGCCTGTCGTGCTGTGGCCCCTGCTTTGCAGAGGAAGTGGCAACCCCAACCCGGCACGAAAGGCGCAAACAGATGTTTACCGCACTCCTCTCGAAATCGAAGCCTATCGGAACGGCATCGGCTCGCTTCGCTCGCGAGCAGCGCGGTTCCGTTGCACTGATGACCGGTATCATGCTTCCCGTACTCGTGATGATGGGCGGCGGGGCGGCCGATATCGGACGGGCCTATGCCATCCAGGCGAAAGCGCAGAAATCGCTGGATGCTGCCGTTCTGTCGATCGCCCGTTCGGCCCTCACCGACGAGGAAGTCGAAAGCAAGGGTGCCGAGATCCTCGAAGGCTGGTTCGCCGAGCGCGATATGGAAGGCGCTCTGGAGAACGTGGAGGTTCTCTCGACCAAGGGAGGCAATGCCCCCGGCCGGCCCGGCGAAGTCACCGCCACGGCGACCGTGAAGACCAAGGCCTATTTCCTCGGAATCTTCGGGCAAGGCGAGTTCGATCTCGGCATCCGATCCTCCACGTCGAAGCCGAACCCGCTCCCCTACGAGATCGCCCTCGTCCTCGATGTCAGCGGCTCGATGAACGAGAGCCTCGATGGCAGCACTCGCCTCCAGCGTTTGAAGGAATCGACCGCCATCATGTTCGATGAGCTGGAGCGGCAGTCTGCCGACCGCGAAGCGCCCACCATCTCCATCGTTCCCTATTCCACCTCGGTCAATCTCGGCAGTCTGGATACGGGCATTCTGGAGGGCTCCTCGGTCGGTGGCGAATCCATCGCCGACGGCGACATCTGGGCAGCCGAGCGTTTCCGGGGCACCAGGGGCGAAGGCTACGATCTGGGCGACGAAGCTCCGTCTGCCTCGGCGATTCCCTTCGTCACGGGCACCGAGATCGGCCATGCCAGCCCCGCCGTGCGCCTCGAAGCGCCGAGCAACGACTCGACCGTCTATCGCGCGGCGGTCGAAGGCTTGGAGGCCGAGGGCTGGACGGCGGCACATCTGGGCATGATCTGGGGCGTCTATGCCCTCTCCCCCGCCTGGTCCTCGGTGTGGGAAACTGATCCGCGTCCCTATGGCGAAGCCAGGAAAGTCGTCGTGCTGCTGACCGATGGCGAGTTCAACACGACCCATAATATCGGGGCACGCTCGAACAGCGACGGCGAGGAGTCGAACGCCTATTTCCAGTCCGCCTGCGATCTCGCCAAGGCCAGGGGCATGGCCATCTACGCCGTCGCGCTCAGCCTCGATGACGTGAGCGAGCAGCGTCTTTCCGCCTGTGCCGAAGGCAGCGGGGGCAAGATGGTCAGCGCCGACAGCGCCGAAACGCTCTCCAAGGCTTTCGAGGAGATTGCCCGCGACCTCGGCAAGCTGCGCCTGTCGAGCTGATACCGACCGCTTCGTGAAACGGCCCCGCGTGAGCGTATCACGCGGGGCTTCTTGCCGTCAGGCTTCCAGCTCGCTGTCCCAGTAGAGATAATCCATCCAGCTCTTGTGCAGATGGTTGGGCGGGAACTTGCGCCCCGTATTCTGCAACTGCATGGCCGTGGGGCGGAATGCCTTGCGGCGCAGATGCATGTTGCTCCTGGACAGGCTGTGATTGGCCTTGCGCAGGTTGCAGGCCGAACACGCCGCCACGACGTTCTCCCATGTCGTGCGACCCCCGCGCGAGCGCGGGATGACGTGGTCGAAGGTCAGATCGCCCTGAATCCCGCAATACTGACAGGTGAACTCGTCGCGCAGGAACAGGTTGAACCGCGTGAAGGCCGGATAGCGCGCGGGCTGCACGTAATCGCGCAAGGATACCACGCTTGGCAGGCGCATGGTGAAGGAGGGCGAATGCACCTCCGTCTCGTATTCCGAAACGATGTTCACCCGGTCGAGGAACACGGCTTTCACCGCTTCCTGCCATGGCCAGATCGACAAAGGAAAATAGGACAGCGGGCGATAATCCGCGTTCAGAATCAGCGCGGGATGATCGCGAAACGCCGCGCGGGACTGCACCCGCTGCGTCAGACTTTCGATGGTCGCCAGATCCGCTGTCATCACCTCATCCTCTCGAATTGGCACGAAAGCTACATGTGGACCGGGGCGGGGTCAATCACCCAAGATGTGATCGTTTCAGCACATGCGCGAGTGCCGCGATCGCGAAGCCCATGGCGCTCGTGGTGACGATGGCGGGGCCGGCGGGCGCGTCCCACGCAAAGGACATGACGAGGCCAAACGACGTGGCCATGACGGCCAGAGCGGCAGCCAGCATCGCCATTCCCTCGGGCGTCGAGGTCAGCGAGCGCGCCGTTGCGGCGGGAATCACGAGCAGGGCCGTCACCAGCAGCGCGCCGACCACTTCGATGGACATGGCCACCAGCACGGCCACGGCCAGCATCAGGATCAATCGCTCCCGCGCAGGCCGAATCCCCTCGGCCCTTGCCAGATCCTCGCTCACGGTCGAGGTCAGCAGCGATGGCCATCGCCAGACCAGCAACCCTCCGATCAGGATGGCCCCGATCCAGATCAGCCCGATATCGCGCATCGAGACGTTGAGGATATCTCCGAACAGATAGGCCTCGAGATCGATCCCCCGCTCGCCGGTCAGGGCCAGTGCGAGTACCCCGAAGGCCAGCGCCGAATGGGCCGCGACCCCCAGCAGGGTATCGACCGCCAGCCCCCGCCCGGTCAGCATGAAGACCGCCGTCGCCATTCCCACGGCACTCACGATGACCCCCACCGAGATCGCCGCGTCGAAGGCCAGCGCCAGCGCGACGCCGAAGATTGCCGCATGGGCCGTCGCATCCCCGAAATACGCCATCCGTCGCCAGACCACGAAACACCCCAGCGGTCCCGCCGCCAGCGCGATCCCGATCCCGGCCAGCAGTGCCGAGAAGAAGAAGGCATCGAAGATCATGCCTCGTTTCCACGGGAATGGTCGTGGGAATGGTCATGCCCGTGATCGTGGTCATGGTGGTACAGCGCCAGTGCCCCCCGCGTTCCCTGTCCGAACAGGGCGCGGTATTCCGGCGCTTTCGACACGGCCACCGGCGCGCCCTCGCAGCAGATATGCCCGTTGATGCAGATGACCCGGTCCGATGCGCTCATCACCACATGCAGGTCGTGGCTGACCATCAACACCGCGCATCCGAGCCGCCGCCGCACGTCTTCGACCAGCAGGTAGAAAGCCGCGACCCCCGGCTGATCCAGCCCCTTGGTCGGCTCGTCCAGCACCAGAAGCTGAGGGTCGCCCAGCAGCGCGCGGGCGAGAAGCACCCTCTGGAACTGCCCCCCGGACAGGGCCGAAACCTGCTGCGCCGCGATCTCCGGCGACAGACCCGCATCCGTCAGGGCGTCGTCGATCTCGGCCTTGTTCCGGCGCACCGGCAATGACAGGAACCGCGCCACCGTCAGGGGCAGCGTCCGGTCGATATGCAGCACCTGCGGCACGTATCCGATGCGCAGTCCGGCCTGCCGCGTCACCGTCCCGCGCGCAGGAGACAGCGCGCCGACCAAGGCCCGCATGAAGGTCGATTTGCCCGATCCGTTCGGCCCCACCACGGTCACGATCTCGCCTGCATGGATCGAAAAATCCACGTCCCGTAGGATCGGGCGTCCGTCCAGCGTGATCGCGAGGTTCCGCGCCGATATCAGGTTCATGGCGTCTGGCAGGCCGGGCAGAGCCCCTGCGCCTCGATCACGGTTTCCTCGATCTCGAAGCCCAATGCCCGTGCGTCCCGTGCCAGCGCCCCGCGCCTGGGCGCGTTGCCCGTCTCCGCCACCCGGTTGCAGGCGCGACAGATCAGGAAGGCCGGGGCTTCGCAATCGGCGGGCCGGTGACAGGCGACGAAGGCGTTCAGACGTTCGATCCGGTGCGCCAGCCCCTGCGATACGAGGAAGTCCAGCGCCCGGTAGGCGACGGGCGGCTGCGCCCGATGCCCGTCATCGCGCAGCCGCTCCAGCACGTCATAGGCCCCCAGAGCCACGTGCGACTCGAGCAACAGCTCCAGCACCCGCCGCCGCACTGCCGTCAACCGGTCGCCGCACACCTGTTCCGCCTGCGCCAGCGCGCGGGTGCGGCAGGATGCATGATCGTGACGCTCGAAGGGACCGGAAGAGTCCATCATGTTGAACCTTGTTATACTATAACATATCCCGTACACGGCCCCCGCACCCCTTGCAAGGAGAACCCGATGCGTCGTCTCGCTTTCGCCCTGATGCTTTTCGCCACTCCGGCCCTGGCCGATGCCCCGCGCGTCGTGGCCGATATCCCGCCCGTCCATTCTCTCGTCGCGCAGGTGATGGACGGGGTCGGCGACCCGGCCCTGCTGCTCGACGGCACCGCCTCGCCCCACGGAGGCAGTCTGCGCCCATCGCAGGCCCGTGCGTTGGCGAAAGCCGATCTCGTCGTCTGGATCGGCCCCGCCCTGACGCCTTGGCTCGACAAGGCGGTACGCGGCGAATCGCTTGTGCTGCTGGACGCCGAGGGAGCGACCCTCCTTCCCTTTCGCGAAGATCACGACCATGACCACGATCACGGGCACGGGCATGACGGCGCGATCGACCCCCATGCCTGGCTCGACCCCGAGAATGCGCGCCTCTGGCTCGGCACCATCGCGGACGCTCTCGCCCGCCTCGACCCGCCCAATGCCGCCGTCTACGCGGCCAATGCGGCATCGGCCCAAACCCGGATCGAGGCGCTGCAATCGCGCCTCGCCACCCGCCTCGCCCCGTTTGCCGAGACCCGTTTCGCCGTCGCTCACGACGCCTTTCACTATCTGGAAGATCGTTTCGACCTTCACGCCGTCGCGGCGCTCTCCGCCGCCGACGGCGATCAACCCGGCCCGAGCCGCCTTCGCGCCATGCGCGCGGCTCTGTCGGAGGGCGGCGCGGTCTGTCTCTTCGCCGAGCCGGGTGGAGAAATGCCCGAACGCCTGACCCGAGGCACGCCCGTCCGGATCGCGCGCCTCGATCCGCTGGGCGCGAAGATCGATCCCGGCACGGCGCTCTATGCCTCCCTGCTGGACGGCATGAGCGAGACCATAGCGGGCTGCCTCGCGCCGGAGTAGGGTGGTCGCATGAAGATCGCGATCCTCGATGACTGGTTCGATACCCTGCGTGCGCTCTCCTGCTTCACGAAGCTGGAGGGCCATGACGTCACCGTCCACACCGATCATGTGGAGGAGGTGGACGCTCTGGCCGAACGCCTGAAAGGCATCGAAGCCCTCGTCCTCTTCCGCGAGCGCACCCCCGTCACCGCCGCCCTCCTGGATCGCCTGCCCGCCCTGCGCCTCATCAGCCAGCGCGGGGTTCATCCCCATATCGACGTGGAGGCCTGCACCCGGAACGGCATCTTGCTCTGCTCGAAGAAAGGCCCCGGCGTCCCGAATGTCGCGGCCGCCGAGCATACCTTCGCCCTGATTCTGAATGCCCTGCGCAACATTCCCGCCGAGATCGCGGCCCTGAAAACCGGAACCTGGCAAACCGGCGTAGGCCGCACCGCCCTTGGCAAGCGCCTTGGCATCTACGGATACGGCAAGATCGGGCGGCTCGTCGCCGGATACGCCCGTGCCTTCGGGATGGAGGTCGTCGTCTGGGGGCGCGAGGGATCGCTGGAATCCGCGCGAGCCGATGGCGTTGAGATCGCCGGCTCCCGCAACGCCTTCTTCGCCGACTCAGACATCGTCTCGCTGCATATCCGCATGACACCCGAGACGCGCGGCATCGTCATCGCAGACGATCTCGCCGCCATGAAGACCGATGCGATTCTCGTCAATACGTCCCGCTCGGGCCTGATCGCCCCCGGTGATTTGCTCGCTGCACTGGATGAGGGACACCCCGGCATGGCCGCTCTCGATGTCTTCGACGCGGAGCCGACGACGACCGATCCGCTCATCCACCACCCCCGCGTGATCGCTACGCCGCATATCGGCTACGTCACCCGCGAGGAACTCGACCTGCAATTCGGCGACATCTTCGACCAGATCGTCGCCTATGAGGCCGGAGAACCGATCCACATGGTCAACCCCGAAGCCTTCGACCACGCATGAAAAAACCCGCTTCCGGAGAAGCGGGTTTCCGAGGTCGAGCCATGAATGGCCCTTTTTATCAGCCCTGACGCGCCTTGAAACGCTTCTGGACCTTGTTGATGACGTAGACACGACCCTTGCGGCGCACGACGCGGCAAGCCGGGTGGCGGTTCTTCAGGGATCGCAGTGAGTTCCGTACTTTCATGGCCGATACCGCCCGCATAGGAAGTTCAAATATGGTGGGCGCGGCAAGGATTGAACTTGCGACCCCCTCGATGTCAACGAGGTGCTCTCCCACTGAGCTACGCGCCCTGAAACCCGAAGGATCCGGGCAACAGAAAAGAGATGGGTCGTTTATCGGCGCGGCGGCGCGCTTGCAAGGGGTATTTCGCGGATTATCGCAGTTCAGGCCGCAACCAGACGCTCCACGGCATCGGGCAGGCGGATCAGGTGGACCGGCTCGCCGAGCAGGATGTCGTGATCGCGCTCTTCGTCGGGCTTCTTCACCGCTACGGCGGAGAACCCCGTGATGAACATGATCCGCATCTCGGGATCGATTTCCTGAGCCGTACGGGCGAAATCCAGCTCTTCGGGTTTCGACATGTCCACGGTGGTCAGCAGCATGTCGTAGGCCGCCTCTCCGAGGATCGTCAGGGCGGCGTCCAGATCGGCCACCCGCGTTACCGCATGGCCCCGCTTCTTGAGCTTCTCGGCCAGATACGCCCTCAGTTCGTCGTTGCGGCTCGCCAGCATTACCTGCGCCATGGACGCTATCCCCTCGGAAATCCGCCGGAGGAGCAAGATGCCCGTGCCAGCCCTGGTTTCAGTTGCGATATTGGCGCATTGGCTTAAACATTGGGTGAACGTGGGAAGGAAAACCGGAGGAGCGATGACGAGGGCTGCGACATTGTGCGGATGGACCGGCGATGCGGTATCGGTCGTCGAGCCGTATCGCCTGACCAGTGCGACGGTCTTCAGTTCGCCCCACAGCGGTCGCCATTACCCGGAGATGTTCCGTCGCGCCTCCTGTCTGAACGAGACGGAATTGCGCGCATCGGAGGACGCCTATGTCGACGATCTCTTCTCGATGGCACCCCGCTACGGTGCGCCTCTCGTCGCGGCCCGGTTTCCCCGCGCTTTCGCCGATGCGAACCGGGCCGAGGACGAGTTGGACCCGGCCCTGATCGCCCGCTACACGAGCCGACGGCCCAAGACCCTGCGCGTTTCCGCCGGTCTGGGAGTCGTACCCCGGATCGTGGCCGAGAACACGCCGATCTATTCCGGCAAGCTGCCGCTCGGTGAGGTCGAGGCCCGCCTGGACTGTTGTTATCGTCCGTTCCACAGCCGCCTCGGCGCGAGTATCGACCGGGCACGCGATCGGTACGGCATCGCCCTGCTGATCGATTGTCATTCCATGCCGTCCGATACTTCCTCGCGCGGCAAGCGCCGGGCCGAGATCGTGCTGGGCGATTGCTACGGAGCATCGGCCAGCGGCGATATGTCCGATGCCGCCTTCGCTCTGTTCCGGGGAGCGGGATTTCGCGTCGCCCGCAACGCGCCTTTCGCAGGCGGGTATATCACCCAAAGATACGGCAGCCCCCGGCACGGCATCCATGCCTTGCAGATCGAAATCGATCGCGGTCTCTATCTCGACCAGAAGCGCATGGTCCCGACGGCCAGCTATACGGCCCTCAAGCGGATCCTCGCCCCCATCGTCGCCAAGCTGGCGACGATGCCTCTCGAACTCGGCTCGACGATGGCTGCGGAATAAAAAAAGGGCCGCTGAAACAGCGGCCCAAGTCCAGGGAGGAAACGTCCCGAAGGACGCTGACGCGAACGTCATGGGCGATATCTGTATATTGCGGCGCAGCAAAGCAAGGGTGCAGTGCAATAAACTGTGCCTTTCTATAGTCAAATGACATAGCCTGTTGCCGACGCGCAACACATAATTGAGAATACGAGTATCACTATATGCATTCGGACCATCGTTCGGTTCAACGTCGGCAACCGGGTCATTCGATGACGAAAAAGCGACGATCTCCGAACGGATTCGCCCCAATCGGAATGAATTTGGAACGATGTTCCTATCGAAAGGCTCATGGTTCCATCGGGCGGGAAATCGTTCTAGTTTCCGACCTGTCTAGGGAGGCAGGTCCATGCGTCATTTTCCAGTATTCAGAGATTTGCGCGGTCGGCGCGTCGTCGTATCCGGCGCAGGAGAGACGGCCGTGGCCAAATTGCGTCTCCTGCTCAAGACCGAGGCCGCAATCGCGGTCTATGGCACCGATCCTCACCCGCAGATCGTGCGATGGGCAGACGAGGCAAGACTGCGCCATATCCCGCGTTGCATCGACGATGGCGATACGCTCTGTGCGGCCCTCGTCTACGGGGCGAACGACGACGCCGTCGAAGACGCCCGCGCGGCGCGGATCGGTCATGCGGCGGGCGCATTGGTCAACATCGTCGATAATCTCGCGGACAGCGATTTCATCACACCGGCCCTCGTCGACCGCGACCCCGTCACCGTCGCCATCGGCACCGAAGGCGCAGCGCCCGTTCTTGCCCGGCGCATCAAGGCCGAGACGGAGGAGAGGCTTGCCCCGTCTCTGGGCATCCTTGCACGCATCGGGCAGGGCTTTCGCGAGGCGGCGAACGCACTGCCCCATGGCCGCATCCGTCGCCGCTTCTGGTCGCGCTATTACGACGAGATCGGTCCCAGGGCATTGGCCGAAGAGGGGGAGAAGGGCGTTGGGGCCGCTCTGGCAGCCCTGCTGGCCGATATGCTCATCGAGGGGCGCGAGGCCGGGCATGTCGACCTGATCGGCGCCGGTCCCGGCGATCCCGAACTGCTGACCCTCAAGGCGCGCAAGGCGTTGCACGAGGCTGATGTGGTCATCCATGACCGGCTCGTATCGCCCGGCATCCTCGAACTCGCCCGCCGGGAGGCCATCGTGATCGAGGTCGGCAAGATGCCGAATGGTCCGTCCTGGAAGCAATCCGATATCGACGCCCTCATCGTGGCCCATGCACGGCAGGGGGCGCATGTGGCACGGCTCAAATCTGGCGATCCGGTCGTCTTCGGCCGTCTGGACGAGGAGATGGATGCGCTCGACGCCGCCCATATTCCCTTCACCATCATCCCCGGCATTACCGCCGCATCGGCTGCCGCCGCGAGTATCGGGGTCAGTTGGACCAGGCGCGGGCGCAATGCCTCCTTCCGGCTGCTCACCGGTCATGACGTGGCGGGATTCGCCGAGCAGGACTGGCGCGGGCTGGCGCAACCCGATCAAGCCGCCGCCATCTACATGGGCGTGCGCGCGGCGCGGTTCCTGGCCGGTCGCCTGCTGATGCACGGGGCGGCGGCGGATACGCCGGTGACGGCCATCGAGAACGTCTCGCGCGCCGACCAGAAGATCGTCGCGACGACCCTCGCCCGCCTGCCCGATGCGCTGGCGGAGGCGGGCATCACCGGCCCCGCCATCCTCTTCCTCGGCCTGTCGCCCCGTCAGGCGATGGAGGCGAGCGACACGCTCGACCTGCCCGCAACCGGAGTTCTCTGACCCATGGCCCGCGATTTCAAACCCAAAATCGTCAGCGCGAACGACCTGCATATCGGCGATGTCGTCTACATGAATCCGGGCGGCGGCTGGACGCGCAAGCTGTCCGAAGCCGCCATCGCCCACAGCGCGGAGGAGGGCGACACCCTGATGGCCCGCGCCGCGCCGCAGCAGGCAAAGGTCGTCGGGCCGTACCTCGCCGACGTGGCGCTCGACGACGATGGCCGTCCCTTCCCGACCCATTTCCGCGAGAAATTCCGCACCCGCGGCCCCTCGACCCGCCCCGACCTCGGCAAGCAATCCGCCAACCCCGAACGCCGCGAACCGCTCGCGTCGAGCGGCGGTATCTGAGGCGCAGGAGAAGACACATGTATCGCTACGACGAATTCGATCACGACTACGTGCGCGCCCGCGTCTCGGAATTCCGCGACCAGACGCAGCGCCGGGTGGACGGCGCGCTGACGGAGGACGAGTACAAGCCGCTGCGCCTCCAGAACGGCCTGTACCTGCAACTTCACGCCTACATGCTGCGCGTGGCGATCCCCTATGGCACTTTGAATTCCGCGCAAATGCGCAAGCTCGCCGATGTCGCCGAGACCTGGGACAAGGGGTACGGCCACTTCACTACGCGGCAGAACATCCAGTTCAACTGGCCCAAGCTGCGCGACGTCCCCGATATCCTTGACGCGCTGGCCGAGGTTGGGCTGCACGCCATCCAGACCTCGGGCAATACGATCCGCAATGTGACGGCGGACCATTTCGCAGGCGCGGCTGCCGACGAAATCGCCGATCCGCGCCCCGTGGCGGAATTGCTACGGCAGTGGTCGACAGATCACCCCGAATTCCAGTTCCTGCCGCGCAAATTCAAAATTGCCGTGACGGGTTCCCCCAATGATCGCGCCGTGACAAAGGCCCATGACATCGGATTGCGTATGGTGCGCA
>ENA-ORXM01002614-ORXM01002614.1-marine-metagenome-genome-assembly--contig:-NODE-2614-length-20290-cov-4.359521_pt1 | contig 20290 bp, 15 predicted proteins | sample MGYA00237867_ERZ511480 | MGnify/ENA primary metagenome ERZ511480 (study PRJEB26309, sample SAMN06266103) | marine metagenome | isolation source: Algal blade | place: United Kingdom:Sidmouth, United...
ATAGTTGCATTAAGCTCCTTGCTTTTTTTATGGGTAGTTCTTACTCTATTCTTTTTTAAGTTGTAATGCTTTTCCTCAACTTTAAATAGGGAAATATATTTTGACTTTCGGTCTTTAGTTAATCTTATCATCAATGTTCGTGTTCCATCTTTATTCAAAACTTTTTTAAGGAACAAATTAAGGGTGACTGTATTTTCCATAAGCAGATTAGTAAAACATTAGTAAAACAATTTCTGCACAATATATGTAAATAAGAGGAAGCATGAGAAGACCATTCACTACTAAAACGCTGAAAAAGAACATGTTAGAAAATGCGTAATCAGACGTTATCAAAAAAAGTGGAGCCTACGGGATTCGAACCCGTGACTTCTTGCCTGCCAGGCAAGCACTCTAGCCAGCTGAGCTAAGGCCCCTTAATCATTAATCTAAACTACACTTTTAAAGCAGCAGAAGTTAATATTTGAATTGGTTTTTTTTTTACATCTTTGATTTCTAGAGAATTCTTAAAAAATCTTTTATTCTAAGTGCTGTTTCTATACTTTTTTATCAAACCTTTTTAATTTTGTTTTGTATATGTTCTTATGGATTTCTACTTTCTAAATATACCTCATAGAGACTTTTTATGAATTTCAAGTCTTCTAAAAATAAAAAGAGTGCCTCCCAGAAAAACTGCACAATTATAGGTGCAGGAATTTCTAGCCTTGCATTAGCTATCCGAATGGCAGCGAAGGGGCACAAGGTTCAAGTTATTGAAAAAAACAAATATGCCGGTGGCAAAATGCATGAATGGCGTGCTGATGGATTTCGTTTTGACATAGGCCCTTCCATTTTCACCCTACCCGAGCTCGCAGATGAACTCTTTAAATTGGCAGGTAAAAATCCAAAAGATTATTTTGACTACGTGCAACTAGATCCCGTTTTTAAATATTTCTTTAATGACGGCACAATAATAGAAGGCAAACACACCAAAGAAAAAATGTCTGAAGAGATTGCTCAAAAAACAGATATCTCATACCAAGCTGCATTCAAATACTTAAAAGATTTAGAAACCAAATTTAACCTGACAGAAAAAGTATTTTTACATTCTTCCATTCACAAATTCAAAAACTATTTTACGCTTAAAAGTCTTAAAGGTTTTATTAATCTAAGAAAGGTTGAATTCTTCCGTTCCATGGATCAGGCAAATCAAAAAAAACTTCCAGAGAAAAACATTAAAACCCTTTTCAATAGCTTTGCATCTTACATTGGATCTAATCCTTACAAAACACCAGCTACTTTAAATCTAATTGCACATATTCAAATTGACAAAGGAACCTACTTTGTAACAGAAGGTATGGCTCAATTAGCAAAAGCTTTATACAAATTGGCGCAAGAACTCAATGTCAAATTTGCACTTGAGGAGTCCGTAACAGAAATTGAGCTTGTAAACAAAAAAGCAAAGGCCGTTAAAACAGACAAAAATACATACCCTTCTGACATCATTATCTCGGGCATCGATGTTTATAATGTCTACAAAAAGCTACTTCCCCAATCAGTGATGCCTAAAATAAGTATCGATCAACCACGCTCAAATTCCGCCTTGGTTTTTCTTTGGGGTATGAATAAGAAGTTTGATCAGTTTATTATGCACAACATGATTTACCCAAGCAATCCAGAAGGGGAATTCAATGCTATTTTTAGCACACAAAAAATGACTGAGGACAGCAGTATCTATTTGTACATCAGCAGTAAAGTAAATACATCTGATGCAATAGCGAATGGTGAAAATTGGTTTGTGTACATCAAGACACCCGAAAATAAAGGTCAAGACTGGGAAGCGATTACCAAGCAAACCAGAGCTAGGGTCATTAAAAAATTTAATACATTACTTGGTGAAGACATCGAGAAATCTATCGTGTATGAAAAAAACTTAGACCCCATATTTTATCAAAATGAAACCAATGCTGCCTATGGCTCTATCTATGGTACGCAAAATAATGGCTTTAGATCCTCGTGGAAAAAACACGCTAATTTCTCGGCGGATATAGAAGGTTTATATTTTTGTGGTGGGACAGTACATCCAGGGCCGGGGGTGCCATTAGCTCTCCTTTCAGCTAAAATCACTTCAGAGCTTATTGATTAAATCACCCCACTCTATTTCCAACAATTTTCTTTCTTCAGGGCTAATACTCAAATCATTCTGCTTGTAATTCTTATAACTAGAGATTTCTATTTTTATTTTTTCAAGAGCGACATCTGTCAAATTGAGATTAAAGTGTTCATAAATATTCTTAATTGTGTTCATTGGATTGTTAACAACTTCATTAAAATCTAATTCTAATAATTGCCCCAAAGGTATGTTTTCTTTCTCCTGCTGGTACTGCGTCATTGTTTCTTTGTATGACTTCAGAATAAATTCCTGTATTAATGCATCATTCCATTTTTGTAGTGCCAATTCCGGAAAAGATTTCCTTAACAAATGTTTAGAAGAAACATAAACATTAATAGGATCTCGATAAATATATATAAACTGGGCTTTGGGAAAAATTTCCAATATCTCGTTTGTACGTGCCACATTATAAGGACTCTTCAAAAGTAATTTTCTCTTATTCGTCAGCCAAGATATTTTTTTTAGAAACCACAACCAATTTTTCTTCCAATTCGCTTTATCCTCTTTTGTCTCTAGCAAAACAGACTTCCGAAAATGCTCATAAATCTTTTGAGGAAAATAATATCCTATCGCCATCGATTGCTCCCCCAAATTACCCATTGCAAACTCTTCTTCAAAAGGCATATCATAAGACATTTTGAGATTGTCCATTTGCCTTTTTTCAGGCAACATCCGTTTAAAAAAGAAAGTGGTCAACTGACCTGTAAGTTTAAAAGAGTATGGCGCAAAACATTGAGCAATATTACAAAATCCAAATTGCGAATCTTTACTCATTATATAATGTAAAAACGTTGTGCCACTCCGCGGGTGACCAATGATTAAGATTGGGGATTCAAGGGACTGTGCAGCAATCTTTTTACCAAACAGAAGCTTTTCTATAGCATTAAAAGGAGACATAATTAAAGTCCAACTCACTGAACTTGAAATCCTAAACAAACTCTTTCCTGTCCAGTGAATCTTATGATTCTTTAGAAGTTTTAACAAATGCCCAATACGCGTACCCGCTAAAAAATGAAAATTCATATTAGCTTAAAAGATTGTATGTATTAATTTCGTTCTTGTCATCGAAAAGTTATTGCTTTGTTCAAACTATAAAACTAATTTTATTTTCAATAAATCTTGTTTGAAAAGAGCTCTTTATATATCATCAATTACTATTTTCACACTTGCCCTCTTTGGCTTATCTGCCTTTGGGCAAAATAATAAAACAATAGTTTACGGCAAAATTACTGAAGCCTCCTCAGGAAGCCCCATCCCTTTCTGTGCCGTTAGTTTCAAAAATTCATCTGTCGGAACAACAAGTGATGAGTTAGGAAACTATACCATAGAAACCAATGAAGATTATGATTCTATAAATGTGCAATACTTAGGTTATGAAGATCATAATGTACAGATAGTCAAAAACACCACTCAGAAAATAAATTTCCAGATGATTACAAGTGCTGTGGATCTAGGTGAAATTGTTTTCGTTGCTGGTGAAGATCCTGCCTATGACATCATTAGAGAAGTCATTTCTAAGAAGGAAACCAATAGCCCAGAAAAATTTGAGACTGCACAATATACAACTTACAATAAAATACAATTTGACCTAAACAACTTCACAGATAAGATAAAGAATAATTTACTCATTAAACCGTTTCCTTTTATTTGGGAATACCAAGACTCATTACCCAATGGTGTGCGCTACCTTCCTTTTCTGTTTAAAGAAAACGTAAGACAACATTATTTCCGAAAGGAACCTAAAGCTTACAAAGAAGTCATTCTTGCTGACCAAAAGCATCAATTTTATAGTGGCCCAGCCATAGAAGGGTTAACAGAAGAACTCTATCTTAATTTGAATGTCTATGAAAATTTCTTACCCATACTCAATAAGAATTTTCCCAGTCCTCTCAATAATAGAATCAATAGCCATTACCGATATATATTGGCTGATGAAAAAGAAATAATTGATGGTCAAGCGTTTTATAAAATAAAATTTATTCCCCTAGGAAAAAGAGATGTGGCATTCACCGGACATATCTATATAGATGTAGAGACGTCCGCAGTCAAACGTGTGGAATTGAGTTTTAGCGTGGAGGCCAATGTCAATTTTGTACGCAGCTTCTATTTAAAAATAGATTATATTCAGAATACTCAAGAATATTGGGTCAACAATGAAACATCCGTGCTCGCAGATTTTACTGTAGCAGAAAATTCTCCTCAATTGACTGGTTTTTATGGACGCAGATTTACAAAATTTTCAAATTATGTAGTCGATGAAAAGGTTGATAAAGAATATTTAAAAGGGATAGAAGAAATTGAATACTCTGACAGCATTGATATAAGAAAAGAATCCTTTTGGGAGAAGCACCGATCGTCTATCCTCTCACAAGAAGAAAAAGACATTGCCATATTAACAGACACCATTCAAAAGACGCCAACATTCAAAAAACTAAAAAAAATATTTTCTGTAGCCGGCACAGGTTGGTACCCCAACGATAAAATTGATATCGGCAATGTATTTAGTTTTTACAGCTACAATAGAATTGAAGGGTCTAGAATTAAATTTGGCACAAGATCCATTCAAAAAATAAATGATAGATTTTCGTTTTTATCTTATGGCGCTTACGGATTAAAAGACAAGCGTTTAAAATATGGATTGCAGGCCGATTACATTGTGAGTAAAAATCGCGCTAAACATAATTTGATTGGTATTGATATTTCAAAAGATATCATCCAGTTGGGCCGAAGCCAAAACATAATTCCTCTAGATCACATTTTTTCTTCATTGATTGTCACAGCAGCATTTGATGATAGACTCTTAAAAAAACATCAAAGCATCTATATTGAGCGACAGTGGTTTACTGGCATGGTAACGAGAATTAAGTTTTTTACGGAGCAAGTGGAAAACGCACAAATCGCCCCATTTACCAGATATGATTTTCAAACAGAATCATTTGACTTTGTAGATAATTACCAATCTACCGGCTTGAGCTTTTCTGCAAGATTAGCTTTGAGCGAACCTAATGTCCGACCAAATTTTAATGACGATCGTGATCGTTTTTTCATGTTACCCTTCCCTGTCTTTTCATTTGAATATACAGGATCCTTTTCTGCATTTAATAGTACTGGACTCGACTTTCATAGATTAAGATTGAGAATAGAACATCAAAAGAGACTAAACAAACTAGGCTACCTCGACTACAGAATTGAACTGGGTAAACTATGGGGAGAAGTTCCCTTTCCTTATCTCAATTTTCCCATCGGCAATCAATCCATACTAAATGACGATGTCGCTTTTAATTTGATGAATTATGCAGAGTTTGCCACAGATGAATATATCAGCATTCAAATGGAACATCATTTTGAAGGTTTGATATTAAATCGTATTCCTGGTATCAACAGATTAAAATGGCGACTCTTTCTACTAGGCAAAACATATATAGGCAGACTTTCACAAAATAAGAGAAGTTTGTCTATAGAGCAAAGTTCCATTTACATTATTGACAAACCTTATTTTGAAGCTGGGTTTGGTATTGAAAATATTATTAAATTGGGTCGCGTAGATTTTACATGGCGTTTATCATATTTAAACCATAGAGACATCTATAGATTTTTACCTAAACCGAGTTTCCAGTTTAGATTTTAGATTTTAGATTTTAGATTTTAGATTTTAGATTTTAGATTTAAATCAATGAAACTTATTTTTATTATTAGTCTGTTTTTCTCCACACTTCTTGTGAGCCAAGATGACGTTTTTATTGAGGAGATAAGATCTCAGATGAACATTGCTTTTAAAAATGAAGCAGCTGCTCTGCCACTATATAATAAAATAAAAGCACAGCCTAATAAAAGAGGATTACTCTTAGGCTACTGGGGGGCTATAAACTTTGCACAGGCATCCCATGTAAACATTTTCAGAAAAATGAGTTTTGTAAATATTGGAAAAAAGCATTTAGAAAAGGCTATCAAACAAGAACCTCAATCATTAGAATTGCACTTTTTAAGATTAATAATACAATCAAGATTACCTAAATTCATCAACTACCGTCAATCTATAGATTCAGATAAAATCTTTTTAATAAACAATATCAATACAGGTAGAGAAAAGCTCAAGCGGAATATTTTAAAATTCGCGCAAGCGTCAGAATACTTTAATGCTAAAGAAAAGAAGTTGATTAATAAAAATGTCATTTTAAATTAAGAGTCAAGCGTTAAAAAAACGAATCAATATCTGTACTTTGCAGTCCTATAAAAAATAAAAATGAAAAGACCTCTAGTCAATCCCTTAGACAGGAATGCCAATAAAGAAGCGGAAGAAATGGCTCAATTTTATGAAGAAACTTTAGGCTTTACGCCCAATAGTTTATTTACAATGATGCACAGACCTAGAATTGCATATGCTTTTTTAGAAATGAACAAAGCCGTCATGGAAAATAAAGGTCGTGTGACCAGTGCATTAAAAAGGTTATTGGCTTATCTCTCTAGTAAAACTGCAGGTTGCAGATATTGCGAAGCGCATGCTATTAGAGCTGCAGTTAGATATGGCTCAGAAGAAGATAAATACAACAATATTTGGGATTACAAAACCTACCCTGCCTTCTCTGAAGCGGAAAGAGCTGTTTTCGATTTTGCTATTGCCGCTTCAAGTATTCCAAATGGTGTCAACGATGAGATTTCTGATAATTTAAGAAAGCACTGGGATGAAGGAGAAATTGTAGAAATATTGGGCGTAGTTGCTTTGTTTGGTTATCTCAACAGATGGAATGACAGCATGGGCACTCAATTAGAAACACCTGCAGCTGAAGACGGTGAAAAGATAATTGGTAAAAATGGCTGGGAAGTGGGTAAACATAAATACGTGTAGACCAAGAGCCTAATTTTATCGCTAGCATATTTTATTCAGAACACAATAAGAGTAGCTAGAGCCGTTCAAAAATGGCCTAGCTATTTTTGTGAATAATGCGCCATCGCTAATGCATTTTTTTTCTTAATTCGATTTCTCAATTTTCTGGGCTTCAGTACTTTTACGACATTCACAAAACCCTAAATCAAGCGTTCTATTTCAAAGTTATGATGTACATGTAAAGAGATTTTAGCACCCCATCAGGAAATTTTTCAAGGATTGATTAACTTCACCACATGATTTACATTGTCATTGGCGTATCAGGAGTGGGCAAAACCACCTTAGGATTAATGCTATCAGAAAAGCTCAATGCCACTTTTCTCGATGCTGATGATTTTCACCCGCCCGCAAACATTCAAAAAATGTCAGAAGGGACACCCTTAAATGATGCAGATAGAAAACCTTGGCTTGAAAAAATAAACACACATCTCATTCAAAACTCAGACTCCAAAAACATTGTTTTATGCTGTTCCGCACTTAAAGAATCCTACAGACAAACACTTTCTAAGGATGTCGAAATCGAAACAGAATGGGTTTATTTATATGGAAGTTTTGACCTACTCAAAAAAAGAATGGAAAATCGCAAGCACTTTATGCCAAGCGAACTTTTGCAATCACAATTTGCTACCTTAGAAGTCCCAAATTATGGGCTGCACTTTGATGTTATTGAAAAACCAGAAAAAATAGTTACACAAATTATGGATGGAATTGCTAACAACATAAAATCAGATATTGGCCTTATAGGACTTGGTGTGATGGGCAAAAGCTTGAGTCGTAATATGGTCAACAACGGCTTTAATGTAAGTGTTTATAATCGACATGTTGATGAAGTAGAAGTCGATGTGGCTAAAAACTTTGTGGCTACCTATCCAGAACTTTCAAAGACACAAGCCTTTGATGAATTAGAAGGTTTTGTCAAATCACTAAATAGTCCACGCATTGTCTTTTTAATGGTTAATGCGGGGTCTGCTGTTGATCAAGTCATTGCTAGCATATTGCCGCACCTAGAAGCAAATGATATTATCATAGACGGTGGCAACTCACATTATAAAGACACTGAAAAAAGGTATCACGAATTACTAGATAAAAAAATACAGTATATCGGCACCGGTGTTTCTGGCGGAGAGGAAGGCGCGCTAAAAGGCCCATCTATTATGCCAGGTGGTTCGTTAAAGGCTTATAATCACGTGAGTCAAATACTAAATACCATCGCTGCCAAAGACAAAAAAGGAAATCCTTGTTGTGGATATATTGGATCGGGAGGTGCAGGTCACTTTGTTAAAATGGTGCACAATGGTATTGAGTATGGCGAAATGCAATTGATCGCAGAAGTCTATGGCATATTACGATTACATATGAATAAATCCCCAGAAGATATTTCTGCACTATTCACACAATGGTTAGAGACAGATTGCCAAAGTTACTTACTCGAAATCACCAGAGATATTTTACTCAAAAAAGAAAATGATAATTATCTTATAGATATAATATTGGATAAAGCGGGCAATAAAGGAACGGGCAGCTGGACAACAATTGCGGCATGCGAATTGGGTGTGGCCATTCCTACCCTAACGGCAGCATTGTTTGCACGTTACCAATCGAGTCAACACACACTACGACAAAAAACCTCTGACTTATACCAACGTGCACAATCCACTCCGCTAGAAATAGATTTAGAAGAATTGCGCTTGGCGTTCCAACAAGCACGCATCATCAACCATCATCAAGGATTTGATCTTATTGCCGCGGCATCAGAAAAGTACAATTGGAATATTAATGTGAATGCCTTATGCCAAATTTGGACAAATGGTTGTATCATAAGATCTCATTTAATGGAGCAATTGGCTGAAGATAAAGCTGTCAATTTCGATTTACTTTTAAACCCCAATGTTAATGGGATTTTTCTGAATCAAGCTGATGTATTAAATAATATTATTTCGACAATCAGTACATCAAACATATCAGCACCATGCTTTTTCAGTTGCTTGTCTTACTTAAATGCATATACGGAAAAAGAATCTTTAGCTAATATTATTCAAGCTCAAAGAGATTATTTTGGAGCGCACACATATGAAAGAAGAGATACGCCTGGTGGTCAAAAATTTCATACGGAATGGTTATAGGCCATTTAGAAATAAGATGAGTCTATAGAACCAATCAATTTCTTTGTCTTAAAAAAAATGAGCAAGGAATAATTTTCTTTTGCTAAATAAATCCATACTGCACTAAATATTCTGCAGCGATTTTTAGTTTGGTTTCTAGTTCTGGATATTTTTTACTAACATCAAGTTCAAATTCTATGAGCTTAACATTCCTCGTAGGATTAACGATAACATTCATCGTTTGTGTCTTTTTAAAAACAGCAATAGTCCCTATAGCCTTATCCTTACTATTGAAGATTTGAAAGATATGTGCATAAGAACCTTTTTCTTTTGATTCTATTCGTCCTACAAGAACCCCACCTTCGAAAATATCAACCTTCTTAAATGACACTCCATTTGGTTTTCTTATAGCTAGAGGTCCATAAACTTCAGTCATTTCCTGAGCATTGGCTGCCCGTATCTCATTTAATGTATCTAATTCAATTCTAATATTTTCAGCTACATCTTTTTTAAGAACTTCTGTTAGGCAGGTAAAAATATGATCGGTTAATTCATCATATTGAAAGAATCCACAATCATCTAATCGCTTAGTAACAAATTTACTATCACTGAACGCACCTATACGTTCTATCTCAACTTCCTTATCATTACTTGAGTTAACCAAAGAATTAATGGCTTTAAAAAAACGGGGCTCAGATTCATGAGACAGTTGAGTATATTTTAGTTCTTTGCACTTTATCTGCAAAATGCTCTTTCCCGTCAAATCTTGAAGTACAAAATCATTCATAGATTTCACAACCGGCCAATCTGTCTTTACCCATTCATATTTCTTCACTTTATCTACAAGGACCTCTCCTTTTTTAACTTTTATTTTTTGAGCAACAGCTAGATTCGAAATAGAAAAGAACAAGACTAATAGAAGATATTTTTTCATTTTGTATATTTATATGATTCATTCAAATGTAATTATTATAAAGAGGTTATTTTTTAACTTTGATGTAATTTATAAATATTTAACTCAAATGAGATTAATTCTTATCGTTTCCTTTTTAGCTTTTTTGTGTATCTGCGCTTGCAAGAGTGATCCAACAAAAACCCCAATTCAAAAGACGTCTTCAAGCAAAACAAAGTCCTCACTGACTGCGGAGGAAACTGAGAAAAAGGGATTTACTTTATTGACCACAGATCCTCCTGCTGCTATACCCTATTTTGCAGATGCCGGCAATAAGTATTTGGAATCGGGTGAAAATGCTAAAGCTGCCATTGCATTTGCTAATGCAGCGGGTGTTTATTCAAAGAATCTAAATGATAGTAGGAATGCATTAGTCTATGCTAATAAAGCACTCAATCAGTGGCGATCACTAAACGATAAGATACAAATTGCCAATCAACTTAAAGACATTGGCTTATACAATGGTGAAGAAGGCAATTTTGAACTGGGTAAAAAGCAGTTGAATGAAGCTATGGGTTACTTTACGGAAAGGAAAGCTCAAAACGGTGTGGCAGAATGTAAAATGAATTTGGCTAAAATTGCTCGATTGGAAGGTAACTTGGTTTTAGCAGAAAGTTTGTATCTAGAGTCCAATGACATCTGGCGTAAAACAGGTATGAAAACCAAACTTTTTACAAATAATCTATTTGCAATGCGGCTGTATCGCCAAATGGGTGATGAGAAAAAACTAAAAGCCGCGTATGATATTACAATGGCTTTAAAGGATCAAATCAAAATGTTTCCTAAATATGAGCAAGAATTGGCCAAAACACTACTAGAAGTCAAAGTGATGCAATAATCTTTCACGACCTTTAAGCAACGATTGATTCATCTTTTGGATATATTAATTATCTTGCTTTTCGTTTTAAACTAAATACAGAGGGGACGGGACTGGTGTTCCAATAGGTCTTCAAAACCTATGATTATTGTGTAAGAGCAGTAATGGCAAGTTCGATCCTTGCTCCCTCTGCCAAAGGACATAATGTCGCAGAAAGAAAATTTATTGAGATCGCTCCCAGGTGTGGACATTCTATTAGCAGATCCTGTTGTACAGCAACTGATGACAGTGATTGATGCAAAAATTTTGACAGCGCTTATTAGACAACATATTTCTGAGCTTAGAAAAAAAATCGTTGCAGGGGATATTTCTGGTGTGTCTAAAAACCAAATTCTCAAAGCCATACAATTTGATGTTGATCTACTCAAGGGGAATAATTTGCGCGCAGTCATCAACGGCACAGGAGTCATTCTACATACAAATCTTGGCAGAGCGCCTATTGGCGAAAAGAATATTCAGCAAGCTTTAAGCATCTTATCCGGATATTCAAATTTAGAATACGACCTATCTAAAGGCAAAAGAGGAAAACGTAAATCGCCTGTACAAAAGCAACTACAAATTCTAACAGGTGCTGATGACATCGCTATCGTAAACAATAATGCCGCCGCTGTTTATTTATGTCTTAAGGCATTTGCTAGTGGTGGAGAAGCCATTGTGTCCAGAGGTGAATTGGTAGAGATCGGAGGATCTTTTCGTGTACCTGATATCATGGAACAGAGCGGGGCTATAATGATAGAAGTTGGCGCTACCAACAGGACGCGTTTAAGCGATTATGAAAATGCCATTACAGAAAATACAAAGGTGATTTTCAAAGCACACCAATCCAATTTCTATCAAGAAGGTTTTACAGAAGAAGTCGGCATTAAAGAATTATCAAAATTAGCAGAAAAGCATAATCTTATTTTTATTTACGATTTAGGCTGCGGCCAAATAAAAGATTACGAAAGTCTACAATTCTTAGACCAACCTTCCGTAAACCAAAATATAAACGATGGGGCTGATTTGGTTTTATTTTCAGGAGACAAGTTACTCGGAGGCCCTCAATGCGGCATCATTGCAGGTAAAGCCAAATATCTGAAAATAATTGACAAGCATCCTTTGATGCGTGCATTTAGAACAGGTAAATTAACTTTATCAACATTACAAGTAGCGCTTTCTCATCATTTGTCAGAAAACAACTTAAACAAAATCCCTTTCTATAGATTTCTGCAAAGAGATCAAACGACGCTACTATCGCTAGCTGAAACTTTTAAACTAGCATTAGAAAAAGCAGTCACGGTTAATGATGTTAATATAACTGTTACTCAAAACACAGGAAAATGCGGCGGAGGTACCACCCCTAATATCGTACTAGATACTGCTGCAATAATAATTGACCACCCACACATGAAAGCGCATGATTTATTTAATGCACTTTTAAAAATAGAAAGACCCATTGTCGGGATTTTAAAAGAAGGGAAATTTTTAATTGATGTGCTTTGTATAGAAAAAAATGACATCAAAGCAATCAGTACAGATATCAATACAGTCTTATGCAGCATTTTGTAATAGGGACCGCAGGTCATATCGATCACGGTAAAACAAGCTTGGTTAAGGCACTCACTTCTATTGACTGCGATACTCATCCAGAAGAAAAGAAAAGAGGCATAACCATCAATTTAGGATTTGCATATAGCCAACAAGACAATGATCAATATTTAGCTTTCATAGATGTCCCTGGACACCATCGTTTTATCAGAAATATGATTTCCGGTGCCTCGGGTATAGATTATGTAATGATGATTGTAGCCGCGGATGATGGGATCATGCCTCAAACAAAAGAGCACTTTAAAATTTGCAAATTATTGGGCATTAATCAAGGTGTTATTGTAATCAATAAAAAAGATTTGGTTGACAAAGAACAACTGGATCTTGTAGAAGAAGATATTCGCACATTAGTAAAAGGTTCGTTTCTAGAATCTGCAAAATTTTTTCACGTATCCGCCATAAAAGGAGATGGCATTGATTCATTGAAAGCACATTTATTAGCTCAAAAAATTGATACAAATTTAAAATCAAGTTCTGGAAAATTTAGAATGTATATAGATCGGTCTTTTAATGTGGACGGGTTTGGAACCATAGTTACAGGAACAGTGACTGATGGTCAAGTGAAGAATGAAGACAATATCATTCATTTACCCAGTGAAAAAAAATTGAGAGTTAGACAAATTCAAAGGCATGAAAAAAACGTAGATCAAGCACCTAAAGGGACAAGAGCGGCCTTAAACATCACAGGCATAAAAAAAGCTGATCTTAAAATGGGCGATATCTTAGTAAAGTCTGAGCTTTTTAAAACACAACGTATAGATGCACATATCACGCTTTTAGATAACGTCAAAACAATAAGTAAAAAATTTGACGCATTATTATATACTGGAACATACAAGACTTCTGCCAAGGTAAGGCTATTGGACAAACACCAAATAACAAGTAATGAATCTGCTTTGGTTCAAATTGATTTTACGCTGCCATGGTATTATTTTATTGATGAGAATTTTATTTTGAGAAATACCTCTTCTGACAAAACAATAGGAGGAGGGTTTGTTATTGACCCTACCCCATTGCACCATAAAAAGAAACCTCAAAAATTAATTGATAATCTCAATTCAATTGTAAAAAACAAAACTGGCTTTATAGCCTATAAAATTGACAACTCAGATAAACTCATTTCTGTTGATTACTTTGAGAAGGCATTTCATGCTCAAGCTGCGGAAATTGCACAAATAATTGCTGATAATAATATCTTCGAAATAATCAGTTCTGACAAATCAAAAAAATACATTGCCAACAAGGAAAATTTTAATGCATTAAAAAAGCAACTTCTAGACAACTTACATAAGACACAGCAATCAGATGCTTCTGCCAAAAGTGGTTTATCAAAAGATCGTATTAAAAGTTTAATAGCCTCAAGTCTCCCCTATTCAAATGAGACATCCAAGCAAAATTATTTTGACATATTGGTGAGTAGTTTAGAAGTGGATAAAAGTTTACTGCGACAAAACAACCTTTGGTCACATGCTGACTTCATGGCTTCAAACCCCATTCAAGAAGATCCTGATATCACAGCACTTGAACAAGCGATCATTAATGAAGGCTTTAACAGCGTGGGAGAAAAACGCATTAATGAGCTGGCTGAATCACTGAAGATTCCCTATAAAAAAATCCGTTCGATAACCAATCACTTGATCAAAGAAAAACGGTTACAGCGATTTGAGAAACACTTTGTACATCAACAATATATTGAGGAAGGTAAACAAAAAATGTTGGCTCATTTTAAACAGGACGATACAGGGTTGACTGTTGCTCAATTTAGAGATATAATAGAAGGCAATAGACGTATTACAATGTATCTCTTTGAAGCGTATGAAAAAGAAGGTTTGGTATACAGAGATGGGGATTTTAGGAAGTTGAGATGAGTTATGAGTTATGAGTTATGTGTTATGAGTTATGAGTTATGAGTTATGAGTTATGAGTTATGAGTTATGAGTTAAAATGGATTTTTTAAAGATAAAAATTATTACATGTTTAGATTCCATTTTAAGTCATGGGGGAACAAGGGAACAAGGGAACAAGGGAACAAAACATTGTTGGAATCTATATACTGTTTACTAATTACTGTCTACCAAGTACTAAGTACTGTCTACTGTGTACTAAACTATTAGTCGTAAATTTACATTAATGAATAAAAAAATCTACAAACTCACAGAGTATAGTCACGGTGGAGGCTGAGGTTGTAAACTGCCTCCTAAGGTCTTAGGAGAAATTTTACATACTGATATGCAAATGCCGCATCATCCCAATTTAATAGTAGGGAATGATGCACGAGACGATGCTGCTGTTTATGATTTAGGGGATGGTACCGCTGTTGTGAGTACCACAGATTTTTTTATGCCCATAGTTGACGATGCAGAAACTTTTGGTAAAATAGCTTCTGTAAATGCAATCAGTGATATTTACGCTATGGGTGCAAAGCCAATTATGGCCATCGCTATTTTAGGTTGGCCCAAAAAAGAATTGCCCACATTCCTAGCTGCTCAGATAACAGATGGGGCTCGAAAGGTTTGCATGGAAGCAGGAATACCATTAGCTGGTGGACATAGTATTGATAATCCAGAACCCATTTTTGGATTGGCTGTGACAGGAACTGTTCCTGTTAAGCAAGTACGTAAAAACAGTGATGGGAAAGCGGGTGATTTACTTTACCTAACTAAACCTCTTGGTATTGGCATATTGACCTCAGCATATAAATTGGGTGTGATGAAACCTGAGCATGAACAATTGGCAGTGGATCAGATGTTACAGCTAAATACCCTAGGCTGGAAATTATCTGCAGAATCTCATGTGCACACGATGACTGATGTTACAGGCTTTGGTTTAATCGGCCATCTCCATGAAATATGTGAAGCGAGCGATTTATCTGCCGAGGTCAATTTCAATGATGTGCCACAATTTGATAAATCCATATTAGAGTATTACAAAAATAAATCTTGCATTCCGGGAGGGACAAAAAGAAATGTTGAGGCGTATGTCGATAAGGTGAGCCCCATTTCTACATACACTGAAGAAGTCTTGTACGATCCGCAAACTGCTGGTGGACTCTTAATTGCGGTTGACCCGAATTTTCAAAATCAATTTGAAGCACTTTGTCAAACTCATGGCCATAACTTAAATCCTATCGGCAAATTGGTTTCAGCAAAAGATGACTTCAGTATTTTGGTTACAGAATAATATTTCTCTTATTCAGCTTGTAATCCGAACCGTCATTAATAGTTTGTTAATATGACGCTAAATTTGAAATAGTAACACAACTCGATTAACTTTAAAATCATAACAACAAGCTTTATATTAAATGGATACAAGTCGGGAATTATTATTTTTCTTTAGTGGCCTTGGTGCTTTCAACGGTCTTTTATTGTCTTTGTATTTTATTTTTATTGCTAAGCCCAAACATATCTCCAACTTTTTCTTGGGAATGTTTTTGCTCATGTCAAGTATTAGAATAGGAAAGTCAGTTTTTTTCTACTTCAATCATGACTTGTCTTTTCACTATCTACAGTTTGGATTGACAGGTTGTGTTTTCATTGGACCTTTTCTATATTTTTATGTAAAGTCTGTAACACAGCCTGAAAGCAATATCAAAAAATCCTGGATTTATCATTTAGCTGTTCTGATTCCATTGGTACTTGTTGTTGGATTTCTCTACCCTTTTGAAACACATATCGAATTGTGGAGACCATTGATCATTAATCAAATTTATCACATTTGGTTGGCATACAGCTTATTAGCAGCTTTTGCCATGAAAGATATTTTTAAGAAAACATTTTCGCGTAAGCACAAATCTTCCAGTTTAGATATTTGGTTGGTTAGTATTTTTATAGGCAATATTTGTATTTGGTTTGCGTATTATTTTAGTGGCTACATGTCATATATTCTAGGCGCACTTTTATTTTCTTTTATGCTTTACCTGCTCGTTTTGCTACTTGTATTCAGACAAAAAAAGACTTCTATTTTATTTGCTAATCAAGAAAAATATAAGAACAAAAAAATTGAAAAATCAGAAGCCTCTTTACTCTTAAAACAACTTCAATCTACTATTGAAACAGAAGACTTATTTACAAATCCAAATCTTAAATTACCTGACCTAGCTAAAAGACTCAAAGTTTTGCCGCACACTTTATCCCAACTACTCAATGACAATGTAGGTAAAAGTTTTCCACTGTTTTTAAATGAATACCGCATTGATGCTGCAAAGAAAATGATAATAGAAAAATCAAACTGCACCTTGGAATCCATTGGTTATGACTGCGGCTTTAATTCTAAATCTACGTTTTATGCCACCTTCAAGAAAATGACAGGTATGACTCCTTCTGCATTTAAATCTACTGTAGCGAAAGATTAGCTTACTAAAGCTCATACAAGCTCAGTTTTAGGTTTCTTGTACAGATAAATCATGTGTCTTATTCTAGATTTTCAGATACGATTCCTATATCATAATACATATCTCTTGATTGCTTCCTACAATTAAAGATCAAGGTTTACAGGTCAAAGTGCCTGAAAACAGTAAGGATTTATAAATCCGTACTCCTAATCTATAATATATCGACAGATTGTTTAGACCTCAAGCTACATTCGTCAAAAAAAAGATATGACGACTAAAACATTCAAATTATTACTTCTAATTCTATTAAGCCAATTGAGTATTTCTGCCCAATCAGACCTCGAATCCATTAAATTAACACTGACAGATTATATCGAGGGAACAGCCAATGGAGAACCTGATAGATTACGATCTGCTTTCCATCCAGATTTCAATTTATACTTTGTTAAAAATGACAGCTTGACTATTTGGTCTGGAAAAGGCTACGTGGACAGGATTAAAGTGGGTCAAAAAAGTAATCGCATTGGAAGAATCATTTCTATAGATCATGAAAACGATGCCGCTTCTGCGAAAGTGGAGATTTTAATGCCGAACAGCAAAAGAATTTACACCGACTATTTCCTACTATTGAAACTTGACAATAACTGGAAGATCATTCATAAGTCATTTACATCTGTTCCATATCCTGAATAATTTCTGCCACCCACTATTCAAAAATAATTTCAAACATTAATAAATAAATTATGCATAAATATCTTTGGTTATCTGTCATTCTATTTATTGGAATTTCAGTAATCGCACAAACAAGTCACACAACATATAAACTATCTAAGAAAATTCTTTTTGTGGTCTCAAATGCGCATTTCTATGGGAGCTCTGATATCGCTACCTCAAATCATTTTTCAGAAATAGTTCTACCTTATTCTGAGTTTATAAATGCGGGCTATGAAATAGATTTCGTGAGTCCTGAAGGTGGTCGGGTTCCCGTTGGCTACATCTACAACACCAGTGGGGTTATTGAAGAGTACTTGTATGACAATGTATTTATGGATAAACTTGAAAACACACTAAGCCCAGATGAAGTAGATCAGGATGCTTACTGTGCAATATTCTACGTTGGAGGTGGAGCTATTATGTTTGAAGTTCCATCTGATAAAAGAATTCAAAATATAGCCATGCACATTTACGAAAAAAACAATGGCGTTGTCGCATCGATTTGTCATGGTACTGCTGGCATCGTACATCTTAAAAAAGCCAATGGTGAATATTTGGTATCAGGAAAAGACATCAACGGCTTTCCTGACAAATTTGAAAATAAAGAAAAGGAATATTATAAAACTTTTCCTTTTTCAATTCAAAATGCCATTGAAAAACATGGTGGTCAATTTAAATATTCTGAAGAAGGCTGGGATGGTTACTTTGAAGTCGATGGCAGAGTAATTACCGGCCAAGATCCTAGCTCAGGTCGTGAAATGGCCAAAAGCATAATCGCAGAATTAGAAAGGAGTCAAAAATAACTAGATCCAAATAATATAATTTAAAAATTAAAAAAAATAACATGAAAAATATAATTTCTATTTGCTTATTCGTCTTTGCGTTTATTTCTGGCAATTCCCAAGAGGACAAAAAACCCTTAGTCACTGCAGACCAAGTTGATAATGTTTTTAAAGATTGGAATAATGAAGATAGACCTGGTATCGCAATTGGAATCGTGAAAAATGGAAAGATAGATCATCTCAGAGGATATGGGAGTGCAAACCTAGAGCACAATGTTATGATAGACCCGGTTAAAACTAAATTTCTATTTCCTGGTATGTCAGATCAAATGATATGTTTTTTAGCTTTTCAATTAGAGGACTCAAATCAGATTTCTTTAAATGACCCTGTATCAAAATATTTGGACAACATTCCTTTTGGCAATAAAATTAAAATCCACCATTTGATCAATCATACCAGTGGCTTAAATGATGTTGCTATGATGAAACCTATGGTTGGCTTTTCTGAATTTGAAAGTTTTGATTATGAGAATTTGATTTCAGTTTTATCTGTACAAAAGGAATTGTCTGAAAACCCAGGCGTAAAATATGTAAACAATAAAACAGAGATCAGAATACTCCAAGCGATCATCGAAAAAGTGTCTGGAAAATCTATTGCAGAATATGCAGACACGCAAATTTTTGAACCACTTAACATGAATAACTCTTTATTTACTTCGAATGCATCAGAAGTGATTACAAATAAAGCACAGGCATATGTGCCTATTGGAGAAAACTTCCAAAGGATCAAAACAATTTTGGATGAGACACATCCTTCATTGTTTTATTCCACAGTAGAAGACATTTGCAAATGGGCAACAAACTTTTCTAGAATTAGAATTGGCAATCAAAACATTATCGATAAAATGGAAATGATCTGTTCTGAAAACGGTAAGTCTATGACAATTAAAAATTCAGCTCAATATCAAGGACAACAAAGTTATTGGGATTATAAAGGAACAAAGAAACTACATCTGATAGGCCAGAAATACGGATACGCTTGTAAGTTGGTACGTTTTCCTGATCAAGATTTATCAATTGTAGTGATGGGAAATGCAGGAGACTACAACGGATACATGTCAAGTTATGCCGCAGATTTATATCTCGAGAACTTTTACAAAATAAAAGATCATGACTCTGAAGAAGCTGTCCAAAATGTAGAATTATCAAAAACACAATTAGAAAAGTATTGTGGGAAATATTGGGAAAACGATGTTTGTTTTACAACTATCATTACTTTAGTAAATGACACTTTGCGTTATAAAGAAATTGAAAACGGGAGGGAATTAGACTTGGTGCCCACAAGTAAAAATTCTTTTGTAGGAAATTACGGACAGGAAATATCATTTTACCAAGAAGCCGGCGAACAGATTTTAAAACTAGTGGTTGGAAAAAGCAGTACGTATCATTCAGCACTATTTGATGATGTCTCTTGGACGTCGAATCTTAGTAGATTTAAAGGGGATTTTAAAAACAAGAAATTAGGCGTAAGCTATTCTGCCATTATGGTTGGAGACAAGTTAATACTAAAGCATTCTAAATTAGGAGAGTTTGAAATGTTTCCTTTGTCGAAAAACAAGTTTCGTATCAATGACAGAAAACTGAGATGTGTTACGTTCAGCGAAGATGCCGATAGCTTTACTTTATCTAATTCAAAAATAAAAGATGTGGAGTTTGTTAGGGATGATCAAGAGTTTAAGATGTAGCTCATGAAATAAGAGAAGAAGGATTTCTCCACTGCGGTCGAAATTGTAAAAGCTACTTTCATTGAGATTCCTCCCTGCGCTCAGAATGACAATCGCTAGCTCGTAGACTCTTGTTATTCCGATCGAAATGAAATGAAGCGAAGCATCAAAAGTCAAACGATTCTATA
>ENA-ORXM01002615-ORXM01002615.1-marine-metagenome-genome-assembly--contig:-NODE-2615-length-20283-cov-111.515194_pt1 | contig 20283 bp, 12 predicted proteins | sample MGYA00237867_ERZ511480 | MGnify/ENA primary metagenome ERZ511480 (study PRJEB26309, sample SAMN06266103) | marine metagenome | isolation source: Algal blade | place: United Kingdom:Sidmouth, United...
ATTCATTAGGATCTCCAATAATAAACTCTTGGGTGATTGGATTGCCACTGCTGTTATATAGTCTTGCATAATTATGCTTTCTTTGCTGATCAATCCAACATAAGGCAAAGTTTCCTTCTGGGTCCATTGATACATCTGTGTCATATTGATTGCCTGTGGCATAAGCATTGACCTGAAACTCTTGAGCTTCGAATATATAGTTATAATTTACGGTATCTACATTGCCTCGACCAATGGCAGATTTACGTCTCGTCTCCATGTCGACAGGGTCACCTGACTTCCATAGTTGAAGCGGAGAAGAATTACAAAGGCATTCATCTTCTAATACCATGCCTTGGGCAATCAGACTGTCTATTTCTTCTTGTATCTGACCAGCAGTCACATTTTCTGGAAAATCCAAAATAAAACTATTCGCATCTTTTTCGCTGATAATTGTAGGATTACCCAGTGCAATTGAGTTTTCATGATCACAGGTTTCCCATTCATCTTTATTGACTCCAAGTTCATGAGCAGTCAAATGGAGCAAAGGCTCTGAGGCATTCACCTTGAGATTTTGATTATCCCAAACCCGCAAATATAAAGTATCTCCTGCTGTTAGGTTTTCGAAGACCATCTCTTGGACGACAGTATCGAAGGCGGCTGCACCTTGAAAGATTAGGTTGTCGCAATTACCTTTATAGGCTTCAATCACGGGTGATAATTGATTGTTGGTATTGGATCGAATTAAGAAATTTCTAGTAGCTGGAACAACCAATTGCAGCCATGCATCATTACCAGAAAATGTATTGGAGAATGCAGAAACTGGTGCTGGCTGTGAAGTGGTTATTTGGCTTAGGTCTAAAACGGCACCTGCTGTGGAGCAAGAGGTTATATTTACGGGGAGTTCTTGGGCGTAAATGCAATCTGTTGGAAGAATTATGTAAATCGGAGAAAATTGCGACGAAACATCTTTTGGCTTTGACAGAAGATCAACACAATTATAAAAAGATTTATAATTAGCTTTAGCAACTATTTGATCGCCTAAGTCAAAGTCGTAATTAATAGGAAATAACCAAGTTTCATTATTATTTATAGGAGCAGAACCTAAATATTCATCATGTGTCCGAGCGTCGTCAGTACACTGACTTGATAAATATATATCAACCGTGGCACTGGTCCATCTCCAAGAAGGATGGACCACTTTTCCATAAATAGCAATCCCATCAAGACTATCTATAATAGGTGAAACTGAGGATTTCGATTCAGAAGAGGGCGATATATTTATATTACTATTATTACATTGATATTTATTATTCTGTATATCAATGCACTCTGGTCCCTTATTGAAAATTGCATTTACTGAGCCGTAAAAATAATTTTCTTTAATGCTAATTAGTCCATAAAAGGAATTATCTATGTAAATACTATTATAGGAATTTTTTAAGATTTGTTTATTGAAATCAATACCAAAATAATTATTAGTAATGTTTGATGGGTAGGTATAAATGCTTGTTGCAAATTCTTGAAAATCGTAGAAAAAGCCTAAACATTCGGTATCTGTCGAAAGCCATATAAAACTTTTATCGGAAAAAATATTTGATTTAGTTTGATTGCCTATTTGTATGTAACTTGCTGACTTAATTTTAATTGGGGATTTTATAAAATGAATTCCAAAAACTTCTAGTTCTAAGCCTTTAAAGCCTACTTCTCTACAATTTTCATTAATATCATTCTCAATACCTTCGGTAAAAACAATATCACCCAAATTAAAATTAGGTTGAGTATAACCATCTATAATAATATGATCATTAGGCTCTAAAAGCAAACCTTTCAATACATACGGAGGTGCAGTTGGAATATCAAAATGTATTTTACTACTTCTATAGTCATTATAAGCAGCTGTAGAAGCATCCGCTAAAGAACAATGTTCTAATGTGCAATAACCATCATGAATTGTATCAGTTGTATTAACAATGTAGGTTGTATTTCCATCCCACGCAAAGAGTTCTACATCTTCTCTTTGGTGAATTCCGCTGCCGTCGCAATTACCTGCACTTAAATAGACTTCTATCTGTCCCGTAAAATCTGCAGTAAATCTAGCAGCAGCTTGTGCACTACCGTAGCCACAACCAGAATTATTCCCAAAATAAAATTCTTGATTTGATGATTTGTAGATATATATTTGGGTATCCCATATAAAATTCTTGCAAGTTGTAATCGTATAAACGGTTCCGTTCTCAACATTCATGGTAAAATATTCACCTGATGTCATTGGTATATATTGGATATTCGATTGAGTTTGAGTAGGAGTATAATCACCAATCAATATCGAGCTGCTATTGTAGTTGCATTGTTGACCTTGATTATTTGGAATAGTTGGTTCTTCGCATGTTATTATAAGCTCTGAGCCAAAAGAGGAACAGTCTATTGGACCTCCATATCCAGGAGAATCATATATGTCTACATATATAATGCCAGATATAGGCGAAGACCAGGTGAAAGAATCACCAAATCCATTTTCTGCATCATAATATAGATATTGATCTTGTATAAAGTTATTATTAGAATCATAAAGTTCGATATAAGCTCCAGTCCATGCCAAGCTGAATGTAAATTTATTACCTTCTATAGCATTTATGCTAAATCTTAAAGGCGTTTCTGAAAAAGTAGAAATTGATTGAGTACTTTCTCCATCACAAAATGGCGGTGTAATGTCTCCGCCAAAAGTTAAATTCTGATTATTACAAACTTGACCAAAACCAGAACTGCAACAAAAAGAAAGAAGTAAAATGAATTGTAAAATTCGAATACATTGATATCTCATAAAATAGTTTTACACGATTACACATTAAATAACAGTTATCTCCAAAATAGAATACAGATAATAAGCACTTAAATAAAAACAACAATAGCTTTCAAAATTGACCCATTCAGGCTACCCTGATTTCAGTTTTTTACCCACTAACATCCCAGACCGTTCTGCATAGACTCCGAGATGGATGGCCTTCTTAATCCCTAAGCCGCGATAGATTCGCTTCCTATGATTATTCACTGTGTGGACAGATAAGAAAAGACTGGCAGCAATCTCTTGTATGCTATGGCCCATGACCAGCATGAGCACGATCTCCTTTTGGCGCTTCGTTAATGTATACTGCTTAAAGTCGCAGTGTTCTTTCTGTCTCATCCTGATATCTTGTTTTGATATCCATTAGTGTCTACTGACCTAAATATGTTATCACTGAGTTAGTACGTTCTTAGCAAGTCTATGTTAAGACTTGGGATCTATGTTGCAAATACAGGATAAGTCCATAAGCTTGAAGAATAATGTAACCCACTTCAATATCTTACTTTTAAGTGAAGAGCCAAATTAGCCTGATCAAATCAATTTAGTTGCTTATACCATCTCGAAACCGTATCAACTAATAGTTCTTTTTGCTCTTTTCCCATTGACATCTATCCATTCTACTCAGGCACATGGCTATATTCTCAATCTGGTCTTCTCTAAGCAAGAAATTGAGATTTCGAATGCCTATTTTACTTCAGGAATAGAATTAGTATCAACTAAGAGCATTGAGCTTGTCTGTGATGTCTGCATGCAAGTTAGACCTAATTCAACTCTATCCATCTTCAGAGGATTGTCATTATATCCGTCACGAATCATCTGTCCTGCAGGTGTTAACGTCATCATTGATAATGACACAGCTTCTGATGGAGATATGATGTGTTTAGTTATCAATGCTTCTGGGCTTAATAGTATTGTTACAATGCAATTCAGTTTTGTTTCAATCCTAATTATATGAGTTTGGTAGCTGTATGCCTGGGGCACTTCAGAGCTATAACTGTTCTAATATCGCCCTGAATCAAATGATTGAAGACATATTTAAAGTTTTGTGGTTTGATCTAAACGCGGCTACTCAGCCATTCTTAGACAACTCTGACTGGTCACACTATGCTTTGACGTCTTGACTACTGCGCAAGATAGCACAACAATAGAAGCAGATATGACTATACCTACAGAATTTCTCATCGGCGATCCAAATGACCCATCTATAGCAATAGTTTCCGAAGAATTATGCCCAATAGGTGAAATAATTCGACTTAAATAATAGGTTGATTGACTAAGACGATTGATCGTAAGTCATCTGGGACATAAAGCTAATGCGGCCAATGGGGTTTCAATAATCTCTTGTTTTTGACTCAGATATGATTTATGTTTCTTAATTCCCAGATTCACCTGGTCCTTCTTTATTATTAGCATTATTTTAGCATATTAGAGGTTGAGAACGGCACATGTTTTCTCCCAACTGATATGTACATCCACTTTTACTTTATAGCTTATAAAATCGGCATGTTCAAGTCATAATAAGTAAACATTGCTTATATAATATTGGACAATTGAAAAAATAATTAAACTCAAGTGATAACATTTTCATATATCTCAACACCTAATAGCGTAATGAAATGAGCGATCAAGAAAAAGTATCGAAAATCATCTCAGGTGATGATCAGTTACTGAAAGAAGTATACTTGGAAAATTTTGAAAAGATAGCCGCGTTAGTCAGAAAATATGAGGGTGACATAGATGACGCTAAGGATGTGATGCAAGAAGGACTAATCATTATGATAAGGAACTTTCAAGACCACCGATTTAACTTCAAATCTAAAATTAACACCTATCTCTATGGCATCTGTCATAATGTGATGAGAGCGCGATCAAGAAAGCAGGTGAGGACAGCGGGTTTAAATGATGATGTGCTGAAGATAGTAGAAGAAGAAGTAGAGACAATTGATGTAGAAGAAAAGAATCTTCTAATGAAGTATCTCAAGCAGATGACAGAAGAATGCCAGCGCATCCTGATGGCTCACTACGGTTATAATATCGCATATAAGACGATCGAAGAAGAGATGAATTATTCATCTGGATTTGGTAGAGTAAAAGGCAATCGATGTAAAAATAAAATCAGAAAGCTGATGTCACAAGACCCTTATTACCGTAAAAAATTTGGCTTATGAACATTGATGACCAGACTAACGAACTGATCGAAGATTATATCTCAGGCAGATTAGAGCAGATCAAAATGAAAGCTTTTGAAAATAGAATGGCGTCAGATAAAGAGCTGCACGCTGCTGTACAGATGGAGCGATCTATGCGAGCAGTATATGCATCAGAAGCCAAAGCACAATTAAAAACAAGAATTAAACTGATCGAATCAGCAGTAGAAAAAAATAATCAAACAACTAAAATCATTCCTATGCAAAAGCGAATCTTACCAATCATATCAATTGCTGCTAGTCTACTTCTTTTATTGGGAGCATACATGTTTTTTAAATCTGATCAGCTAAGCCATCCTGCAAGCCAAAATGATTTATTCTCAAGCTACATCAAAAAGGATATGAGTTATTCTAATGATGCACTAATCTCATTTGGGACCAGAGGTGGTGGAGGTGATGACGAAGCTGCAGTGAAAAAAGCCAAATCACTTAAATCAATCTTTCAAAATCTTAATGATGGAAACTATCTGGAGTCTCGAACATTAGCCCTTGACTACTTAGAGATCTATCCAGATGATCAAGAGGCTCAATATGTCATTGCTACGTCACATCTGTATGAAGGCAACTATGCGCAGGCCATAGAGTGGTATGCTAAATTGAGACAGGCTGACTCTCGAGATATTCGGCACGAAGCGGAATACTACTACGGTCTTTGCCACGTAAAAGTAGAAAATGGCGCCACCGAAGCGAAGAAAGTACTAACAGGTGTGGCGAATGATCATACATCCGAATGGCAAGAAACCGCGAAGCACTACCTGGGCGACATAGAATAATATGATGCAAGATAAAGATGGATATTTTGGCTCATCAAGTCTATGAATAAGAACAAAATTTGAGCCAGACTGCACAGTGGACTATGTTAAGTTGAAAGCTGCATTTCCCTTGAGCTGTAGAGCATAATCTTAAGCGTATCAACTCAGGTCTCGTGGCTGCTATTGGAGATTTTTGGACGACCACTTATGGAGGAGAAGTCTGGAATTACGATGGGGTTTCACGATCATATCTTAGAATCAGTATAAGTATAGAGAAAATCCAATTATGAATCTTTATAAGAATCAAAGTGGGTCCATCTGGCTGAGCACTGCCAACGATAGTATGTATATTAGAAAAGAGCTATTACTAAAAATTTGTATCTGAGCATTTATAGGTTCATCCGATCAGGTTCAATCCTATAATCGAAACCGTGGATACCTTGTAATCTCTCGAATCAGTTAGCCCTAAGCTATTTTCATAACAATTAGAATGATCAGCTTGTCATAATTACCTCAGCATATTCTACATTTGAGCTATGGCGAAACGAAACAAGCTAGGCAAATTTGCAGATCTATTGAGCTATAGAAATGTATTAGAAAATTTTGACCATGGTGACGATGTCCTGACGTGGAGTGATCAAACCCAGATAAACCCCAAGGGCACATGGTCAAAGACAGTATTTAGTAATGAAAATCCGATCACACTGGAGCTGGCCTGTGGTAAAGGAGAGTATGCGGTGGGCATGGCACAAATGTATCCAGATAGAAACTTCATAGGTGTCGATATCAAGGGTGCGCGGATCTGGAAGGGAGCCACTAAAGCAAAAGAAGAACATATTGACAACGTGGCATTTTTGCGCACTAGAATAGAGATGCTGCACCGCTTTTTTGCAGCAGGAGAAATCGATGAAATTTGGATTACTTTTGCTGATCCATTCTTGAAAACACGCAAGGCGAATCGAAGATTAACATCAAGGCCATTTCTGGATGTATACCGTAATCTTCTCCGTGACAGCGGAACCGTAAATCTTAAAACGGACTCTTACATTCTATACTACCACACCATTGATCAAATTATTAAACATCAAGATCTGGCACTCATCTATAAAAATAACCATATCTACAAATCAGGCTTAGCGTTTCCAGAATTAGAAATAAAAACATTTTACGAAGAAAGCCACCTGCGAGATGGGCGAAAAATTAAGTTTGTCAGTTTTTCCTTTCAGTCATAAGTTGCCTTATTTTTCAATAAATGAAAGTGCTAACGGGTTGACGGCGCTCAATCAGTAGCAGATAGTTTCAGTACGCATGAAAGCTAGCCGACCAAGACATAAAATACCACCAGATAAAATTGACCTCCTCGTTGAATTGATCACTCTCGTATTACTATTGATAACTTCCAGTCTACCTATACTCTATTACTCCAAGCTGCCTGATGAAATACCGATACATTTTAACCTGAAAGGTATCGCTGATGGTTTTGCTGACAAGCAGTTTATTTTTCTATTGCCTCTGCTGACAGCTGGCCAGTTCGTCCTGCTTAAGTACCTAAACAAGAATCCACATAAGTATAACTATCCCCGACCGATCACGGAGGAAAATGCCATCGACCAATACACTGCAGCGACTAAGATGATTAGATTGCTGAATCTATTTTGCACAGCACTATTCACTTATCTAACCGTACATATCATAAAATCGGCGATACGCAATACGGAAGGTTTGGGACCATACTTCATTTTCGTGGTTGTCTTTGGTATTCTCGTACTGTCCGCATACTATTACCGCAGAGTCTCTGGAAGCTCATAAAAAGAGCCCCGAAGTTAGCGGGGCTCATTTGAAAAAAGCATTTAAAAAATCTCTTTAGTCTTCTGCGTATATCGACGATCCTTACTGGCGATCATCGTTAGAACAGCAGGCTCAGAACATAAGCAAGCATGGCGATCGCTGCAATAGCACCTACCCTGCCAAGCATATCATCTGTGAGACATGATTTATAGTCATTACTTTTTGGAAGTTTCGATCGCAATAAATTCAGCTTGGACATGTGAGGGACATCCTCACTTCTCATATTAGCGATAGAATATCGGTATTCGTAGATTACGTTTTGTATTGCTGGAGTATTCATTTATTGTATTTTTTGGATTTCTTAATAATTACAATGTAAAGATCTCAGAAAGTCACATGATAAGCACCTTTAGTCGACGAAAGCACGAAAAATATCGGCAGACATAAGAATTACTGAATTATATGTGGTCCGAGGGAGTTCATTGCACATTCATATTTACTACTAAATCATTGATAATAAGACTTTTAGCTATGGTCACAAGTGCTTACCGACCGCGGAAAATCGTCTAATAGCAAATGATAAATGGGATTAAAGCGCTCCAGCATGTATGCTTTAGTAGTTCCTGATCGTCTTATACCTGAGCTATGTTTAGATTACTAAAACTTATTATTTTCTGGCCCCTCACGATCCTTCTGATCCTCGTGGTGCTCTTCATATCATTATCCTACCTCTTTCAGCATAAAATAGAAAGAGCAGCATTGGGTCAACTTTTAGCTATGACTAATAATCAACTCTCGTATGAGGGAGCAGAGCTAAACTACTTTACTACTTTCCCGTCAATCACATTAGATTTGATCGAGCCAAAATTTTATGATATAGACTACAACGAGGCTATCTCGCTTGAAAAATTTCAGGCGGAGCTCAACATGGTTCAGGCTATATTCTCTAAGCCAAGCATCTCTCACCTACTGATAAAAAACGGTTTGGTCAGACTGACAGAGCGCAACAACAAATGGAATGTACAGGACATCATGTCGACTGAGAATAAAGGATCCAGTGCTAGCAGAATGATAGATATAGAGAAAATCACAATAGAAAATTTTAAGGTCATAATCGATCGGGGGTCATCGAAAGAATTATATGAACTGATGATGACAGAAGCTACCATGAAGTTGCTGCAATCTGATGGTCAGCTGAAGATAGAGACTGAGGGTCAGATAGCCTTTGAGTCGGTCACGCGGCAGAATAGAGTGCAGGCGATAGGCTATGAAGACAACGTCAGCGTGACATTAGAATATGATACACAGTCGAAGCGGCTCGATATTCAAGAATGTGTCTTTAGAAATGGGATTGACGTCAGCGGTAGTTTTAACACCTTAAATTCTCAGAGGGACATCTTAGTTAAGGTCACTGACTTTCCGCTGAAAAAGTTGAATCCCGTACTGAGACATTTAGACAAATCGAAGTTTGGAGTCATCAAATTAGTCGGCTCAGCAGATAGTCAGGTACATCTGGATCATGTAGATGATGTGGACTATAATATTACGCTGAACCAAGCAGGGATGTCATACGGGACTCATGATCATAAGGTAAAAGTAAAAGCTGTAGATGCTAAGATATCTGGAAATGGTCAGTTATTAAAAATAAAAGAAATTTTAGCTAAGGTAGAAGGTAAGCCCATAGCAGGATCTGCGGAATTTGATATGGTAAAAAATAAAATTAACAGTTTAGATTTCCATGGGCAGTTACCCGTAAAATTCTTATTTCCATGGATAAGAAACAGCACAGTAACTGCGGTGAAGGGCCTGATAGAGTTAGATCGATTGGTGATCGAGAATTATCAGATAGATCAGCCAATAGGAAGATTATTACAAAGCATGCAGCTATCTGCCAAGCCGAATGACCTACAATTAAAATTGGCAGATAAGCCTTGGGTGTCATTTAAAAGTGGTGAAATTAAATCTGCTGGCAAGCGGTTATTATTTGAAAATATAGCGGTAACGTTCGGGGAATCAGATCTAAGCTTAGATGCTGAGTATAGCCAAGATGCTGAGCGACCATATATTAGTGCCGAACTATCAAGTAAGTTTTTAGTTGCCGATAGCTTGATGTCATATTTTTCTTCCTCTGATAGCAGTTCTACTAAGCCTCTGACTCACCATCACTTTGATATAAATGTAGATATTGAGCATGCTACTTATGGCAAGGTTGTCCTAGAAAATCTGATGGCAACGCTATCATCTAAAGGAAAAGGTATAAAGATCATTTCAGAAGCTGATGCTTTTGCAGGCAGCATGAGTACCGAGGGCACTTTATATTTTAGGCGTCAGCTATATCACTTCTTAGCTAAGACAGATATTGAGGATGTCGACATAGCTGAGTGCCTGAGGCAGAGTGACAATTTTGGTCAGACGTATATTACTGATCAGAATATCAAGGGCAGGGTAAACTCGCTGGGGCTATATAATTTTTATTGGGACACAGACTGGAATATACTGACCAGCAAATCAAGAGGCTTGGTATCGCTAAACGTGCAACATGGAGAACTACTTAACTTAGACATCTTAAAGCAGTTTTCTTCCTATGTCAAAGTTCAAGATCTAAATAAGGTAAGGTTTATCGAGCTTGACAACTATCTCGAAATCATAGGCAAGAATGTGTACATTCCGACTATGTTTATTCAAAGTAACGCGGCTAATTTTACTATGAGCGGCCATCACTCGACTGACAATGAGCTACTGTACAATTTACAAGTCAATGCAGGTCAAATCCTCATGGATAAGTTCAGGAAACATAATCGGAGCCTGCGGCCGAAAGCAGCTAAACAGAAAGGTTGGTTTAATCTATATTATGTTGTAGAAAGTGATGGTAAGAATTATACATATAAGAAAGATCGATCCAGAGTAGAAGCTGCCCTCTCAAATGGACTGCTGAGAAAAGAACAAATCTATAAAAAGCTTCTAGATGAATTCGGTTCTAGTGATAAGTTAAAGTTACCCACTGATTGGTAGAAAATACCTGAATATAACTTGTAACACAATTCAGATAGGTCTATCTTTGTGTATAAGTCATCCTTACTGTTCAAGTTCCAATCTACAAAATTTCATTCCATAGCAGATCCGGTTTTAATTTGAGAGTACTTATTCTATTTCCCCTTCTATATCTGTGTTTATTTGCAAATGCACAAACGGTTCCCATTGATAGCCTATATTCCCTAATAGAGAGCGGTGCGCAAGACACCCATCAAGTTAACAACCTCAATTCATTAGTCTATAAATTACAAAAAATTGACGTTGAAAAGTCAAATCAACTTATTGAGGACGCTATATCACTGTCCAGAAAGCTGAACTATAAGAAGGGAGAATCAACATCCATGACTAATAAAGCTGTAAATAACATGCTTATCGGGAAGCCGAGGGATGGAATAAAATACGCGGAGAGAGCTCGAGAATTAGCATTAGAAGTAGATTGTCAATTATGTCTAGCTAAAGCGTGCGGGATATTAGGTGGTATATATAATGGGCTGACAGACAACGAGAAGGCTATGACCTACATGGTGGAAGGTCTAAAAGCTGCAGAAGCCAGTCGAGATACGCATGCGGTAGGTCTTATGCTGAGCAATGTAAGTTTTATATTGGTAGAAGATGAGAACTTTGTAGAGGCTAAGAAGTACTTAAACAGATTGGGTGTTCTTAACCAATCATACGAAGATGCTAATATTAAATTAGCATGGCAATTGAGCTACGGTATTGTACAGGCGTCTGAAGGAGACATAGCTGCGGCAAAAGATAATTTTGAATCTGCTATCGTCTTAGCTAATCAAGTATCAAATTATTACGTACTGGGAGCTCTACACGAGGAGCTTGGTAAAATACACATAGTAGAAAATAATCTGGTCAAAGCTGAAGAAAACATACTTAGAGGCGCTGAAATATATAGTAAAATAGGTGTTGAGGATCAATTGATGAATGTCAACGTAGAGCTCGCAGCGCTGTACAACAAGATGGAAAACCATAAGAAAGCCATCACCTATAGTAGAATCGCATTAGATCAAGCTGAACGGTCGGAAAGCAAAGAGAATAAAGCAAAATGCTATCAACAATTATCCATCGCCTACGAAAATATAAATAACCATAAGGAGTCACTACTCTTTCATAAGCAATACAAAGCTTGGTCAGATTCAATTTTTGACGCTGAGAAATCTAAAACCATTTTAGACTTAGAGTCAAAATATCAAGTAACTAAATTAGAAGAGCGGCAGATTAAAAATGAAGCACAGATCGATCAGCAAAGAGCAAGAAATATAATCTCCCTATTGTTATTAGCATTCGTGAGTTCGTTAGCATTTTTATTTTGGAATAATTATAATACCAAAAATAAATACAGTAAAACGTTAGAAAAGAAAGTCGAAGAAAGGACCACAGATTTGAAAGACTCTAATGACCAATTAGTGAAATCGAATGAAGAATTAGAACGATTCGCTTATATATCATCTCATGATTTAAAAGAACCACTTCGTAATATTTCAAGTTTTATAGGACTAATAGAAAGGGACGTAAAATTTACAGAGGAACCTAAACTAAGCCAATATCTATCAATCGTACAGAAAAACACGAAGCAGATGAATAGGCTGATTGAAGATGTTCTGAGTTATTCATCAGTGAATAAAAACATAGAGACAGATCCTGTAGATCTCAATGAAGTGATGGAGGATGTGAGGTCTAGCTTACTCACGTTTATCACACAAAAGTCAGCATTGATCACGCTTCATCAAGACCTGCCAACAATAATTGCTAATAGACAGCAGATTTTCCAAGTTTTTAAAAACCTGATAGAAAACGCTATCAAGTATAACGAAAGTGAAAAGCCGACAATCGACATAGCTTATATCAAAAAAGGAAGTATGCACCACTTCTCGATTTCAGACAATGGTATTGGTATTGAAGAAGATTATAAGGATAAGATTTTTGTTATGTTTCGCAGACTTCATAATCGTGAAAAATATGACGGTACTGGCATTGGACTATCTATCGTAAAGAAAATTATAGAGAGTCTGGGCGGCAGTATCAGTTTAGAAAGTGAGGTGAATGAGGGGACTACTTTCAGATTTACCATTCCGGATGCTGTAGTTTGATCTAAAACACTACATTTGCTGCTTATTATCGCGCTAAACATAAAATTATGAGTGTACTTGTCGTAGGAACTGTCGCTTTTGATGACATAGAGACGCCTTTCGGAAGAGCCGAGCGAGTCATCGGTGGGGCTGGGACATACATAGCTTGGTCATCTACATTCATTCATCCATCAGCTAATATCGTGTCCATCATTGGCGGGGACTTTCCGAAAGAAGAATTAGCCATGATGAATGCCCGAGGGATTGACACCAAAGGCATAGAGATCGTGGAGGATAAGAAATCTTTCTTCTGGGCTGGTAAGTATCACGATAATATGAATAAGCGTGACACCATCACCACAGAGCTCAATGTATTGGCGGACTTTGATCCAGTGCTACCAGATGAGTATAAAGACGATGAGGTCTTGATGCTGGGCAATCTCACACCAGAGATCCAAATAAAGGTCATGGACCAAATGAAGAAACGCCCTAAAGTGATCATTCTAGACACCATGAACTTTTGGATGGATGTAGCAATGGATACGCTGAAGGAAGCTATCAGCCGGGTTGACATCTTAACGATTAATGATGAAGAAGCTAGACAGTTATCTGGTGAATACTCATTAGTGAATGCCGCAGAAGTTATCCACAAGATGGGACCTAAATACTTAATTATAAAGAAAGGAGAACACGGTGCCTTGCTTTTCGGAGAGAACAAGATATTTGTCGCTCCTGCGCTACCCATTGCTCAGGTCAAAGATCCCACAGGAGCTGGAGATTGCTTCGCTGGAGGATTGAGCGGACACTTAGCAGAATCAGCTGAGTTGAGCTTCGAAGCTGTCAAGACTGGTATCATCTACGGTTCTACTATGGCATCTTACTGCGTAGAGGAGTTCAGCTTAGGTAAAATTAAGAAGCTTGACGAGATGATGATCAAAGAGAGATTACAAACATTCAAGGACATTACTTCTTTTGCGGTATAAACATTCGTGATCTTCAGGTATTTTTATAGCGACTGTTTCAGGTGTCGTATATGCCATAGCCAAATCTATGAAGTTCCTATAAGAGACTCCACAAGAAAGTCTTTACTGGGCTGTTCGCTGTCGATTTAATAGGTCAGAGCTTTTCATATAAGGCCATTAGTGCTCTATACGTCGATTTTCGATACGTATTCCCATCCCTTGGATCAAATGTAAAACGTCACCAGCGCCTGACGACCAGGCAGTAGCCTAATTATTTTTCACTAACTTAAATGAATAAACTGAACGATGCTGCGTAGAGATCAATTATGCTTATGAAGTACTTCGCTGGATGAGTGAACCCGTAGCCAAGAAATTAAACATAATAAATCGCAGTCTTGACTTCATTATCTTGCTTCTTTTTATATGCGCACTGGCTATTGGACTGCTACTCTACGGAATCAACAGTTACCTCGAATCTAACAGACCTAAAGTCCTTGAAAACATCAGCTTTCTGCCAGGTGTCCAAGTGAATTTTGGTGAGAGCTATGTCACCATTTTTCAGGACTTTCCTCATTCCTCATTAATACTAAGTGATGTTACCGTGATAGATTCTAGCTATAATCGGACTCAGGAGCCTCTGCTTGTGATAGATCAGCTGTCGATCAGGATTGAGATATCAGACTGGCGTCAGCAGGACCTCACATTGGAGAGCTTGAATGTGGTCGGAGGACATGCACAATTCATTGCCGATGCCGAAGGCCATTATCAGTTGGCATCCATGCTAAATAGCTTGACTCAGACAAAGACAACAATGGCTAAAGTGGATACTACTGCCCTGACACTGGATGCTACGCAGATAGATCTACACATTCGAGATTTTGATATACAGCTATATGACACAATTCGGTCGACGAGTATCCAGCTGACGATACAAGAGCTTCAATCGGACCTGATACGGGAAGCAGAGTCAATGCGAGCAGAGATCGACTTTGACCTTCTGGTCGATGAGCTTATCTTTTCAGAAGCTAATGGCTCCTACCTCAGGAATAGTCGCCTAAAGGGCAAGATGAATGCCAGGCTGCAGGATCAAGAGCTTGATATATCGCCCTTCGATCTGCTTATAAATGACAAAATGTATAACTTAGCAGCAGAAGTGTCTACAGACGGGTCTGGCCCGATTGTCCTCCAGCTGCAAAGTGATCGCGTCCTATTCCGAGAGCTGAGACAACTCGTCACTCCGAAAATCGCCACCTTACTTAAGCCGTATGAAATTGTGCAGCCATTTCCAGCGGAGAGCATCATCACGATCAATAGGGGCGACCCAGTGAAAGTCTCGGTGAACTTTGTCTTAGATGACCACGATCTATTGGTTAATGGCGCTGCATTTTCTAACGCTAAGCTGTCCGGCAGATTTATTAACCGCAGGTATGATGATCAGCGCGCAGAAACAGATGCTAAAGGTCACATCAGGCTCCGCCTTCAGGACATTACTGTAGATAAGGCAGGATTTCAACTTAGCTCCTCTGAAGCACTCATCACTGGTGACCCCATTGAGAAGGGCAGGATCAAGTCACTGATCCATGTCGAGGGTGACGCTTCCGCGATCAGCGAATGGTATAGCAGTGAGACTTTCATGTTTGAGCAAGGTGCCTTCGTCATACAGGCGGTAGTGGACGCACCTATTGATGATGTGCAGAATATGATCGTTCAGAGCTCGGCGATGATGCACATTGAGGACTTATCTGTCCTGCACCAGCCGACTGACACCTCAATACCGATCCATGAGATCAATCTGGTAAAGGAAGCTGGGAGTACAAAGTTTCATATATTAAGTAGGACACTTATCCAGGAGCATGACTACAGGATTGACGGTATTTTACAGAACTTTGCAGGACTGCTATCAGACATGGTGACCGAGCAACCCACCAGTCAAGTGACATTTCAGGCGAGAGAAATGAGCTGGGAGGACTTTGTGAGTATCTTTAGCTTAAGTAAGAAGAGTACCTTTAAGAAGACTGAGAAGGATACGAAGACGTCAATGAAAGAAACCTTCCAAGCCATTCATCAAAAATTCGAGCCTCGGCTGCTGGTCGAGATAGATAGCTTTCATTATTTTGATTGGATTAGCCTGTTTGACCTAAGGACAGGAGCTTACTTTATCACGGAAGATGTCTTGGTGCTGGATAGTACCAGCTTTAAGTTAGACCAAGGTACAGTGTCTATGGATGTAAGCTTGGATATCAGCCAGCCGCACGAGACGGTTTTCAACTTAGAGCTGCATACTCAGGATATTGACTTAGAGGAGCTGCTACCTATCTTCGATTACTTTAATATACAGCTCTTGAAAGATCAGCAGCCTCTGCCCCGTGACTTTGACCTGGATATCACCCTGACCGGAACATTAGATGATGAGCATGGCCTTATCCAGAAGACAGCTAAGGGAGAGATCACCTTTCAAAGTGAGCATCACGATCAGTTACTCGGCAAAATTATCTTTCAGCCTAATGCTCAGTTGACAGAATTGGAGAGTACCATCCATTTAGAGGGTAGCCCGCAGCTCTTCAATGACTTCTTTCAAAATGATAAATTTTTCTTTCAGGATACGGGGCGCTTTCAAGTGGACTTTGACTATGTGGGTGACCTGCGCTCCATTGACAAGCTACTAGAAGAATCTGTCGTGAACCTAAAGATTACTGATGGAGCTGTCTATAATGTCGATGTGGACATCGTCTTTCCACTTAATGATCTGGAGGTCATCATCGATCAGGACACAGCGGACTTTGATCTGTATATGTATTCTGACTATTTAGACAGAGAGCTACTTGTCACTGGCGATATAGAAAATATTACGGAGCTGCTCTTCGGTAATACGGGCAATCAGATCTCAACTCATGTGAATATTTCTAGTCCGATCATCAACTTATCACATGCCATTGACATCTTTGAGACACCCCCAGATACTAGTATCTCCGTATCTGAGAATGAAATAGATACTAAGATGACAATACTGGTGAAGGATATGCTGAATCGTTTTAATCCTGACCTGACTATAGACTTAGACTCTTTTATTATCAATGAGAGAATACAGCTCACTGATCTTAAGACGGGGCTTTTCATGCAGGACTCCGCCATTATAAATCTCACCGAAACTAGTTTCAGTTTTTACGAGGGCGAGGTGGATTTAGAAGCTCAGCTTGACATCACTAATATCGATACCACTGCCTTTTATGCTCACTTAGAGCTCAGTGCTGTAGAGCTGGCTAAAACCCTCAATGCTTTTCATCACTTTGGCAGCGAGACACTCAGAGAGGCAGACCGACTGGATGGCACCGTGTACACGTCACTGGATATCTCTGGTCGATTAGTCGACTTGGGCCTATTAGAGGCAGACACGCGAGCTAAGCTGGACTTCGAGCTGTATGATTTAGAGGTGCAGGGAATAGATGTTATCGATCAAATCGCCAAAAAACTATTTATTAGCAGACGCCTACATAAACTGAAATTTGCACCGCTGACGAATGAGATCACCGTGACGGGTAGTCGCATCGACATCCCGCAGATGGAGATTCAGTCCACTGGCTTTGACCTCTTTATGGAGGGCCACATTGATCAAAAAAACCATACAAATGTATGGCTCACTATACCCCTGGACAACCTGAAGCGCATACCGACGAAGATCATACCAAGTAAGAGAGGCTATGCTAATTCTGCCCGAAACATATATGTAGAGCTTAGCGCTGAAATGGGAGAAAAAACGAGGAGCAAATTCAGGCTCAGCCGCCGCAAATTTTATAAGCAGCGTGGCATTCTGGATCAGTACAAGATAGATAAAAAGAGAGACCGCATGATCAGGAAAAAGAAGTAGCAATGAGAACCATTCATCTTACTTCGCGATGAACCTAAGCAGATTTCAAAATTCCACATCGAAATCTTTAGAGATGTTTAGATAAGTTTCAGTTATTTGCCACTGATTTGGCATACCTGTATTGAATCGTTAAGTAGAAGATGTAGATGAAATATGATAGTAAAGTGGTACAATTAAGAAATACATTATCTATTGGTATACTGTTATTGCTATTTTTACATGTAAGGGCTACTCCAACAGATGCAAAGGATATAAGCCAAGATTCCATTTACAAACGGGTGGTTAGTATGTACAGATCCAATCAGCTGGACAAGGGACTTCACCTGATAGATTCTATGTTGAACTCCGAGGGCTTGTCTGAATATAATGATGCCAGATACAGAAAAGTTAGAGTGAACTATTATACCACAATGAATCTGCCAGATTCTGCTATGGTAGACTTAGACTATATGGCACTGCAAAATTACCAAGAAGATTCTCTCAGAATTATATTCATGTCTTCCATTGCATACTATAATTATAAGACAGAAAATTACATCGATGCTGTAGATCAGTTTCAAGAAACAGCGGATCTCTATTTTAGATTGGAGAAATATGAGGTGGCTTTCAAAAATATAACATTGAAAGCTGTATGTCAATCACTCCTAAATCTTAATGAAGATGCTATATTGACGCTTCAAGAGGCAGAAACAGCTGTACTATCATCGGAATTATCACCAGATATTACTAATATACTTTTATATAGGATCTATAATGGAATAGCCTTGAGTATCAGAGATACAGAAGATTTCGCTGAGAGCAATCACTACTTGGAGAAAGCGCTCATGTTAAACTTAGATAGTCAGCAAAAATCAATCATTTTAGGAAATCTTGCCTCTGGCAAAATGTACGAGAAGGACTATATCCAAGCCATTAACTATGGTCGACAAGTGCTTCGGCTAGAGCCACTGAAGAAAAGTGTCAAAAATTATGCACTTCAAGATATAGTCAGATGTCATATAAGCTTAGCCCGAGTTGATAGTGCCGCACATTACTTTCGATTATTCGAAGGGATGATTACTGATAAGAATTCCTCTTATTATAAAGATGATTATAATTCACTTAAGGGAGAACTCGAGTATGCAAAGGGGAACTATAGATTGAGTCTGTCATACCTTAAAGAAGCGTATGCCTACGTCAATACGGAACACCCCTATAAATTGAGAACTATAGAATCAATATCTAAAGAAATAATGAAAGCTCACGCCAAGCTCTATCCTGGAATCGAGGACGATTTCAATAATTTTATAGCGGATAGAGATACTGTCAATAAGGTCCATCTCAACAGTGAAGTAAATGCATTACACATAAAATATGAAACAGCCAGAAAAGAATTAGACAATCAAATCTTGCTCTCGGAGAATAAAACCAAAGATCAAAACATAAGAGCTATGAGTATAGGAGGAACACTCATATTCTCGCTTGTTGGAAGCTTACTTGGGCTACTTTGGTTTAGAAATAAGGCGCTAAGACAAGACCAACAGCTTCTACAAATGTCAACACGGCAACTTGAATATCATAATTTACATCTCAGTGAACAACTCCAAACTTTAGAAAGGAATAGTACTGCAGCTACCACATCGGACAAGAAGCGTATCCAATCTGTTAATATATCAGATGACCTAACCCTCATGTTACCTCAAAAAGATGAAACAATTAGGATCAAACTCAACGATATCATCTATGTGAAATCTGCTCGCAACTATATCGATATATTTATCAAAGGCAGACCACTCCCTATCACGTATAGAGCAACATTGAAAGGTTTTTGTGGCAAATGGTTGCCTGAAGAGATCTTCCTCAGGATTCACAAGAGTCATGTTGTGAACCGCAATTATATTGAATCATATGAATTGCAAAAGATGACGGTCAACTTACATGCGCCATATGGTACGCTCAATGTGGGAAAGACATATTCAGGATTACTTCAGGAATTGGTATAGCTCATACAATGGAATTGTTGATTTCGTCCCATAATACTTTGGTCTCGTCCCATTCATCTCTTTTCACGCTGAATTATAACATGCTATCCCTATCATTGAGCAGTTTCCAAATGAGGAAATTAGTTAAGTGTGCTACATCAATTACTTTAATTCGAATATAAGCTTCTTGATATATCACGCTTAGCGGTATTTGCCCCCAATCTTAGGACAACCATATGTTTATGCCTTTTACATTAACTAAGAGAGTTTTGCATGTTTCAACGCCGATATTTACCAATACGGTTTCTTATAGGCTGTTGAAATGTGTAGGACTCACATAGAGCTTTTTTTCTTCACGGTTAAGGATACAATTGCTGACGAGTCTGCTTAATTGTTATCAGAGAATAAATTAGCATAATGGATCAATAATAATTCATATTCTCCACCATGTTCATGTTGATTTGTCCCTGCAGGATTAATTTGAATACATTGATCATCAATAATAGTAAGAGGCATATTCAGAAGTAATCATAGTGAGGTATAGTATCTTGATAGCCCAGTACGACGTACTGGGAAAAATAGCTTTGGTTAGCGAGATTTTTGAAAAAATCATGACAACTAATTTTTACTGTGACCCCGTTTTACTCTGAGAATTAATTATCACAGTGTAACAGTTCCGTGCATATTATCAAAGCAGCATAATTAACAATCTCTAAGCGATTAATTATCAATCATTTAGGCATGTTCAGTAGTAGTAAATAAATTCAGAAGTAAGAGAACTGTTGGTCAAGCTGATATGACTTTAGCACT
>ENA-ORXM01002616-ORXM01002616.1-marine-metagenome-genome-assembly--contig:-NODE-2616-length-20283-cov-3.315055_pt1 | contig 20283 bp, 21 predicted proteins | sample MGYA00237867_ERZ511480 | MGnify/ENA primary metagenome ERZ511480 (study PRJEB26309, sample SAMN06266103) | marine metagenome | isolation source: Algal blade | place: United Kingdom:Sidmouth, United...
AGGCGATAATAACTTCAAAATCTCACCTCTCCCCGCCCCTGCTCAATTTGCTCCTATATATGGTATTCTTATAGAAGACCTTAATAATGATGGTAATTTAGATATCATTTTAGCCGGTAACTTTTTTGGAACACGAGTAAAGTATGGTAGGTATGATGCCAATAAGGGAACTCTTCTCATGGGTAATGGGCGAGGAACCTTTAAAGTTGTAAATCAAAAAGAAAGCGGTTTAAACCTAAACGGAGAAATCAGAGATATTAAATCTATTCCATTAGCAAACAAAGAGACCTTATTAATTTTCTCTCGCAACAATCAAGTTCCTTCAACATATAAAACTAATTTCTAATGTCAAAACATCTGCAATTGGCCCTGTTGCTATTAGCTGTTGGCCTATCTTTTAATGCGCAATCACAATCTATATCAATTAAGGAAGAACTGGTTTCTATAGACACCTATGATTTTGGTGAACCTAACCCTGTTCCTTTGTTAGTGGACAACACCAAAATTCATCCATATTTTAAGTTTGAAGGTTATCAACATACACCAAGGAAAAAAGATTGGAAAGTAGTAACCTTAGAAAACGATTATATTAAAGTAATGGTTCTCCCAGAAATTGGCGGAAAGATTTGGGGAGCTATTGAAAAAAGCACAGGTGAAGAGTTCCTTTATAAAAATGAGGTAATAAAATTCAGGAATATAGCTATGAGAGGCCCTTGGACCTCTGGTGGTATAGAATTTAATTTTGGTATAATTGGTCATCATCCGTCTACGGCAACACCTGTAGATTATATTACCCGCACTAATACAGACGGTAGTGTCAGTTGTTTTGTTAGTAATGTAGACCTACCATCAAACACAAAATGGACTGTTGAAATTCGCTTGGAAAAGGACAAGGCTTATTTTGAAACGAATGCTTCTTGGTACAATGCTTCTCCCCTAACGGAATCCTATTATAATTGGATGACTGGTGCTGCCGTGGCAACCAACGACTTAGAATTTTGTATTCCGGGTAATGCGTATGTAGAACATAATGGAAATGCACATTCTTGGCCTGTTGACCAAGAAGGTCGTGACCTAAGCATGTATAAAAACAATAATTTTGGCCCTGCAAAATCATATCACATTGTTGGTGAGTTTAATGATTTCTTTGGAGGTTATTATCATGATAAGGAGTTCGGTTTTGGACAATGGTCTCTTTATGAAGAAATGCCAGGACAAAAATTATGGCTTTGGGCCTTATCGCGTTCAGGAGGTATTTGGGAAGATTTACTTACGGATACGGATGGGCAATATATTGAATTTCAAGCCGGAAGACTTTTTGATCAGTATGAACCATCAGGAGCTAATAACCCAATAAGCCAAGTAGGCTTTGACCCTTATGTAATGGATAAATGGAGTGAAATCTGGTTTCCATTTAAGCAAATTGGTGGTATGGTAGATGCCTCGCCAAAAGCAGTGTTGAATGTTGAAACCGTTAATGGAAAAACCGTAATTAGTGTAAACGCACTACAAGATTTAGAATCTGAAATTCATATTCTAGCTGGACAAGAAACTAGTACCGAGAAACTAAATCTAAAACCAATGGAGGTGTTTACAAAAACCATTTCCATTGACCCTGACCAAGAAATAGAAGTTTCTATAAATGATACCGAATTATCCTATAGTAGCAATCCGAAAATAAATGATTTAAAAAGACCTTTTAATGCCGATGAAAACTTGAATATCTCTGAAAGTGAAAAACTACTTTTTGCTGGAATTGAGGCTTTAGAGTTTCGGGAGTTTGAAAAGGCCCATGAACATCTCTCCAAACTAATAAGCATCGACCCTTCTAATATAAAGGCATTAGTGAGGTTGGCCGAATTAGAATACAGAAGAAGTAATTATGAACTCGCATTAGAGCATGCAAATACAGTTCTTAAGATGGACACTTATAATTCAAGCGCAAACTATATGGCAGGTATCGCGTATCGTGCTAAGCATGATACTATAAATGCTTTGGAGTCTTTCGGTTGGGCGGCTCGTGATATTAAATACAGGTCAGTGGCTTATGCGCAAATGTCTGAAATCTATCTAGCCGATAAAAATTATAACAGAGCGAAGACTTATGCCAACAAATCCTTAGATTTTAATACTTACAATCTTAATGCCAGAGAGGTTTTACTCTTATTGAACAGAGCACACAGTAATAAAGATGCTTTTAATGCCGAAAAAAAACATATTCAGGCTATTGACCCTTTAAACTATTTAGTTACCGTTGAAAACGAATTATCAAACGACAATACTACTGATTTAAAAGCAAACCTTACCATTGAGAATGAGTTTATAGAAGAGACCTACTTGTCCGTAGCATTACGATTTAAGGAGCTTGGTTTTGATGCAGAAGCATTACTTGCGTTGTCCACAAATACCGAAAGCCCTAAAAATCAACTATGGATGGCCTATCTACTAAGAGACTCAAAACCCGATGAAAGTAAGAAAATCTTGAGAAACCTACTTTCGTCCAAAATTGATTTTGTTTTTCCATATCGTAGAGAAACTATTCCTGTCTTAGAGTGGGCAATAGCACAAAACACAAACTGGAAATTGAAATATTATTTAGCGCAAAACTATTTAGCAGTTGGTTTAAAAGATAAGGGGATTACTATTCTGAAAGAGTTAAAAAATGAACCAGATTCAGATATTTTTTATCGATTTAGAGCGAAATTGAATTTGGCCAATCCAAATAATTTCTCATCTAATTTTGCTGCTAAAGATTTACAAAAAGCACTAGACCTAAAACCAAATGATTGGAAAATATGGGAAGAAAACATACTTGTAAATCAAGAGCTTGGCGATGATAAAAAGGCCTACTCCCTTTCAAAAAAAGCATTAAAAAAATATCCCGGAAATTATAATATAGGTTTAGCACATGCCAAGTCTCTCTTAAACCTAGAACGTTATGAACAGGTTTCAAATGTTCTTGAAAACATAGAGGTTCTTCCTTTTGAACATGCCAGCGAGAGTAGAAAAATATATGAAAAAGCCTACGTAAGAACAGCTATGCAAGAGATTGAGAAAAAGAATTACTCAAAAGCACTTTCTGTCCTGGACAAAGCAAAACAATGGCCAGAAAATATTGGTGTCGGAAAACCATACACTCCTGATGAAAGAATAAGCGATTATCTAATCGCCATAGCCCTAGACAAAACTGGTAAGCAAAAAGAGAGTAAGGACGCATTTGAATCTATTATATACTATACCAAAGAGCACTCTGGTAACAATAGTACAAACCACATACTTGGTTTATTAGCAGCTAAAAAGATTGGAGAAGATACAAAGCCGATTGAGGAACAATTAAACGCAACATCAAACCATATAAAGACTCAAATGGCATTGGCTATTTTTAATGAAGATGTAAAAGTTACTGTGGAACTCAACGAAAAAGTCAAGTTACCTGAGGAAGAATTAAAATTCCTAAAATCACTAAAAGATTTATAAATAAAAAAGCCCTGATTTGACAATCAGGGCTTTTTTATAAAACGAGAGCTGCTTATTTAGCTTCCCACTCTGCTATAGACTCCGAATTCATTTTAATGTAATCATCGTTACCGGCTTCTTTTGCTTTTTCTAAAGATTTTTTAGCCGTTTTAATCGCTGCTTTTTTATCTCCAGATTTTGCTTGGATAAGCGATTGCTGACGCAATTGCCAGAAAGCAGGCTCTTCAGTCATAGACATCGCTTTATCCATCCACTCAGATGCTTTCGCAATATCTTTGTCTTCACTAGAAAAATATACTGCAGCTGCATAATAGTCATCAGCTTTTGGACTATCTGCCATTACCTTATCAATATCGGCCATGACTTTTGCATCTGTAGGCACTTCAAAAGGAACGGCTACATAACTTTTTTCCCACATCATACCTAAATTTGCTCCTCCACTGGTCATATCATCAATAGTGATAGTAAAAGCTTCGATATTAACCGGTAAAGCATAAACCTCAGAAGTAGCTTTGGCTACAACCTTACTATCGTCCCATTCTTTAGGTGTTCCTCCTCCGTCAACATCAGTATAAAAGAAAATTTCCCAAGAAGTAGCTCCTGGTTTAGTGAAAATAGAATACGTACCGGCCTTTACATCTTGACCTGCAATTTTAACGTCATCGCTAAACGATATTTTTGTGTAAGCATTAGCTCCCGTTCTCCATAATTTACCAAATGGGACTAGCTCTCCAAAAATTGTTCTACCTCGCATAGAAGGTCGTGAATAGTCTACGGTCACATCTGTTAGTCCTACGGTCTGTTGTAACTTAGAAGATGGACTGGGGGCTGGTGTGCTAATTTGAGCCTGCATAGATACAGTAGCAAATACGGCAGTCGCTAGAAGTAATAATTTTTTCATTGTAATTGATTTATTAGTTTTCACAAAACTAAATATAAACCTTTCCTTATCTGTTAATGAAATCTTAAATAAGACCTTTGTTGAGAGAAACAAGACTGAATTCATTTTTGTATTTAGCTATTTAAGAAGTGGTAATGACGGACGTTACAAAATCCAATAAAGCATAAATTTTCATTTTAAATTTAAAACCTTAAAATTAGCATTAAGATTATTTTGTTTATCAATAAAGACAATAACTTAAACAAAATGTTTTTACATTTGTAATATGAAATTATATCAACTACATTCTAAACAATCCTTTCCTATTAGCACAGAGGTGGCTTGGCGCTTTTTATCCGACCCGAATAACTTAAAGGAAATCACTCCAAAGCATATGGGTTTTAAAATTCTTTCAGGTGATGACCGTGCAATGTTCCCAGGTCAGATTATACAGTATACCGTTTCTCCATTTCCTGGCTACACTACCAAATGGGTAACTGAAATAACGCATGTAAAGGAGGGCGAGTATTTTGTGGATGAGCAACGTTTTGGACCCTACGCGCTATGGCACCATAAACATTTTATAAAACCGGTAAATGGCGGGGTTGAGATGGAAGATATAATCGATTACAAAATTCCATTTGGTATTTTGGGTCAACTGGCGCATCCATTACTAGTAAAAAAACAGTTGAAGCAAATTTTTTCCTTTAGGGAACAAAAACTGATAGAACGCTTTGGGGTATTGGAGAACAGTAAGAAAGAACTTCATTTTAATTCATTCTAGAAAATATCAACATGAAGAAAAATATACTTTTAATTGGCGGGTCTTATGGAATAGGACTTGAAATAACAAAACAACTTGTGGAAGAATATGAGGTGTATGTAGCCTCAAGAACGTCCGAGGGATTAGACGGAACCAGTATAACCCACATTCCTTTTGACGCAAATACTGATACCCTTGATGTATCTGATTTACCAGATGAACTTCATGGTTTTGCGTACTGCCCCGGATCTATAAATCTAAAACCGTTTAAAATGATGTCAATAGATACTTTTGAAGCGGATATGCAGTTGAATTTTTTCAGTATGGTTAAGGTTATAAAAGAAATTATACCTATAATGACCAAAGGCAGTGCCATGGTGCTTTTTAGTACGGTAGCAGTTGGTTCCGGTATGCCTTTCCATACTAGTGTAGCGGCTGCAAAAGGTGCTGTTGAAGGTTTTGCGAAATCACTGGCAGCGGAATACGCACCTAACATAAGGGTAAATGTTATTGCTCCCTCGTTGGTAAATACGCCATTGGCCAAACGGTTGTTGAGCAATGACAAGAAAATAGAAATGATGTCTCAGAGACATCCCCTCAAACGTGTGGGTGAAGTTGAAGATATTGCCAATACTGCCGTATTTTTACTCGGTGAAAAAAGTTCTTGGATTACAGGTCAAATCATAGGTGTTGACGGCGGAATGTCCACTTTAAATTTAAGTTAGTTTATGTCAGATAAAATTTCAATATTTTGGTTTAGAAGAGACTTACGATTAGATGATAATATAGGATTTCTTGAGGCTTTAAAAGGAGATTTTCCTGTAATGCCGATTTTTATTTTCGATACTGAAATTCTTGAAAAATTACCAAAGGACGATGCAAGGGTAACGTTCATTTTTGAAACGCTACAAAAAATGCGAGATACGCTTCAAAATGAAAATAGTAGCTCCATTGCCTTACATCACGGTAAGACCACTTCAATTTTTAAATCGCTTATTGAAAAATACAACATAGATTCTGTTTATACCAATCATGATTATGAGCCTTATGCCAAGGAACGTGATAAAGAAATTCATAAGCTATTAAAAGAAAACGATATTTCGTTCCAGACGTACAAAGATCAAGTAATTTTTGAAAAGGATGATATTCTAAAAGGAGATGGGGACCCATATATCGTTTACACTCCTTATAAAAACAAATGGAAAGAACATTTTAAACCAGAGAAACATTTAACCATACACTATACAAGCCAGCATATGGACAACCTTGTTAAAAATTCTAGGTTGCCTAATCTCTCGCTATCGGACATGGGTTTCACAACTTCCTCCATAAAAATTCCCGATTATACGGTTACTCCGACCCTTATTGATAATTATGAGGACACCAGAAATTATCCCGGCATTGAAAACGGTACTTCCCATTTAGGTCCTCATTTAAGGTTTGGCACTGTTTCCGTTCGTAAAATGATGAAAAAAGCCATTGCCGAAAAAAATGAGGTTTTCTGGAGCGAACTTATCTGGCGTGAATTTTTCATGCAGATTTTATGGCATTTTCCCAGAACTGTTAACGAAGCTTTTAAGAAAAAATATGACCGTATCAGTTGGCGGAATAATGAGGAAGAATTTGAAAAATGGAAAAACGGCGAAACTGGTTATAAGCTAGTAGATGCGGGAATGCGAGAATTGAATGAAACTGGCTATATGCACAACCGTGTACGCATGTTAGTAGCAAGTTTTCTTTGTAAACACTTACTTATTGATTGGCGTTGGGGTGAAACCTACTTTGCGGAAAAGCTATTGGATTATGAAATGAGCAGCAACGTTGGGAATTGGCAGTGGGCTGCAGGAAGCGGCGTAGATGCGGCTCCTTACTTTCGTATTTTTAACCCTATGACCCAAGTTGATAAATTCGATAAGGAGCACAAGTATATTTCAAAATGGGTTCCCGAATACAATAAGGATACATATGCTCCCAAAATGGTGGACCATAAGGAGGCGCGTGAGCGCTGCCTAAGTACCTACAAAGAGGCACTCAACTAAAATTCCAAATCTAATTTAGCGAGACAGTTGTCTTTCCAGTTGACGCTTTTCGGCCATGCGGTACTTTAGCACATTTACATATCGCAGAGCATCTCCATTATTGTAATCGGTATACGATTTAGATGCCCATTCCATGGCTTTATCTAGGTCTCCATTAATTTCGTTAATGATAGCCATATTATAACATGCTCTACCCGCAACCTTCATATCTGGATTATTTACTTCTTTTTCCCATAAAGCAGCTGCTCCGTCCCAGTCTCCTGTTTGTGCACGTCTTTTGGCAACCACAAAATTATCGGTACCTCTCACGAAGTAATCCCTAGAAATCCTTTTTCTTACCGGTCGAACATCGTAGCCATAAGAATTGCCAATATTGCTACTACGTTGTAGAACTGCTTCTTTCCTTCCTATTACCGCTTCAACTGCCTTCATAGGGTTAATTCCGGAGCCAATAGAAGTAATATGGTCATTGGTGATATATTCATCCAATATCAATTTACTCTGAGGGTCATAAACTCTCCATCCGTTTTTTAATGCCGTGTTAAGTGTTACTTTATGTCCGGGTAAATTTGCTTTAATACCAAAATCATTGGGCACACTCACCATGGTAGCTTCATAATTTACATTGGTATCTGTATCATAAAACTCCAACGAGAACAGTACATCAACATTATTCGCATCACAGATTTCTTGAACGGCTTGCCAATTTAAGGCTGCCGGAAAGATACCAAGGCCCTTTCTCTGTATATCAGTGTCGCTAATTATTTTTATCTCCTCAAAACGATCATTTCGCGTTAATTCATCAAACAGTCCGGTTACTGCAGATTCCGCTCCTTCCCTATCAAGATGAAGACCTTCTAAAGAAAGAATCTTGTCGATTTTATCTACTACCTTATTTTCTTCCGATGGAATACTTCTGTTAATCAAACCAATTCGTACCGCATTGGATGGCAAACTAATACGTGCAGGTTCTATAGCACCCATTGTTAGCTTATTGGTTGACACACAACTAGATAAAAGAAGCAAAATAACACCTGCGGAAAGTAGTCGGTTAAGATTTTTCATGGGACAAAAGTTAAATAGTTATATCTTTTGAATTTTTCAAAAAAGTTAAGTAGGTTCGTTATTAACTAAAACTGCCCCGTATTATTGCGTTTTGCACCGCTATAGCCAATAAACTCGACCAACTACCTAGTTATTCACTTTATATCAGAATAATGATTACATTGGCCCCGCTACCCGGTAGCTCCCTAGTAAAGGAGAAAAAAGAAGTGTGCCAATTACTTTCTCATTCCTAAAATTGCTTTTGTATCTTACCAAACGGAATTTCAAGGCCTATTTTATTAGCCATGGATTTAAAATTAATTTATCAGCACAGACCAAATGAAAAAACTGTTTCTTACTTTACTTTTTGTTACCAGCACTACCTTTTACGCACGAGCGCAAAATTTTGATTTTAAAATAGACCATTTTGCATTGGTCGTAGAAGACTCGGATATTAGTGCAGATTTTTATGCCAACATTCTAAAACTGGAAGAAACGCCACATCCGGATAAGAAACCAGGTTTTCGTTGGTTCATTGTAAGCGGTAATTCTCAAATTCACCTTATTGAAAAGGAATTCGCCCCTTTTGTAAAAAACAAGTCTATGCACTTATGTCTCTCCACACAAGATTTAGATGGAATGATAGCACATCTTGAAAAGAACAATATTCCGTATTGGGATTGGCCGGGTAAAGAAGGTGCCGTAACGTTACGTACGGATGGCGTACGACAAATTTATTTCCAAGATCCAGACAAGTATTGGATAGAAATAAATACCGCAAAACATTAAAACACAAAAAAGAGGCTCAAAGGCCTCTTTTTTATTATAAAATAATGAAGATTAATCAACTGAAGATCCTGGAGCCAATATAGCTTCACCTGCCTCCGGATGACGTTTTATATAGGCGGCTACAAACGGGCATAAAGGTGCCATTTTCATACCACTTTGCTGTATAAAATCAAATACTTTTGAAACCAAAGCACTTCCTACTCCTTGACCTCCTAACGAACTAGGTACTTCGGTATGAGTTAAATAGATGATATTCTTTTTGGAAATCATATATTCCATGAAAGCTGTTTGGCCATCGATCTCAATTTCAAACCTACCTTTATCCCCTTCCTTGTTTACTAGTGGTATATTGGAATAATCTCTTTTTGACATTGATTAGCGTTCATAAAACTTAAACTCTGGTAATCTTGGCTCCGATAGCACGCAAACGTGTGTCAATATCTTCATACCCGCGGTCTATCTGTTCTATATTATGAATAGTAGAAGTGCCTTTTGCAGATAACGCTGCTATTAACAAAGAAACTCCTGCTCTAATATCCGGAGACACCATTGTCGTTGCTTTTAAAGTAGATTTAAAATCATGACCGATTACCGTGGCACGGTGCGGATCACAAAGAATAATCTTTGCGCCCATGTCAATTAGTTTATCTACAAAGAACAAACGGCTTTCAAACATCTTTTGATGAATAAGCACCTCTCCTTTTGCCTGTGTTGCCACAACTAGGATGATGCTTAACAGATCTGGTGTAAGGCCAGGCCATGGTGCATCTGCAATGGTTAGAATAGAACCATCTATAAAGTTTTGTATCTCATATCCGTTCGTATGCTTAGGAATGAATATATCATCTCCCTTTCTTTCTACGGTAATTCCCAACTTTCTAAATACCGTTGGTATCTGACCCAAATCGTTCCAACTTACATTTTTAATGGTAAGTTCACTTTTGGTCATAGCGGCCAGTCCTATCCAACTACCTATTTCAATCATATCCGGAAGCATAGTGTGCTCTGTTCCTCCCAAGGACTCAACCCCTTCAATTTCCAGTAGGTTGGAACCAACACCGGAAATCTTAGCTCCCATGCGGTTCAACATCTTACATAACTGTTGTAAGTAAGGCTCACAAGCAGCATTGTAAATGGTAGTTTTACCTTCGGCCAAAACAGCCGCCATAAGAATGTTTGCAGTACCTGTTACAGATGCTTCATCCAGCAACATGTACGTACCTTTTAGTTTTTTGGCTTCAACACCATAGAAGTACTCTTCTCTATTGTATCTGAACTTCGCACCAAGTTTTATGAATCCTTCAAAATGGGTATCCAACCGTCTACGACCAATTTTATCACCGCCCGGTTTAGGAATATAACCTTTACCAAACCGCGCCAAAAGCGGACCTACCAACATGATAGACCCTCTAAGACCACGACCATCTTCTTTAAATTGGTCGGATTGGAGATAATCCAGATTAATATCGTCTGCCTTAAAGCTATATGATCCTTTTGCTTTCTTTTGGATTTTTACGCCCAAATCTTCAAGCAAGGCAATCAGCTTATTGACATCTACGATGTTCGGAATGTTTTTTATGGTAACCGTTTCATTCGTTAGTAGTACGGCACAGAGAATCTGTAGGGCTTCATTTTTTGCCCCTTGTGGCGTTATTTCACCAGAAAGTTGGTGACCGCCTTCAATTTTAAAGGTACCCATGTAAGATTGAGGAGTATTAGTATCGCTTTTTACCGCGATTGTTATTGTTACGTTGGTTATTTTTCTTTCCTGAATTATTATTCCTTGGAGTTTTCGCTACCCGGTTTTTCAAAAATTGACCGCTATCGGTAAGGCTTTCTCCTTTTAAATCTATTTGACCGTCACTAAGTTCAAGTAGGTGTTTGAAAATAGCGGAATCATCAACAGTATCTTTGTTCCAGTTCAGGTAACATTTTTTCATGTGGTTGGCAATAGCATACTCTAAGCCATCTCGCATATCTCCTTTTTCCCATTTAACGGCAACATCGATCATTCTTTTAATGTTGTTTCCGTAAAAACGGTATTTTGGGAAATTCTGTGGATATTCTAAAGGCTCCGGGCGCTTTCTTAACACCTCTTTGCTTGTAATGGGAAAAGGCGATTTTACATCCAATTTAAAATCGGACATGATAAACAACTGATCCCACAGTTTATGCTGAAAATCAGGCACATCTCTTAAGTGTGGCTGAATATTACCCATAACACTAATAATTGCTTGGGCCACTTTGTTTCGCTCTTCATCGTCCTCTATTGAGATGGCGTGATCTACCATTTTCTGAAAATGACGCCCGTACTCGGGAATGATCAATTTTGACCTCTCCGTATTATATTCTAGGTTTTCTACTAAATTCAAATTGAAAAATTTTGCTTAAAAAATAAGGAAGTGTTCTTATAACGTCTGCAAATTAAGAAAATTATGGTTCAAATACTATTTATAGGGATATAACCCCATCAACCTTACCCACTTCTTGGTATTTCTCTATAACAGCATCTGCACTTTTCATATTTACCGTAATTGAAATACTGGTATATTTTCCGTTTTTAGACTCTTTCAAATCTATTACAGCTCCGGTATTATCAAAAATCTTGTGAATATCACTAATTTTTCCTGCATTAGTTTGAACTATAAATTTGTACAGGTAATTAGAAGGCCAGGAAGAGGTGTTTTCCAATTGTTCTCGTAAGCGCTTGTAGAACGCTTCTGGTGTTTCTTTGTCCATATAACGGTTTTATACAAAGATAGCGGATACCTTTCAATTTTAAAATCCTTGCGGAATGATTACTTTTGCACGAACAACAATTATCTATTGGATCTTAAAAGAGTAGTTATTACAGGGGGGCCGAGTACGGGCAAAACATCGGTTATTGAGAACCTTGAGCAATTGGGTTTTCCGTGTGTACATGAACTTATACGGAGTATGACTTCATTAGAGAAAAACGAGGATAACGCAGGTGATTTTCTAGTTAATCCTATTGTTTCGGTAAAAGACCCTAAAAAATTTAACCAAAGCCTTTTAGATGGGCGAATAAAGCAGTATGAGGATGCTAAGGAAACTGCTGGGGAAGTTGTTTTTTTTGATCGGGGAATACCAGATGTACACGCATATATGAACTGTTTTGGGCAGACCTACACCAAAGAGTTCGAAAAGCCTTGTTATACGTATAGGTACCACCAGATTCTATTGATGCCGCCGTGGAAAGAAATCCATGTTGTAGACAATGAACGCTTTGAATCTTTTGAAGAAGCAGAACGGGTTTATGAGCATCTTAAATCTACCTATGAACAAGTGGGCTACCCTATAACGATTATACCAAAAGGAAGTATCGAAGAACGTACCGATTTTATTTTAAAACTGCTAAATCTAGACTAATGCAAGAAGACCCGATATCCATTTTACGGCAATATTGGGGCTTTACAAGTTTTAAAGGTTCCCAGGAAAAGATTATACATGCCATTTTAGACAAAAGAGATGTTTTGGCCCTCCTGCCTACTGGTGGTGGTAAGTCCGTTTGTTTTCAGGTGCCCGCTATGGCACAGGAAGGCATATGTATAGTAGTCTCTCCCCTAATTGCATTAATTCAAGATCAGGTAGAAAGTTTAAAAAGAAAAGGAATCAAAGCCCTTGCCTTAACGGGTGGAATTCCTTTTAACGAGCTTCTGGACCTGCTGGATAATTGTTTATACGGCGGATACAAATTTGTATACCTATCACCGGAACGTTTGCAACAAGAGCTGGTACAAGATAAAATACGGCAAATGAACGTAAATCTGGTAGCTATAGATGAAGCGCACTGTATTTCTCAATGGGGACATGATTTTAGACCTGCTTACTTGGAGTGTTCAGAACTCCGCAAGTTATTGCCACAAACACCAATGGTAGCGCTAACGGCAACTGCCACAGATAGAGTTGCCCATGATATTGTAGAAAGCCTGCACTTAACGGCTCCGGTGACGGTAACGGATTCCTTTGCCAGAAAAAATATTGCCTTCAAAATTTTATGGGAACAAGACAAGCACTATAGATTGGCCCAACTTTGTTCTAAAATCAAGAAAAGTGGAATCGTTTATGTAGGCACACGAAGAGCTACCGTAGAGCTTGCTCAATTTTTAAACTCTAAAGGATGCAGTGCCACTTTTTTTCACGGTGGAATTACCAAAAAAGAGAAAGAAAAGAAACTGGACCAATGGCTAGCGAACGAAGTCCAGATTATGGTGGCCACCAATGCTTTTGGTATGGGGGTAGATAAACCGGATGTCTCCCTAGTGGTACATTACCAAATACCGGACTGTTTGGAGAATTACTATCAAGAAGCAGGAAGAGCCGGCCGTGATGGTTCTGCTGCAGAGGCCGTTCTTATTACGAATCCCAATGACGAAGAGCAACTTAAAAACCAATTTTTAAGTGTACTTCCGGATACTGCATTTCTAAAGAAATTGTACAACAAACTCAACAACTACTTTCAAATAGGATATGGGGAAGGAAGCAATGAAACGCTACAATTCAACTTTAATGAATTTGTTCACACCTATAAGCTGAATTCCTTTTTAGCATATAATGCCATGAAAATCCTAGATCGGAACTCCGTTATTTCCCTATCGGAATCCTTTTCAAAGAAAACCATTGTTCAATTTATCACGGAAAAGGATGCTATTTTTGATTACCTGGACTCGCATAAGGGGGCCGCTAGTATCATACAAACCATTTTAAGGACCTACGGCGGCATTTTTGATTTTGAGACTAAAATCAATCCCGGGCTCATTTCAAAAAAAATCAATACTTCGGAAAAACAGGTATTTAAAGTATTGGACCAACTTAAAAAGGATAATATTATAACCTATGAAGCACAACAGAGCGATCTGGAAATAACCTTTCTTGTGCCTCGTGAAGATGACCTTACCATAAATGTATTTGCCAAGGAAGTAGAAGAACAAAATAAGGTGAAAACCGATAAAGTCTTTCAAATGATAGACTATATCAAGAACGATAAAAAGTGTAGAAGCCGGCAGATTCTTGAATATTTTGGTGAAACCGACACGGAAGATTGCGGCATATGTGATGTTTGTATAAAGAAAGATAATACTACAAAACCCACTTTTAATGAAGTTTCGCAAGAAATCAGAACTTTGCTATTAGAATCCCCAAAAACCTCAAGAGCACTTATAGCGGTAATGAATTATAGCGAGAAGTTAATTTTAAGAGCTTTGCAGCTGATGTTGGAAGATGGGGATATCGAAATAAACACAAAAAATCAATATCAAATACAATAGACCTTATATATAGGTATAAAAAATAAAGGAACACAATGAAGGATTTACGCATCGTCTTTATGGGAACCCCAGAGTTCGCTACCACTATTTTAGCAAAATTAGTTGAGAACGATTATAATGTGGTGGGTGTCATTACCGCTCCGGACCGGCCGGCCGGCAGAGGCAGAAGTCTGCAACAATCGCACGTAAAGAAATACGCTCTGGAAAAAGGGCTGAAAGTTCTGCAACCCACCAATCTTAAGAACGAGGATTTTTTAGACGAGCTAAAGTCCTTGAACGCAAATCTTCAGATTGTAGTAGCGTTTCGCATGTTGCCAAAAGCGGTATGGGCCATGCCAGAATACGGTACGTTTAATCTACATGCCTCCCTCCTTCCCGATTATAGGGGTGCCGCACCTATTAACTGGGCTATCATTAACGGAGAAAAAGAAACCGGCGTCACAACCTTTTTTATAGATGATAAAATTGATACCGGAGAAATCATATTACAGGACCGTACTACTATAGATGAGACCATGTCTGCAGGAGCACTGCACGATAAGCTCATGGATATGGGCGCAGACCTGGTTCTTAAAACCGTAGAAGCAATAGAAAAAGGACCAGTGGCCACAATTGCACAACCCATTTCAAAAGAATTGAAAGAGGCATTTAAAATACACAAGGAGACCTGCCAAATAGATTGGAGCAAACCTATGGATGATATCTTTAATCATATAAGAGGATTAAGTCCTTATCCCGGCGCATGGACCACTATGGTAAATGGTGATGAAAAGGTTTTTGTGAAAGTATTTGAAAGTGCGAAAGAAATTACTGACCATCAATTACAAGTAGGAGCTATAGAAGTAAGTAAAAAAGAACTGAAAGTTGCGGTAGATGGCGGCTATATAAACCTGTTGGAAATACAGTTGCCGGGCAAGAGAAAAATGAAGATTCAAGATGTTCTGAACGGCCTAAACTTGCAAAAAAATGCTCAAATGGTGTAAAGCCCTACTATCATTGGGCTGCGAGAAGCGTAAAAAAACCCCTACTTTATCAACAAACACCTATAGTTATTAACAAAAACGGCGATTTCCCCCTATTTTACTTGCGTTGGACATAAATCCCTATAAATTTGTTTAACATTAAAATACGTTTAACAACAATTAATTAATTGAATTATGAACAAAACAGAATTGATCGATGCAATGGCAGCAGACGCCGGCATCACAAAAGCGGCAGCAAAAAAAGCATTAGAATCTTTCTTAGGAAATGTTGAAGGATCTCTTAAAGGAGGTAACAGAGTTTCTTTAGTAGGTTTCGGATCTTGGTCAGTATCAAAAAGAAACGCAAGAGAAGGAAGAAACCCATCTACAGGTAAAACTATCAAAATTGCAGCTAAGAACGTTGTTAAGTTCAAAGCAGGATCTGATTTAGCTAGTTCAGTAAACTAAGCTTTACTGATTTATAATATAGAAAAGCGTCTACATTGTAGACGCTTTTTTTTTATTCGTATTTGCTATTTATAAGAAATGTCTTATTTTAGTTATGATTACTCATAATAATTATGGTAGACCTAAAACCAGAAAAAGGCAAACTCTTAATTGCCGAACCAACCTTAACCGGAGACGTGTCTTTTAATCGCTCCGTTGTTCTCTTGGCAGAACATAACAAAGAAGGCTCTGTGGGCTTTATTTTAAATAAGCCTTTGGAGTATACCATTGGCGAGCTTATAAATGAAATAGAAATCCCTTTTCAGGTGTATAATGGCGGTCCCGTAGAACAAGACAACCTATACTTTATCCATAAGGTTCCGGAATTGATCTCCAATAGCATTGAGATTTCCGACGGTATCTATTGGGGCGGAGATTTTGAAAACACCATAGACCTTATTAACCAGAAAGTGATTTCCGAAGAAGACATTAGGTTCTTTCTTGGATATTCCGGTTGGTCCTCGCTTCAATTGGATAAAGAATTGATGTCCAAATCATGGGTAGTTGTAGAGAACGATTATGAAAGTGCCTTGATCCATAAATCTTCCGAAGCCTTTTGGAAAGAAAAAATGGAAGAATTAGGTGGCGATTATCTACTTTGGTCCAACTCTCCTGAAAATCCTAGTTTAAACTAGCTAAGCCCCCTACCTACTCTTAGGAAAGTCTTGCTGAGGCATTTAATTTGCCCAAAAGACCCTTGGCGGTAGTATTTACAAACTCTTTCTTCCTGTATTTGGTTATAGGCTGTATACCTGCAATACTATTGGTAATAAACAATTCATCTGCCTTTTGAAGTTCAAATGGGGATATTGAGGCTTCCTCAAACTTGTAATCCTCTAATTTTGAAAGGATATCTATCAACTTTTTTCGAATAATACCGTTTAGACAACCCTCTTTAATAGGGGGTGTTTTTATAACGCCATCCTTCACTAAGAACAGATTTCCGTTTAAGGCCTCCACTACTTGCTTTGAACCGTTCAATAGCAAACAGTTCTGATAATCGTTTTCTTTGGCAAAAATACTGCCAACAACATTTATGATCTTGTTATTGGTCTTAAGTGTAGATAACATATCTGCATTTACATAGAAGTCCTTAAAGAGCTCTACCTCATACGGTTCCTCACTAAGTACATAAAATGGATTTTTAAGCGGCACGGCCTCTATACAGTAGTTTATATCATTGGAAGTAGGTAAATAAAAACCACCCTTTTCCCGGAATACAGAAAATCTAACCCTAGCTTGGGAAGCTATTAGATTATTTGCTTCCACCGTTTCGCTTATTTTGGATTCTAGGAACTCCATAGTGAACTCCATAGGGATTTCCATACGCAGTATACGCATAGATGCCATAAGCCTAAGATAGTGGTCCTCCCAGAAAAACAACTTTCCGTTTACCATTCTCATGGTTTCAAAAAGCGCATCACCATAGCGAAGCCCTCTGTTCTGGTGGTCCAAGAATTGTGTGTTTTCCTTTAGAAGATTTCCGTTGTAATTAACCATAAAAAAAGTCCCGATAATTATCGGGACCAAATATAAGGTGATATTAGAAGAATACGGTTATTTAGAACCTAAAACCTGCTTTAGATCCGTTACCTGATTCGTCCATAGCATTTTAGCTTCATCTACTTCGTCTTCCTCTGCAAAGTCTGTTATAAAAAGGGAAACGTCCTTGGTGATTTCATCAACGATGATTTTCATTTCAAAAAATGAATTGTCATCATTTTCAACCCAAGCGAATTTTACAAATTCATCGCTTTTACGTTTTAATAACTTGGCCTCTTCCTCAGATCCGTCCCATATAAAACTGAACATTTCACCTCTAGAGTTAACATTATCGGCAAACCATTCTGAAAGTCCTGAAGGGGTTGACAAGTACGTATATAGCAACTGCGGTGAAGATTGTATTACAAATTCTAGTTCAAATTTTATTTTATCGTCCATTCTTAAGTGTTTACGTGCGGCAATATATAGATTTCCTTATGATAAAAAAATAAAAGAGATAGAATAATTTTAGCAAAGTATTGCCCAAGAACAAGAAATAAACTTTACATTTGCAGCCGTTATCAAAATAATTATGCGGCGAGGTAGCTCAGTTGGTTAGAGCGTCGGATTCATAACCCGGAGGTCGGGGGATCGTGCCCCCCTCTCGCTACAAGGTTTAAAACCATCAAAAACAGCGGTTTGTGTACTCACAAGCCGTTTTTTTATGCCTTGTATTTTTAGTTTACTTAGAGCGTGTACAATACATAGGAAGTGCCTAGTACAGGATTCGTTCTGTTTTTAGGTTAGTATTTGCTTTATAGACTTAAATAATACTTTTAATAAATTGGTTCACGGCCAAATTTTCTAAATGCAAAATTTAAAGACCCATTATCATCCGGATGTAGTTAGTTTAGAAGGCAAATCTATTGTCACGAGGCTGGCTACCAGAAGTATTGCCATGCAAGGTAATTGTATTCTATTGGTTTATACGGAGCGCTATGAAGATTATAGTCTGCCTGGTGGCGGCTTAGATGAAGGCGAGGATAAAATTGCCGGTATGACCAGAGAACTAATTGAAGAAACCGGAGCTCAAGATATCAGGAACGTTAAGCCTTTTGGTATCTATAAGGAATACAGGCCCTGGCACAAGCCCGATTTTGATGTGCAGCATATGATTTCGTACTGTTATACCTGCGAAGTGAACAAAGAACTTGGTACGACCAAGTTGGAAGCTTACGAAACAAAAAATGGTATGACCGCCAAATGGATTAATATTCATGAAGCCATAGCGCACAATAAAAGAACTATGGCCACGAGTACTAAAAAAGGAATGTCTATTGAGCGAGAGACTTTTTTGCTGGAGCTCTTGGCCAAGGGTATGAATTGAAAAGTTCTTATCTCATTGATCCGGCTTATAGGCGGTACTTCTTCTACCGGTATCTAGCTAAGTACGATTTACCTCTACAAGCTGGGCAAACCTAACAACTATTACAACTTATTAAAGTTATCTTTAATCTCCTCTTCGTACCCATTCCGGTTTGACCATCTAAGAGCAAATTCAACCTTCTTTGCTGTCGTGAAATCTTTATTGACAATCTCCTCTCCATTGAATTTCAACGTATAATTGAATCCTACTGGATAAACTGCATCAATTGCATCTATGATGATATTGGCATGAAACGCAAAACAATTGTCCGAAGTTTTAAAAACATGCTTTTGAGCAACATCTATATCGCTATTGCCTAAAAGTAATAACTGTAGTCCCCCAGAAAAATTATCCGTGTTTATATACGTTATCTCGCTAGTTCCTGTTTCACCAACATCACTGGCGGACAAGACATATAACCTCTCCATATAGTAGTCTTCCCATTTAGGATCTAAGGTAATGGTAGCCTCAAAGGTTCCTATTTCAATGGCACCCGGATCTATAACCTCCTCCACTTCTTCTTTATCCTCACTACAAGAAATAAGAAAAACTGATAATAAAATAAACGAGATAGTCCTATTGACTGAAAATGACATAAAAATAATTTTGACTAAAATAGCTCATATTTGATTCTTAGCGTCATAAGGTCTTTAAAATTGTGGATTGCGCTCCTTCTATGCTTACATTAACTAATCTAATATCAATAAGTATTCTTATTCCACAAAAGAATCTAATTGATCATTGTGCAAGGGAACATGCTTCTGAACAATATATGGGGTTACCGCTTTCAATGTTTTTCCGCTGACGGGATGTAAACCTGGAGCCGAGAAAAACTCATATACTTTGTCTTCATTCCTAAAATACCAAACCAATGGTTCGCCTTTGTCATTGAAAAAATCATAGGCCAAATAAACCTGAATCTTTTTTAAATTTTTGAATTCACTTTCTACAAGTGGAATCACACTAGTACCATATTTAGAATACGGTCCTTTATCACAGGAAACCTTAACGTAGGTTGTATCTGCCCATGTCATACAATTAGCAGAGATAATAGTTTCAGAATCTTTGGTATCTGTTTTCCTTTCCGGCATTAGAAAAGTTATGGCTAAACCAATACCTAAGATAATAAACAACCCTACTAACCACTTTTTGTTTGGTTTCTTTTTAAATGGAGTGGTTATAACGTCATCAATACTTCTTTCCTCCTCAGAAAATTTTAAAAATTCTGCATAATTCGTAAAACCTAAATATTGACACAAGGGCTCTATGAGTTTAGGTTTTAAATCATCCTGAGGGCCAACTTCTCCTTTATGGATTTTGGTATAATAGTCTCGCAGGGTACGCTCACTGATAGTATAGCTATAATCGTCCTGTAGGACATCAGAAAGGTGTTGAGCCAGGTGCGTCTTTTCGTGACCCAGCAACGCGTGAAATAGTGATGCCAATGCGCAAGCTATTAACGGCGGACACAAACTTTACCGACGCTAAAGCGTTTATCTCTTATCTGGATTCACGAGCTGAGGTTGATAGCGATCGTCAAATTGGTACCACAGGATATTGCATGGGCGGACCGATTGTCATGCGAACTGCAGCTACGGTACCTGAACGAGTGGGTGCTATTGCGTC
>ENA-ORXM01002617-ORXM01002617.1-marine-metagenome-genome-assembly--contig:-NODE-2617-length-20280-cov-3.599812_pt1 | contig 20280 bp, 21 predicted proteins | sample MGYA00237867_ERZ511480 | MGnify/ENA primary metagenome ERZ511480 (study PRJEB26309, sample SAMN06266103) | marine metagenome | isolation source: Algal blade | place: United Kingdom:Sidmouth, United...
CTCTTTCCCTACACGACGCTCTTCCGATCTAATGGCGCGGTACCGATGTCGTCGTCGCGAGTGCTGGTTTGCAGCCTGGGGCAAAAGTGGTGACCAGCGCCTTGGCGTTGGTTTCGCGCAGGATTGACGCAATCTGCTCGGCTTCCAGCAGGGGGTTGATCGGGTTCACGATGCCCGCGACCTGCCCACCAAGGTACGTCAGCACCGTCTCGTTGGCGTTTGGCAGCAAATAGGCGACAACGTCATTTTCGCCGATACCAAGGCCGCGCAGCATATTGGCAACCTGTGTGGTTTTGTCCTTCAGCTCGGACCACGTCAGCGTTTCGCAAAGGTCTTTGGGCCCTGACATAAGCTGGAACGACAGCGCCTTGCGGGCCGGAAACTTACCCGCCGTCTGGCTGAGCATCGCATATGTGGTGACTGGCAAATCGCGGTCACCCCACGCCATTTCATTCTGAATCGCATTGCGATCGTCGATAGACGCATAGGCCATATCATATCCTCCCGAGTTGATGGATCTCGCGCGCTCTCTCCCAACCCGCGAAACAGGTTGGATCAAGACTGTGGAATTAATTGTCATTAGGCAAGTCTGACGCTACGAAATCGTGACGTTTAAGATGCATTTCCACTGGTAAACTGAAGTCGCGCCAGTCGGGCGTACAATCCGCCCTGCGCCACGAGGTCATCATGGGTGCCTGTGGCCACAATCTTTCCGTCTTCAAACACGATAATCCGGTCGGCTTGTTTCACGGTCGCCAGCCTGTGGGCCACGATCAATGTGGTGCGCGTCCGCGCAAGATCCTCGACGGCGGTCTGTACGGCAAGCTCGCTTTCGGCATCAAGCGCGCTTGTCGCCTCGTCGAGCAGCAAAATCGGCGCGTCACGTAAAATCGCCCGTGCAATTGCGATCCGTTGCTTTTGCCCGCCCGACAACATCACGCCACGTTCACCCACGTCGCTGTCGTAGCCATTTGGCAAGGCGGACAGAAAATCATGCGCAGCAGCGGCGCGCGCGGCATCCTCAACCTCTGCGTCGGTGGCGTCAGGGCGGCCAAAACGGATATTTTCGCGGGCCGTATCGGCGAAAATCACGGGGTCTTGCGGGACAAGTGCGACGTGTTTGCGAAAATCCATCCGCGCCATATCGCGCAGGTCCACACCGTCGATTTTGATCGCGCCTTGCTGGGGGTCATAAAACCGTTGCAACAACTGGATCATCGTGGATTTGCCTGCACCCGACGGGCCAACCAAGGCCACGCTTTCACCCGGTTTGATCGTGATCGACACATCATCAAGCGCCGAAACCGTCGGCCGCCCCGGATAGGCAAATGTGACGTTCTCGAACGAAATCTCGGCGGCTTGGGTGTCGGGCACCGCCACAGGATTGGCCGGATCAACAACCGCATCATCGGCATTGAGCAGCTCGACCAGTCGCTCTGTCGCGCCCGCCGCACGTTGCAATTCGCCCCAGATTTCGGTCAGCGCGCCCAGCGCGCCCGCAACCATGATCGTATAGATCATGAATTGCACCAGCTCACCGATGCTGATCGTGCCTTCGCGCACATCAGCCGCCCCCATCCAAAGGAAGCCAACGACAGCCGAAAACGCGATGAAAATCACAATCGCCGTCATCAGGGCACGGGTGCCGATCCGCCGCTTGGCCGCGACAAAGCTTTTTTCCGTCACACCGTGGAATTTCTGACGCGACAGGGTTTCATGGGTAAACGCCTGCACGGTTTGCGCGGCCAGCAATTGTTCGGACGCATCACCCGATGATGCGGCGATCCAGTCCTGATTCTCGCGGCTAAGCGTCCGCACACGGCGCCCAAGCAGCACGACAGGGATCAGCACAACCGGAATTGGCCATAAAACCAGCGCCGTCATTTTAACAGACGTCCAAAGCATCAGGCCAATACCGCCAAACAAAATCAGCACATTGCGCAACGCCACCGATACCGATGACCCGATCACCGACAAGATCAGCGTCGTGTCTGTTGTGATCCGGCTCAGGACTTCGCCTGTCATGACCTTTTCGAAAAACGCAGGCGACATGCCGATCATGCGGTCGAATACGGCCACGCGAATGTCGGCGACGATCCGTTCACCCAGGCGCGTCACAAGGTAGTAACGCAACGCGGTGCCAACGGCCAACAACGCGGCCACAACAAACGCGTATGTGAAATAACGATCCAGCAGCGCGTTTTCGGCAACGTCAAAGTTATCAACGACTTGGCGCACAGCCAGCGGCATCACCAACGAAATCACAGCGGTGAATGTCAGGGCGATCAGTGCCAGAAACACCATCCCCTTATAGGGCTTGGCAAACGGCCAAAGCTGCCCCATCGCGCTCACTTTTCTGGATGGTTCACGCTTCGTCGCGGCATAGCTTTCTGCGTCTGACATGGCAGCATTCCTTGGCGGTGCAGACAGGCTGCGATGGTATCACGTACACAAGGGGGATTGGAGCGGGCGACGGGAATCGAACCCGTGTCTTCAGTTTGGAAAACTGAGGTCTTACCATTACACAACGCCCGCATGCACCTGTGATATATGGCGATGCGGTACGGGCTTGCAAGCCCAATTTGCGCATTATTCTGCCATAAGTTTGCCTTGATCACACGATAATCACCAATCAACGACGCACGACCCAGAAGGAGTCTTGATATGAAACGTACAGTTCTCGCGATTGCGACCGCCGGATTGACCTTGATCGGATCGACCGCAACGGCGGCCGAGCATGTGATTTATATCATGCGTGAAGGGTACTTCCCCAAAATCACTTATCTGACCCAAGGCGACACGATCAGGTTTGTGAACACGAACCCGAGCTACAGCGCACGTGTGCGCAAACGCAACGGGTATTTTTTGACGCCAAGCATTGGTGTGGGTAACTACTACAGGATGTCAGTGTCGACATTTTTGTATTACAATAACAATTCCTATAACATTCGCCCGCCCAAATACATCGTGAACGGCAGCTACGGCCAATACTACAACAGCAGCGACGAATACTGGGGCTCGATCAGCTTTAACGCAGCACCGAACGGTTAGACGTCCAGCGGATCAATCAGGCCCGCGCCCGCCGCACGGTTCGAATTGACGGCCATGCCCACACGCTGGAACTTTAGCGCATCTTCGGGTGCGCTTTTCATCAACAATGACGCACCTTTTCCCGTCTCGCCCAGCCAGCATGCCCAAGTGTCCGGCGTCAGGATAACGGGCAGACGGTGGTGAATTTTCCCCATGGCATCATTGGCGGCTGTGGTGACAACGGCGAATGTGTCTTGGTCCTCCCACGTCTGCCAGATGCCTGCAAAAACCATCGGTTCTGCGTCCGCGCGTGTCACATACCACGGCTGCGGTTTTTCGCCCTCGATACGTTTCCATTCGTAAAACCCCGAAACCGCCACAAGGCAGCGGCGCGCGCGACATGCTTCGCGAAAGGCGGGTTTGACGGCGATTGTTTCGGACCGCGCGTTGATCAATAGCGGACCACCGGTTGGCTTTTTGTACCACCGCGGCACAAACCCCCAGCGCATGGGCCGCAAGCGGCGCAGCCCCTCGGCCGAGGTCACGACGCCCACAGACACTGTCGGGCACACATTATAATTGGGCACATCCGGCAGGTCATTTGACGCATCCGCGTCAAACATCTGGGCCATCGCGTCATGGGGCAAAGTGATGGCCATACGTCCGCACATGCCATCACTATAGCCCCAATTTCGCGCAAGGTAAGGGCGGGATTACGCCGCCTGCAACAACAGGTCACCAAACGGATTGTCGATCACCATGAGCCATGCACCGTCGGCTTGCTGGCGCAAAACCACAGTCGAAAACCCCGATTGCGCGATCTTTGACCCATCGGGGGCAGCACCTGTCAGGGTCCAGGTGGATGAATGCAGCGCAATGTCGCCCGCGACGATCACATCATGGGCAGTCACCGTGATCTGCGGCTTGATCCCCATAAAGCCCGCGAACGCCGCTTCCAGCGCCTGCCTGCCTTGGGCGACCATATCAGGTTGTCCGACCAGCGCGCCGTTTTCCTCGAAGGTGGCCAGCACGCCAGCCATATCCCCGCGCCCCACGGCTGCGTTGTTTGCGGTGACGACGGCGTTGATTTTCTGATGGTCCATTTTGCGTTCCTTTGGTGTTTGTTCGTAAGGTCAAACTAACAAAGCATCCTGACAGAAAATGGCAGTAATCAACTGGAAAACCAGCATTGGCCCGATCACCTCGATTCGGTTGGCCCCCATAGGACAGCGATGCGCCCTGCCCGCCAAATCCGCGCGGCAAATCTGTGCGCCAATCACCGCTGTGACGCTTGGCCCATGCTTTCCAAGCATCTTCATTTGCTGACTATACCCGAGGCCTGTGCAGGTGCGCGGCGTTGAATTTGAGTATTTGGAACAAAGCGAGGTGGGCAAGCACGGGTGCGCGCCGGCACTGTGCCGCGCGATCGCGGGATGCGGCGGGTGGACGGGCCGTAATGTCCGCAACCGGACAAAGTCGACCCCACAATCAAAAAAGGCCCCCGCTACGTATTTGTAACGGGGGCCTTTTTGTTGGCGACCTAGGATTATTTCACCGTGATACGGCCATCAGTGTAAGGCGTATATGCACCATTGGCTGCGATATACTCGGCCGTCACATCCGCAAGGTCGGGACCAAAGTCATACGCATTGGCCGCCGTGCGGAACATCTTATAGCCGTCGCCGCCGTTGCGCACATAGTTGTTGGACACAACACCGTAGGTCGCGGCCAAATCAATGGCAGTGCCACCGACCATCACGTCGGAAATACGCGCGCCAACTTCGGCGGCCGGATCAACCGTGAATGTGATGCCCGCCACTTGTGGAAAACGGCCAGCGACATCTTCGATTTCAGACACGCCATTCTCGAGCGCTGCGATGATCGTCTCGCCTGTGACCTCGAATGTGGACAGCGTGTTCTGGAATGGCAGCACTGTCAGGACCTCACCCATTGTGACCTCGCCCGCATCAATGGACGCGCGCAAGCCACCGGAATTGGCGATTGCAATCGTGACACCCTGGTCGGCGACACGGTCCAACATGGCGTCAGCCACGAGGTTGCCCATTTCGCATTCCATCACGCGACAGACAGAACGGTCGCCCTCGATCGGGGCTGCTGCCTCGGCCACAACCTTATTGCGGATTTCTTCCAGCGGGGCCGCCATTTCAGCGATCCGTGCGACGGTTTCCGCATCCTCGGCAATGGTGCCGTCAATAACGATGGGTTCGCCAGTGGTTTCGATAATTTCACCAGCATCGTTGAACGTCACGTTCAACTCGCCCAGATATTTACCGTAAGCATAGGCCTGCACAATCGCCGTGTTGCCGACCATTGTCGGGTACGGACCTGCTGCACCCTCGATCGTGTTGGATAGCAACGTGTTGGAATGGCCGCCAACGATCACGTCAACACCGGTTGTGTTGGCTGCGACCTCTTGGTCGATTTGATAGCTGGAATGCGACAGCACGATGATCTTGTTGATGCCCATCGCGGTCATTTTGTCGACCTCGCCCTGCACCGCCGCAACCGGATCAGAAAATGTCACATTGTCACCCGGGCTTGCCAGATCATCGGTGTCTTCCGGTGTCAGGCCGATCATCCCGATCTTTTCGCCGCCGCGTTCGATGACAACGGATTTCGCCAGTTTGTCAGCCAGCAGCGGTTCGGCAGACACATCCGCATTCGACATCAGGATCGGGAATTCGACCGATTCGATGAAGGATGCCAGCACCTCTGGACCATCATCAAACTCGTGGTTGCCGACAGTCATGCCGTCATAGCCGAGCTTGTTCATCATCTCGGCGGCAAGTTTGCCCTTGTAATATGTATAGAACAGCGTGCCTTGGAACTGGTCGCCGCCATCCACAAGAATTGCGTTATTGGTGCGCCCGCGGGCCTCTTTGATGGCTGTCACAAGACGGGCAGACCCGCCAAAGCATTTGCCTTCGGCGTTGTCTTCCGCGCCACAACCGCTGTCATATTTGCTGATCGGTTCAAACCGCGCGTGAAAATCATTGGTGTGCAGGATCGTCAGCGTGTAATCCGCCGCCGCCATGCCAGCGGTCATCGCCAGCGCACAAGTTGATGTCAGAATACGTGAAAGCATGTGTTTGGTCCCCCAAGGTTGGTATGACCGCAGTTTGGCCCGACGTCTGCATGCGAGTCAATTTAAGATCACACTTCCTTAGCGGCAGTACCAGTCGTCACGGACCCGCGCATCGGGGTCATCTGCTTGACCAATTTGCGCCAAACAGGCAGACAAAGATGATGCTGATATACAAAATTTTTCGCGGCCCCGAATGGGCGCAATTACAGGCAGATGGCACCACCAAGGGCGCGCCGGTTGATTTGGCCGACGGCTATGTGCATTTCTCGGGCGCTGATACGGTGGAAACGACGGCAGCGCTTTATTTCGCAGACGCAGGCGACCTTTGGCTGGTCGCAGTCGAGGCTGACGGCATGGACGCGCTGACATGGGAAACATCGCGCAATGGTGCGGCGTTTCCCCATCTTTACCGCGAGATGACGATGGCCGATGTCGTCTGGGCCAAACCACTGCCCGTTATCGCAGGCACACATCAATTTCCGGAGCTTACATGAAACTGATCGAAAATGCGGGCATGCGCCTGATGCACAGAATGGATCCCGAGCGCGCGCACGGTCTGGCGATCAAGGCGCTCAAACGCGGGCTTGGTCCCCGCAGCGGCCCGCGCACGTCGGACCGCTTGCGCACGACAATCGCAGGACTGGAAATGCCCAATCCTGTCGGCCTCGCCGCCGGTTTTGACAAGGACGCAGAGGTGCTGCATCCGCTGTCGCGCTGCGGTTTTGGCTTTCTCGAGGCAGGCGCCGTGACACCGCGCGCGCAATCCGGCAACCCCAAGCCGCGCCTGTTCCGGCTCAAGAACAACCAAGCGGTCATCAACCGTTTCGGGTTCAACAACAAGGGGATGGACCTCGCCCTTGCCCGCCTGACCGTCCGGCCTGCGGGCGTGATTGGCCTGAACCTAGGTGCCAACAAAGATAGCGAGGACCGCGCTGCGGATTTCGCGACCGTGCTGGCCCATTGCGGCGAATTCCTTGATTTCGCGACCGTGAATGTGTCGTCGCCCAACACCGAAAGCCTGCGTGATTTGCAAGGCAAGGCGGCCCTCGCTGCCCTGCTTGACGGTGTGATGCAGACCAATGCGCAGCTGGACCGCCAAGTCCCGATATTCTTGAAAATCGCGCCTGATCTGGATGAGGCAGAGCTGGATGATATCGCCGATGTCGCCAATGCATCGGGCATTTCCGGCATCATTGCGACCAACACCACATTGGACCGCAGTGCCATTCGCGGCAAATATGCCCGCGAGGCAGGCGGCCTGTCCGGCCAGCCCCTGTTTGACAAATCGACCCGCGTGCTGGCGCAAATGTCGACCCGCACCGAGCTGCCATTGATCGGCGTCGGCGGTGTGGGTTCAGCCAAACAAGCCTACGCCAAAATCCGCGCAGGCGCGTCGGCGGTGCAGATGTACACTGCCTTGGTTTACGGCGGGATTTCCTTGGCCGACAAAGTCGTCAAAGGGCTCGATAGGCTTTTGCAAAAAGACGGGTTTGCCAATGTGTCCGACGCCGTGGGCACAGGCCGGTCCGACTATTTATAGGCCGCAGCCTCGAGTGCGGGGTATTTCCACGCCAGCGTGGCCCCGCGCACGACAAAGCTGAACAGCAGCCCGATCCATAGGCCGTGATTGCCGAACACCGCCATCAACGGGATGACGGCTGCGAAATAGGCGATGGCCGAGATCACCATCATATTGCGCATGTCGCGGGTGCGGGTCGCCCCGATGAAGATGCCGTCGAACATCCACGCAGCGACGCCCACAATCGGGGCCGCAACCATATATGGCAGGTAGCCGCGCGCAGTCGCTTGCACGTCGGGCGCGGTTGTCATGATGTCGATAATCGCAGGCCCTGCTGTGGCAAATGCCAGCGCAAGGGTCCCACAGATTGCAATGCCCCACAGGCTGGTCAAAACAGCAGCCCGTCGAAGGCGGGCCGCGTTCTTGGCGCCCAGTGCTTGCCCGACAAGGCTTTCGGCGGCAGCAGCAAACCCGTCGAGCGCATAAGCGGTGACATGCAAGAACTGTAGCAGGATTTGGTTGGCCGCAAGGTTCACATCACCAAAATCCGCGCCATAGAATAGAAAGCTCACGAAAATCGCTTGCAGCAGCACAGACCGGATCAGGATGTCCGTGTTCACCACCCCCATAATGATCAGCCGCGCAGGGTCAAACACACGGGTTGCATCGCGCCACGCCGTCCCGCGAAATGCATCTCGGCACAGCCAAAGCCCAAGGGCCAGCCCGCCCCATTCCGCGATAAACGTGGCCCAGCCAACGCCCGCCACGCCCCAGTCGAAATGCAACACGAACACAATGTCTAGGATGATATTGACCCCGTTCATCACGACTTGGATCGCGAAAACGCCTGCCGTGCGTTCTTGGGCAATGAGCCAGCCGATGATCCCGTATAACCCGATCGTCGCAGGCGCGGAATACACGCGGATTGCCATGTAATCGCGCGCCAACCCTTCAACCTCTGGGCTGGCCGGAGAGATTTGGAACGCCAGCCAGAACAGCGGGATTTGGGCCACAACCATCACAGCGCCCGCGCCAAACCCGATCAGCAATGCCCGTGATAACAGCGCCGCCACCTCTGGCGCGTCGCCTGCACCCGATGCTTGCGCCGTCAGGCCCGCCGTGCCCATGCGCAGAAACCCGAATATCCAGTAGAATGCGGTCAGGATCACGGCGCCGATGCCCACCGCCCCGATGGGGGCCGCCTCGCCCAATTGCCCGACGACGCCCGTGTCCACGACCCCAAGGATCGGCACGGTCGCATTCGACAGTACAATCGGCAGCGCCACATGCAACACGCGGCGATGGGTCAGCGCGTTTTCAGGCACCGCGTTGCGGCATCAGAAAATGACCTGTGGCCTGAATAAACGGACGGGCGCGGTTGTCTTGCCAGCCTTCCACATGCACCGACGCATAGCGCCTGCCAGACCGGTTCACCCGCGCGCGCGCATAGGCATCACGCGGCAGACCGGGTCGCAGATAATCAATGCTGAAATCAATCGTCTTGGGCAGCAGGATGCGCGGGCTGGCATCCGTGATCTTGCCCGCTTCCATGTCTTCCCACGTCATGGCCCACGACAATTCGATGATCGCTGCAACCTCGAGGAACGCTGCGGTGACGCCACCATGGAGCGCTGGCAGCATCGGGTTGCCGATATTACGTTGGTTATACGGCAAGACCCCCGTCAGCTCATCGCCGTGGCGTTCAAATTGGATCCCGAGGAACCCGATATACGGCACGCCTTCGCAGAGGGTTTGCAGCATGGCATCGCGGCGCTGTTTGACGACTTGCACAGGTTCGGGGCGCTTCATTTGCGGCCCCCTTCGACGGTAAATGCGCCAGTGGCGGCAGCAACAGGGCGGTCCATATCGGCATCCATCGCCGTCGCCCGCACAAACGCAACAGACCGCGTCATGTGATAACATTCAGCAATCGCAGTGATCATATCGCCCGGTTTGGCCGCACGCATATAATCAATACGCAGATCAAGCGTCGCCGTCCCCATCGGCCCCGATGGATGCGCCATCACAGCCGCCCCGCCGCATGTATCCATCAACGCCGACACCGCCCCGCCATGGATGACACCTGTTTCAGGATCACCAACCAGCCGCACATCATATGGCATCGTAATCACAGCACGCCCTGCCCCGATTTCGGTGATCTGCATCCCGAGTTCTTGGGCATGGGGGATCGCTTCGATGAATTTTCGCGCCAAAAGCGTCTGGCGGGCTTGCTGGTCGTCGGACAATAGAACGCTCCGGTGTAAGGTGCGGCTAATTTGGCACTTGTCCAACGGGTTGCAAGTGCTATATCTGCGATTGAGAATAATTCGCAACACGGGATTGCCAACAATGGACGCGACCACCAATTTGCTTGCACAGACACAAACACGCCGCATCGGGCCGTTTAAGCCAAAGCGGCTGCTTGTCGCACTCATCTTCCTTGGTCTGGCCATCGCACCAGGTCTGCTTGGCGAGTTGACGCGCGGTTTGATGGTTGATGCCTACGTGCAGGTATCCGCATTTGTCGCGGCGACTTTGCTGCTGTTTTACGGTGCGGAACGCGTTTTCAAATTCAACATCGGCGAGGCGCTTAAAGGTGCCAAAGGATTCCAAGTCCCGCTGGCCGCCCTGCTGGGCGCGACCCCTGGTTGCGGCGGAGCCGTGGTTGTTGTCGCGGCATACTCGTCCGGCAACGTGGGCTTTGGCGCGGTGGTCGCCACGCTGACCGCCACGATGGGCGACGCTGCATTCTTGTTGATCGCGACGCGCCCTGATGTCGCGATTGTTGTGCTGCCCCTGTCGTTCGCGATCGGGATTGCGTCAGGCTGGATCGTCGATGCATTTTCATCCGAACAATTGGTCCCCGACACCAGCGCGCAATGCGAACTGGCCCCGCTGATCGGCACGACCCGCTGGCGCGACTATGCGTTTTTGGCGGCTGCCGCGCCGGGCCTTGTGATTGGCGTGACACAGCTGACCGGCGTAGATGTGTTCGAAGTTTTCGGCCCAACCGTCACGGTTGTCGGCCTGATCGGCACCGCAATCGGCCTTGCCATTTGGGCATCCTCGACCGTGACCGCGATGACCAACCAGCACGACAGCCCCCTGACCCGCATGGCCGAAGAAACCGCGTTCATCTCGGTCTGGGTCATCGGCGCCTATCTTGCCTATGATTACGTCGTCGCATTCGCGGGCTTGGACCTTGAAACCATGTTCCGCACGGTCGCGCCCTTGCTGCCGCTGATGGGCGTCGTCATCGGGCTGGTGCCCGGATGTGGACCGCAGGTCTTGGTCACTACGCTGTATATCAACGGGCTGATCCCGTTTGCTGCCCTCATGGGCAACGCGATTTCCAACGATGGTGACGCGCTGTTCCCTGCAATTGCGCTCAATCCGAAGGCCGCGATCTGGGCCACTGTATACTCCACCATCCCCGCGATGATGGCCGCCTACGGGTTCTACTTCTTTGCCCCTGATTTCCTGAACTAACGCAACGGTTGCCCCCCACGCGCCTGCAGGTTAGGTTCTGCGCAAAGGGGGGGGACCGATGTCAGATTTACTTACATTCAAAGAGATGTGTGCCAAATTCGACGTCACCCCACGGACATTGCGGTACTACGAATACATCGAACTGCTGACACCCGACAAAGAAGGCCGGTCCCGTTTTTACGGCCCCCGCGAGGTCGCGCGCATGACGTTGATCCTGCGCGGGCGACGGTTTGGATTCTCGCTCGAGGACATTCGCCAATGGCTTTTGATCCGCGAAAATGAGGGAACGGCAGCACAAATGCAGCATTGGATCGACCTTGCAGACGGTCAAATCGTCGAACTGGCCGAACAGCAAAAGCAACTGGAAGAAACCTTGGAAGAATTGCGCAAGCTGCGTGATCTGACGGCCAAGAACCTCGCCTGATGCTGTGATTTCCCTATTTTGCGGGTAAAACTATCCCATTCTCGTCGTCTTTTGATGCGCGTCGAATTTGCAAATGTTGCGCGTGACGCTGCGTTAACTTTGCTGACCTTTCGTCAACTCCAAAATGACGTCACGTTCCGTTTACGTTAACGTCAATTTTCCTTGTATGGTTATAAATGAACTCGCAAGTGCAAGGCATCAATGCCACGCATGAATGGGACCAAGACCATGACGACCGACATAAACGACACCATGAGCATCCGCGATATGTGCGTCACATTTGATGTGACACCGCGCACGTTGCGGTTCTACGAAAGCAAGGAGCTGCTGTTTCCAATACGCGAAGGCCAGCGCCGTTTGTTCACCAAACGCGACCGCGCCCGCCTTAAGCTGATCCTGCGCGGTAAGCGCTTTGGCTTCAGTCTCGAGGAAATTCGCCAGCTTCTGGATTTGTACCACATGGACGATAGCCAAGTGACGCAATTGTCCAAAACCTACGAGACCGCCCAGCGCCATCTGGCCGACATGGAGGCCCAAAAGGCCGAGTTGGAAGAGGCGATTGGCGAGCTAAAGACCCAAATGGCGTGGGGCGCCAAGAAACTGGCCTCCGCGAGAACCGAAAACACTGCGACCTAAAAGAGAGACACCTCACATGCCGATCTACAACGCCCCCGTCAAAGACCTGCAATTTGTCCTTCATGACCTGCTGAAAGTATCCGAACAGGATATCGCGGGCTACGGCGATCTTGACCGTGAATTCACGGGTGCTGTGATCGAAGAAGCGGGCAAAGTAGCAACCGAGGTTCTGGCCCCCCTCAACATTGTCGGTGATACCGAAGGCTGTGTTTTGGAAAACGGTGTGGTGCGTACGCCAACAGGGTTCAAGGCCGCGTTTGATCAGGTCCGCGAAGGTGGCTGGACAGCGATTGACTGTGACGAGGCTTATGGCGGCCAAGGCCTGCCTTACGTGATGAACACTGCCGCGATGGAGCCGTTTGTATCTGCCAACATGGCGTTCAACATGTACCAAGGCCTGACCCACGGTGCCTATTCCGCGATTAATGTGCATGGCTCTGACGAACAGAAACAAAAATTCCTGCCCAAGATGGTCACATGCGAATGGACCGGCACGATGAACCTGACCGAACCGCATTGCGGGACTGATCTGGGCCTGATGCGCACCAAGGCTGTGCCGCAAGACGACGGATCGTACAAGATTTCCGGCCAGAAAATCTTTATCTCGGCTGGCGATCACGACATGGCTGACAACATCATTCACCTCGTTCTGGCGAAAATTCCTGGTGGCCCTGATGGCATCAAAGGCGTGTCGCTTTTCATCGTGCCAAAGTTCATCGTGAACGACGACGGCTCGCTTGGGGATCGCAACGGCGTTGCTGCGGGCAAGATCGAGGAAAAGATGGGTATCCACGGCAACTCCACTTGCGTAATGAACTATGACGAGGCCGAAGGATATCTGATCGGCGAGATGCACAAAGGCATGCGCGCCATGTTCGTTATGATGAACGAGGCGCGTCTGGGTGTGGGCCTGCAAGGCTATGCGCAGGCCGAGGCCGCGTATCAAAACGCCGTGGCCTATGCCAACGACCGTCTGCAAGGGCGCGCCGTGACCGGTGTCGAAAACCCGGACGGCCCTGCCGATCCGTTGATGGTGCACCCTGATATCCGCCGCAATTTGATGGATCAGAAATCATTCGTCGAAGGCGCACGCGCACTGACGATCTGGGGTGCCTATCTGATTGACCGCGCGCATAAAAACAATGACGCCGACGCGGATGGCCTCGTGTCGCTGCTGACGCCCGTGATCAAGGGCTTCCAGACCGACAAGGGTTTTGAGTACGCCACAGCCGCGCAGCAGGTTTACGGCGGCCACGGTTATATCGAGGAATGGGGCATGTCCCAATTCGCGCGAGATGCGCGTATCGCGATGATCTATGAGGGTGCCAACGGTGTGCAAGCGCTTGATCTGGTGGGTCGCAAACTGGCCCAAGACGGTGGCAAGCATGTCATGGCGTTCTTTGACATGGTAAAATCCTTTATCAAAGATAACGAAGGCAATGAGGCGCTCAAGGCCGACTTCCTTGACCCGCTCAAGGCCGCGAGCAAGGATATGCAGGCTGCGGGCATGTATTTCATACAAAACGGCATGAAGAACCCGAACAACGCGCTGGCGGGATCCTATGACTTTATGCATCTGATGGGACATGTCTGCCTTGGCTTAATGTGGGCGCGTATGGGCAAGGCTGCGATGGAGGCATTGGACGGCGGCGCATCGGATCGTGAATTCTACGAGACGAAGATCGCAACTGGCCGCTATTACATGGCGCGTCAATTGCCCGCCACGTCGATGCATCTGGCACGGATCAACACGGGTGCCGATACTGTGATGGCACTGGATGCGGCGCAGTTTTAACACCATGATGGGTTAAAACCCATCCTACGACCGAAGGACTGACCTGATGCCAAAGCGCCTGCGATTAACCCGCCGTTTCCCTGTTGCAATGACAGAAGACGGGTATCGCAGGCTCAAACGCTTTGCCAAGGATAGCAATCTGGAAGAAGGCGAAGCGCTGTCGTTTCTATTCGAGAATTTTAATTCTGTGATCAATGAAGACACATTTGGCCAGCGTCTGAAAATGTTTCAAAACGAGCTGGAGGACCGCAAGCGTTGAAAAGGTGAGTATTTGGGACAAAGCGAGGACAGAGGTCCGACACCCAGAGAGTTCTCCGCATCTAGGGAGCGCAGCAAAGAATGCCGGAACCTCGCTTTGTGCGGTCATCGGCTCTCCAGCCTGTACCGCCCTCAAAGTTTTCAACATCGTGCTTAAGTAAGAGTTAACGGCGGGCCGCTTAACCTCGCTTTGTTAAAAATACTCAAAAAACGGCGCCAGTACATGACGGCGCCACATCCGGGGAGGATGTCTGACGTGTCTATGAAATTGCATTGTTTTGGCGAAAGCGGGAACGCCTATAAGGCGGCACTGACGCTTGCATTGTCTGATCAAGCTTGGGAGCCTGTGTTTGTCGACTTTTTCCATGGCGCTACGCGCAGTGATGAATTTCGGGAACTCAATGTCATGGGCGAGGTACCCGTTTTGGTGGACGGCGACATGGTGCTGACCCAATCCGGCGTTATCCAGGATTACATCAGTTCCAAATCCGGCAAGCTGGGCGGCAAATCCGCAGTAGAGCGCCGCGAAGTTTTACGCTGGATGTTCTTTGATAATCACAAGGTCAGCGGCGTCGCTGGCATGCTCCGGTTCCAGATGAATTTCCTGCCAGAGGCGAAGCGCAACGCAGATGTCATCGGCTTTATGTCGATGCGCCTTGCCTCGGCTTTGCAAATTATGGAAACGCAATTGGCCCAAACCGATTGGCTGGCAGGTGACAACCTGACCATCGCGGACATCGCCTGCGCCGGATACCTGTATTACCCCGAGCCGTTCACGTTTGACCGCGCCGATTACCCACATATCAACCGCTGGCTCGATGCAATCGCCGCTACGCCTGGTTGGAAACACCCTTATGACCTCATGCCCGGCTCACCTGCCGATCGCGCCTAAAGGAGACCCCAATGATCGAAGCTTATATCTATGACGCTGTGCGCACCCCGCGCGGCAAGGGCCGCAAAGACGGCAGCTTGCACGAGGTAACATCAGCCCGCCTGTCCGCTGGCATCATGAACGCCCTGAAGGACCGCAACGACCTGCAAGGGCACGCGGTCGAAGATGTGATCTGGGGCAATGTGACCCAAGTCGGCGAACAAGGCGGTTGCCTTGCGCGCACGGCGGTCCTCGCGTCCGAGCTTGACCAATCCATTCCCGGCCTGTCGATCAACCGCTTCTGCGCATCCGGCATGGAGGCCGTCAATCTGGCCGCCAACCAAGTGAGGGGCGGCGCTGGCGGTGCCTACCTCGCGGGCGGGGTCGAAATGATGGGCCGCGTGGCCATGGGCTCTGACGGTGCGGCGATTGCTGTGGACCCGTCCATCGCGATGGACACCTATTTCGTGCCACAAGGTATTTCCGCAGACATCATCGCAACCGAATACGGCTTTAGCCGTGATGACGCGGATGCGCTTGCGGCGGAAAGCCAAAAGCGCGCAGCGGTGGCTTGGGCAGACAACCGTTTCGCCAAATCCATCGTGCCTGTCACCGACATGAACGGCCTGACCATTCTCGATCACGACGAATACATGCGGCCCGGCACTGATATGCAGGCGCTTGGCGCGCTCAACCCTGCGTTTCAGATGATGGGCGAACAGATGCCCGGCTTCGATAAAGTGGCGCTGATGAAGTACCCGCACCTCGAGAAAATCAACCACATCCACCACGCTGGCAACTCGTCCGGTATTGTCGACGGTGCGGCTGGCGTTTTGATCGGATCCCGCGAATGGGGCGAGGCCATGGGCCTCAAACCCCGCGCCGTAATCCGCGCGACTGCGAAAATCGGCACTGATCCTACCATCATGCTCACTGGCCCCGTGCCCGTGACCGAAAAAATCCTTGCCGATAGCGGTATGGCGATTTCCGACATTGACCTGTTCGAGGTCAACGAGGCGTTTGCATCTGTTGTTTTGCGGTTTATGCAAGCCTTTGACGTCGATCATTCAAAGGTCAACGTAAACGGCGGGTCCATCGCGATGGGTCACCCGCTGGGTGCCACTGGCGCGATCATCATCGGCACGTTGCTGGATGAATTGGAACGCACGGGCAAATCCACGGGGTTGGCCACATTGTGCATCGCATCCGGTATGGGTGCCGCCACAATTATCGAGAGAGTGTAATTATCATGCCGCAGCAAATGCACCCCGACGCACAAGCAATCAGCCACGATCTTTTGGAACGTACAGGCATCGCGCTTAAAACGCGCGATTTTGAATTGTTCGAGGATTGTTTTCTGCTGCCGCATACGATCACCACATTCGACACAACCTATACCCTGCAAACGCAGGACGAACTACGCAGAGCGTTTTTTGGCAATTGTGATTTCTTTCAGAAACTGCATGTCACCAATATTGTGCGCCATTGCGAAATGGCACAATTCGAGGACGAAAACACCGTAAAGGCCATGCATGTGACCCACCTGATGTCCGGCCAGATCCGCGTCAAAGACCCCTATCCTTCGTTTTCAGTGATTGTGCGTATGCCTGACGGTTGGCGCGTTGCCAGCAGCGATTATGCCGTCGATGCGACCAACGGCCTGACCCAAGTTTTGCAAAAAATCGCCGCCGAAAGCGGCCCCACATCATCCGCGCACTGATCTACGATCAGCCCCCGCGATGTCCGACCCTAGGAGACAGACTATGACAGATTTCAAAATGGCCACCGATGCCGATGGCGTTGCCGTCATCACATGGGACACGATTGGTAAATCCATGAACGTCATGAGCCGCGACAGCATGCAAGTGCTCAACGCGCTGGTTGATGACGCATTGGCCGACGACGCCGTCAAAGGCATCATCATCACGTCAGGCAAGGCAGACAGCTTTGCTGGCGGCATGGACCTGAACGTGCTGGCGTCGATCCGCGACGAGGCAGGCGACGACCCTGCAAAGGCGCTGTTCGACTTCACGATGGCGGGCCACACAATGCTGCGCAAGATCGAGCGCGCTGGCATGGACCCCAAGACCAACAAGGGCGGCAAGCCTATCGCCGCCGCATTGCCTGGCACCGCACTTGGCATCGGCCTCGAAGTGCCATTGGCCTGTCACCGCATCTTTGCCGCTGACAATCCCAAGGCGAAAATCGGCCTGCCGGAAATCATGGTCGGCATTTTCCCCGGTGCGGGCGGGACCACACGCCTTGTGCGCAAGATGGGCGCGATGGCCGCATCGCCGCTCCTGCTCGAGGGTAAGTTGAACGCCCCCCAAGCAGCCCTGAAGGCTGGCGTCATCGACGAGGTTGTCCCTGCGGACGAGCTTTTGTCCGCCGCCAAGGCGTGGGTCCTGTCGGAACCCAAGATCGTGAAACCATGGGATGAAAAGGGCTATAAAATGCCTGGCGGCGCGCCGTACCACCCCGCAGGTTTCATGACCTATGTGGGCGCCTCTGCGATGGTCAACGGCAAGACGCAGGGCGCGTACCCTGCGGCCAAGGCGCTGCTATCGGCAGTCTACGAGGGCGCTCTGGTGCCCTTCGACACCGCCTTGAAAATCGAGGCACGGTATTTCACCCAAGTCCTGATGAACCCGTCATCCTCTGCGATGATCCGGTCCTTGTTCATCAACAAAGAGGCGCTTGAAAAAGGCGCGAACCGTCCAGACGTGGCCGACCAGAAGGTCAGCAAAGTCGGCATCATCGGCGCTGGTATGATGGGCGCAGGCATCGCACTTGTCTCCGCGCTGGCAGGGATCAACGTAGTGCTGATCGACGCCAAGCAAGAGGCCGCAGACAAAGGCAAGGATTACACCGCCACCTACATGGACAAGGGCATCAAGCGCAAAAAAGCGACCGAGGACAAGAAAACCGCCGTCCTTAGCCTGATCAACGCGACCACAGATTACGCAGCCCTCGCAGGCTGTGATCTGATCGTCGAGGCCGTGTTCGAGGATGTGTCCGTCAAGGCCGAGGTCACCAAACAGGTGCAGGCCGCCTGCCCCGACGCGATCTTTGCCACGAACACATCGACACTGCCGATCACCGAACTGGCCCGCGCCGCAACGGACGCCGAAAAATTCATCGGCATCCACTTCTTTAGCCCCGTCGACAAAATGATGCTGGTCGAGATTATCAAGGGTCAGAAAACCGGTGACGTGGCCGTGGCCAAGGCGCTCGATTTTGTGCGCCAGATCCGCAAGACGCCAATTGTCGTGAATGACGAACGGTTCTTTTATGCCAACCGCTGCATCATCCCCTACATCAACGAAGGCATCCGCATGGTCCGCGAAGGTGTCGCACCTGCGCTGATCGAAAACGCGGCCAAACTGCTCGGTATGCCGCTAGGCCCGCTGCAACTGACCGACGAGACGTCGATTGATCTGGGCGTGAAAATCGCCAAAGCGACCAAAATCGCGATGGGCGCGGATTATCCGAACGAAGAAGTCGACGAGGTCCTGTTCTGGATGTTCGACGAGGGCCGCTTGGGTCGCAAATCAAACTCCGGCTTTTATGCCTATGACGACAACGGCAAACGCCAAGGTCTTTGGGACGGGCTAGAGGCCAAGTATCCTGTTGCCTCCGACCAGCCTGACCTGATCGAAGTCCAGCACCGTCTGCTGTTCGCCCAAGTCCTCGAGGCTGTGCGCGCGCTCGAGGAAAACGTGCTCGAGGACATCCGCGAAGGCGATGTTGGCGCGATCCTTGGCTGGGGCTTTGCCCCGTGGTCGGGTGGTCCGTTCAGCTGGCTTGATATCATCGGCACGCCATACGCCGCCGAACGCTGTGACGCGTTGGCGGAAAAATTCGGGCCCCGCTTTGCCACCCCAGCGCTGCTGCGCGAAATGGGCGACAAGGGGCAGTCGTTCTATGGCCGTTTTGACAACAAACAGGCGGCAGCCTAGACCGCCCGCGCGCCGCGGCGGTTCTGCTGCCGCGGCCAATTCGTTTGCTAATCAACGATCGTCATGCTTGGATAACGGTATTTATAGGCCCATAATCCAAGGAATCGATTTCAGATGACACTCTTAAAACAGATTTTACGACCCGTTATGGCGACGTCAATCGCCGCCCTCGCCGCATGTGGCGGCACCACAACACCAACCGTACAAGGCTTTGTCCAAAGCCCGAACGCAACCTATGAGGAACTCGTCAGCACCAATGCAACGACCAGCGCGCTTGGCGGAAAAACGATGGTTGTTTCTGGACTCGCCAGCAGCACATCAGCACCCCCAATTGGCGATGTCACGGGCACCTTGCAGCATGATACTGGTGCGACTGTGATCGGGGCGAATGGCAGCGCAGGACAGATCAGCGATGCAGACGGGGCAGACGCCAACGGTCAGATTGTAGACGACACAATCGGCTTCACCGCCAACCTGACAGGCGGCTATGATTTTGTGCGCCAGCTTGGCGGCGGATTCAATCAATGGAATGGCTATATCGGTGTCGAAACCGTAGCCGCCGATATCCCCGCGTCGAGCACGGCAGTGTTCAACGGTCAGGCCTATGGGTCGACCACGCTGTCAAACAACCTTAACGGCAACGCGACGACCGTAACAGCCAACTTTGGATCACCCAATGGCACTGTTGATGTCGCGATGCAGGTCAACCAAGGCGGATCATCCGAAACAATCGACCTGACGGGCATGACCATCAGTGGAACGGAATTTTCCGGCGGCACCCTCGTGGTGACCCGTGATGGCACGGTTCAGGATGTGACATCGTTCGACCAATATGCCGAAGGCAATTTCTATGGTTACGACCCCGCCTATGGTGGCCCGGATGAAGTCGGTGCGATCATTTCAACCCGCGGCAATGACGGTGGCATCAACGTCGTCCTCGTTGGCGATTGATCCTTCAAACCGCATGAACACCTCTTGAATTTGGCGCGGGCATAACAGCCTGCGCCATTTTGCTGTCGTGTGTCGCTAGGTCGGAAGGGGCGGATCAAACGCATATTGCGAGCGTGCGATATCCGTTGCGCAAAGTTTTTGGATCAATGCGGCGTCAGCGTCATTATAAAATGGCCGCCAATCGCGCGGGCGGGCGGATTGGTTCACACGCGGAATACTTAGCTCAAACCCTAAGTGTTCCC
>ENA-ORXM01002618-ORXM01002618.1-marine-metagenome-genome-assembly--contig:-NODE-2618-length-20277-cov-4.118465_pt1 | contig 20277 bp, 17 predicted proteins | sample MGYA00237867_ERZ511480 | MGnify/ENA primary metagenome ERZ511480 (study PRJEB26309, sample SAMN06266103) | marine metagenome | isolation source: Algal blade | place: United Kingdom:Sidmouth, United...
CAAGATTTGCAAGAGGTTTTGAAAACCGTCGCCGGTAAACCCGAGGCGCAACTGGTTAATACGCTACTGCTGCGTTCACGCCTTGCTCGCAGCTTACAGCACCTTGCTAATTGGCTCGAGCCTGACACTAAGAAAGGAGTCGACCATGCACTTAGATAACTTTGCTACAACGTATTCCCGCGCGGCTTTGCACCTTGAAACTTTACGGCAAGAGGCCTCGGCTTACCAGGCAGGCAAAGCCACGTCACCGAAAAACAACTACCGTTTACAGTTTGCTCGCAGCCTACAGCGTCTTGCTAATTGGCTCGAGCCCACCGCCCCCAAAGGAGGCCGCTATGTACCTGAATAACCCCGAAGTCGTAAACCAGTTAGCGCACGAAAAGCTAGCCGACCTTCGTCAAGAAGCTGCTATCCACCGCAGATTTCATCCGCTTAAAAAGAGCTACCGCTCGAGCCTAGCAAGCCTGCTCAAGCAGTTTGCTGAGCGTTTAGAGCCCAACTCTAAGTCCATAGACACAGTAAATGGTTAGGAGGAATGATGGATTACTTTACACTGACTTACCTTGCCAGAGAGCGCGCCGAAAGTTACCGACAAGCTGACAAGCACGTCGAACCCTGGCGCTCTCCCCTCGGCAAACGCCTAAGTTTCAAAGTAAGATTAGCGAATGGACTACGCGCCCTAGCTGAACGGCTCGAGCCCAGTCCAAAAGCCAAGCACCTTGCATGAACACGAAACCAGAAACGCTCTGACACCCTCTTGTTAAAAACTTACAAGAGGGTGTTTTCGTTGTGGGACCATAGCCAAACGTCTGGGGTACGGGCTATGCTCTCTGCTATGAAGGCGATCACGTCAGAGGGCGTCACGGTGCAGTCGGTGGACCGCGCCCTGCACGTACTGAGTTATTTGGCTGAGCACGGCGCGACAACCGTCGGTGACGTTGCTAGGGTGCTCGGTACGCACAAGTCAACCGCGTCACGTATTTTGGCAACCCTCGAGAAACGCGGCTTTGTCCAACAAGAAGCTGAGCGCGGCAAGTACCGCTTGGGTTTAAGCGTGGTGCATTTGGCCAGGGCGGTTACGGACGACCTAGAACTGGTCCGCTACGCCCGCCCCTTTTGCGAACAACTGAGCCAAGAAACCCAGGAAACTGTCAACATTTCAGTGCTTAACGGGGATGAGGTTATCAACATCGACCAGGTGATTGGCCCGACTTCGATTGTCAGTGTGAACTGGCTGGGGCGGCGCAATTCGCTTAGTTGCACCTCGACCGGAAAAGTCTTGCTGGCCTTTATGCGCGGACCCGAACAGCACCGGCTTATTACCAAACCCTTAGAGCGCTGCACTGAGCACAGCATCTTAAAGTTCGAGGTTTTAGAAAAGCAGCTTACCGACATTCGGCAGCAGGGCTACGCCCATACCTCTGAAGAACTCGAGCTGGGTATGAACGCTGTCGCTGCGCCGATTTGGTCGTTTCAGGCTGAAGTGATTGCGGCTTTGAGCGTATCTGGCCCGAGCTACCGCATGACCAAAGAGCGGATTCCTGAGCTGGGGGAGGCGGTTAAAAGAGCAGCCTTGGAAGTCTCAGAGCAGTTAGGCTTTAAAGATTAGCTCGAACTTAGGTTGGGTGAATTGAGCCACTACGGCAGACGCGTCCTTATAACGGCTTTGGCTTACGGCTTGCCAGTGTGAGCTTTATCTGAAGGTCTCGAGCAACTCAAAAAGCGTGTTTCCACTCAAGCTTTGAATAACGTGACCTTCTTTGGGTACGACGGTTGCATTTACTGTCGCGCCTAAGTCAGATAGGACTTTTTCCGTACGAAGCATCGCTTCAACCCATGATGTGTCGTGTTCGCCCGCGTACATTACAACGGGCAAATGCGCAATTCGCTCGAGGCGTCCGTAGTCTTCTTCACTTGGGGGAAAGCCGGGCAGCACCGTGATGCTATGAATCCGCTCGGGGTAGTCCAGGGCGATGCGAAAACTACTGCGCCCGCCGTTGCTTACCCCGGCAACATGGACTTTCTCGCCTTCAAACATTACGGTCTTAGCGACCTCATCTAAGAGTTTGGGAATGGTGGACTCGGCACCCTGAAAAAATAGTTGTCCTGGTGCGACGGGGCTAATCACGACCCAGCCCCGCTCTGGTCCGCTGCGCCAATAGCCCAGGCCCGCCTCAACCATATCTCTAGTTTGAGGCCCTGGTGGCAGTGCAAGAAGCGTGGGATAGGTTTTTGCCTCATCAAAGTCAGATGGTAGAAGCAGCGCGTATGTTAGCGCTGTGCCGTCGCTCAAGCTTAGGGTTTGGTAATAGTCTTGGGCCTGAGCCATACCAACTAAGCTTAACAAGCTAAGAAGCAAAAGGGAGATTATTTTCATGATGGTTTTCAGCATAGCGCTTCACACTTGTGGGGGCGTCTGATAGTTTACATGCGCAGCGGGTTCCACCCTCCATAATGAGAGCATGTCGGTTAACCTTTGGAAACCCTTTTTGGTGAGTCTCATTGTGCTCAGTTTTAGCCTATCCTGGGCCGAGGGCGACGCTTTTTGTGACAATGTGCAAAGCCTCGAGCCGCAAACCGTTGCGCCAGGTGAGCAAACCTTAACCCTCGAGGTGACCTTTCCAGACGGTTACAAAGTCAATGACCTGTCGCCGTTTAGCATGATGTGGCAAAGCAGTACCGAGGCCGCTGTGTTAGGCGAAAGCGCCACGCAGACCGTTTTAGAACCTAGCTTTCCTTTAGAGGTTCCTGTAACTTTGCGCGCGGGACAAACGCTGCTCACGGGTGACCTTGTTATTTACTACTGTGAACACGAGTCGGTGGGTTTATGTCTCGTTGAACAGGTGCGGCTCGAGCTGCCCGTAACTGTTGAGAGTGAGGCGGCGCAAGGTTTAATGGCCAGTTACGCGCTGCCCGATCCGTTCGATATTTATTGACTAGTTCTCAGTCTTCAGTATGTTTGCTTAATTATTTGTGAAACTGCAATAAATATGTGTGCGCAGAAAAGCAAAAAGGCGACTTTGTAGTCGCCCCTTTGCCAGCGCGTTTGGTGCTAAGGGAGGACCTATCCTTGAGTCAGAAGGGACCAAACGCGCTTTAACCCTGTGAGAGAGAATGATTAATAGCTCTTTGATGTGGGGAATGAGAGCTAATAAGCGGCGTTGTAGGGTCAACCATCGCCTCTCAGTAAAGCTATACACGGGTGCGCAACATTTAGATGTTATTCGCTTGTATCCGGTGCAATGCGGGGTACCGAAGGCGGCTCGATCACAAGCGATACGAGTGTGCCACTTTCAGGTAGGGGGTCTTCTTCGGTTAGCACCTTGACGCCGTCGTCAACAACGAACATGGGCAAGTAGTTGTTCCCGTACATTTTTGCAAAGTCCTCGAGGCTGAACTTTTCTGTGAGGTTGGTTTTCTTTACTACAGCGTCGCGACTGAAAAGGTCGTCTAACTCTTCATAGGTAACGCCTTTGCCAAAGGCAATGCGGCCTCTATTTTCGCCACCTAAGCGCTCACGGCCTGAGTCTTTGCCAGAGCGAAGCTGGTAAACGTTTTGCGAGTCGAACTCCCTGGCAAATTTCAAAGCTGCGAGTGCGTTGGCTTCGTCATTACTTGTTAGGGCTAGCAATTTGCCAATACCTGAGAGCCTCATTTCGTCGTCACTTCGGTCGGATAGAAGGTTGCCGTAATAAGCGTCTAGACCCTCGACCCGGGCGGCGGCAATGTTGGTCCAGTTCGTGTCGGACAGCAGCACGACTATCTTTTCTTTTTCAAGTGCGTGGGCAATATGCCGCGCCGCAGGGTGCGCCCCCATAATAAGAAAACCCTGGGGTTCAGGCTCGGCAATAGCGAAAAGTCGCGCTAAGGGTTTAGCGGTCAGGCTGTTCAAAAGAACGGTGCCGACAATCACTAAAAAGACTAAGGGCACTAGAACATCGGCGTTTGCTGCACCTTCATTAGCAAGTTTCGCGGCAAACAGTGAGCTAACGGCGGCCGCGACAATCCCGCGCGGCGCAATCCAGGACAGGTAAAGTTTCTCCTCGAAACTAAAGTCCGAGCCTATAGTGCTCAAAAAAACGCCAGCGGGTCTAATGACGAGCATCAGCGCCGCCAGCAGTAAAAAACTCGAGGGTCTTAGAACACTCAAGAGGGTTTCCAACTCGATGTTGGCCGCCAGCACAATGAATAAGAGCGAGATGAAAAGGACCGTGAGTTCTTCTTTAAAGTTAAGCAAGTTGGTTATATTCGGCACACCGCGGTTCGCAATAATAATGCCCATAACCGTCGTTGCCAGTAAGCCTGACTCTTCGGCAAAGGTGTTCGATACAGCAAAAATAAGAAACACAAAACTGAGCGCGACTAAATTAATCAGATAGTCAGGCACGAATCTGCGGCGCAAAATGACGGCGAGTAAAAAGCCGCCTACGATGCCTGCTGCGCCCCCCACACCGATGAACTTTATAAACGTTAGAACGACAGCGCCCACCGCTTCGGTTCGGTTGAAGGTGACGAGGTATTCAAAAACCAGCACGGCCGCCATCGCGCCAATGGCGTCGATAAGAATGCCCTCCCACTTGAGCACCTTAGAGATTTTGGCTTTGGGCCGTACAATTCTAAGCAGTGGGCCGATGACGGTGGGGCCGGTCACGATAACGAGTGCCCCGAACAAAAATGAAAGCCCCCAATCGAGGCCAACGATGTAGTGAATCGCCGCTGTAGCGCCCAGCCAGGTCGTAAGCGCCCCGACTGTAACGAGTCGGCGGACCACCGCACCTGTCGTGCCGAGTTCAGAAAATTTTAGGGTTAAACCGCCCTCGAAAAGAATAAGCCCTACTGCGAGCGAGATAGCGGGGAACAGCAGCGCCTCATCAAAAACCTGGGTCGGTTCAAAGAGGCCGAAAACCGGACCGAGTAAAAAGCCAAAAATAAGCAGCGGCAAAATAGCGGGCAAGCGAACGCGCCAGGCCAGCCACTGCGCCGTAGCGCCAAGTGCAAGAATCAGACCAATGGCCAAGCCGACATGGTGAAGTAAAAAATCCATTAAGCATTACTATAAACATACTTTGCGCTCAGGCTTAGTGGGTTTGCGTACGCAGCTCTTAGAGAAATAGGTGTACATCCTTACGCCGCAGGCAGGAAGCAGAAGTGTGGTCCCGAAAAGATATGTCAGACTTTGAGGTTGTACGAAAAGTCGGTTGACTAGCCACTGTGTCATTTCGACTGGAGCGAAGCGCAGGGAGAAATCCTCTTCGAATGTGCAGCGCAAAGATATCTCACATACGTTCGATATGACGCCTTGTTTTTAGTCAACCAACACTTCTTTGCCCAACCGACTTTCCGGGGTGTCTCCAAGCTTTGCTGCGCTTACGTCCGTTGAGGCGCTCGAGCTAAGTTGACGAGAACAAAGAAGAGAACTTTGCAAAATAGCCGCAGAGCTACCAGGTCTTAAGTAATGTAGCTGAAACTGAGAACGCTTCTTTTGACAAGGTATGCTAAGCGTCACATTATTTTGCCATGACCTTTAGGGAGTCTTTATGCCACAAGCTGCCACCCGCGTCGAGCATTTATTCGAGTCCACGATTCGCGGTTTAACCGTTTATGCCATAGGTAAGGGCGCTATCAATTTGGGTCAAGGCTCACCGGATTTTAGCCCGCCCGAAGCGCTGCTCGAGGCTGCTAATGACGCGCTTGCAGGCGGCTTTAACCAGTACGTGCCAACCTGGGGTCTACCCGAACTGCGTGAGGCGGTTGCTAACAAGACCGAGCGCTTTTATGGTTTTCGCCCCGACCCTGTAACTGAGGTCACGGTGACCTGCGGCGTGACCGAAGGCGTCATCAGTGCGCTTATGGGCGTGGTGGATAAGGGTGACAAGGTTGTCATTCTCGAGCCTGCCCATGAAAACTATCACGCGGGTGTCGTGTTCGCTGGGGCCGAAGCAATTTGGGTGCCGATTCGCCCACCTGACTTTGTCTTCGACCCTGACGAGTTGAAACGCGCTTTTGAACAACCGGGGGTCAAGGCTTGCATCTTCAACACGCCCCACAACCCCTCGGGCCGCGTCTTTCGCCGTGAAGAATTACAGCAAATTGCCGACCTGTGCATAGAGCACGACGTGATAGCCATTAGTGATGAGATTTACGAGCATATGGTCTTTGACGGTTTAGAGCACATTCCCATAGCCACCCTACCAGGCATGATGGAGCGCACCATTACCATTAGCGGGCTTTCCAAAAGCTACTCGGTAACGGGGTGGCGGGTGGGCTACGCCATTGCACCGGAAACGCTGACAAACGCCCTGCGAAAAATTCACGATTTTACTACTATTTGTTCGCCTTCGCCGCTGCAAAAAGCGTCGGTGACGGCGATTAATTTTGGGCAAGACTATTACGACTGGTTGAGGGAGTATTACCTCGAGCGCCGTGAACGCACCATCAGCATGTTGCGCGGTCTCGGTTTCGATACGCCCATGCCTGAGGGCGCTTATTACACGCTGGCAGACTTTCGCCAGATTGCTACGGAGCTTGGTTTATCCGATGATGACGAGAGTTTCGTTTACTGGATGATAGACGAACTCGGTATCGGCACGATTCCTGGTTCATCGTTTTACCGGAGTGACCCTGGCTTGGGCCGGGGGCGCGTGCGCTTTGCCTTTCCTAAAAAAGACGAAACGCTCGACCAGGTTGAAGAACGCTTTGACAAGTTGAAGACCATGTTGGGGATATAGTTGGCGGTTGTGCCTCAGCCTGATAATCTCAAGATTGAAAAAGAGGAACTCGAGCAGCCCGAACTCACCCCCGTAACGCCCAAACGCTCCTCTGCACAAGGTGCAGTGACGCTTATGGTGGGTACGCTGTTTAGCCGTATCACGGGGTTTTTGCGGCAGTCACTCCTAAACCAACTTTTCACGCCTGAGATTACTGACGCCTTTTTGGTCGCCCTGCGTGTGCCTAACTTGTTCCGCGAACTTTTGGCGGAGGGGGCGCTGACAAATTCTTTTGTGCCTATTTATAACAAACTTCCTAAAGCCGAGGCGCAACGGCTTGCGGGTGCCTTACTGGGCTTACTCATCCTTGTTAATTCACTTTTACTCGTAGCAGCTTACGCCGCCGCACCCTACATCGTTGACCTTCTTTTGCTAAGTGATGGCAGTGTGGATCGTGACCTCACGCTGCGCTTAACGCGCATCGTATTTCCCTTTTTAGCGAGCATCTCCTTGTCCGCCTGGGCAATGGGTATTTTGAATGCGGAGGAGCGGTTTTTTGCGCCTGCCTGGGCGCCGGTAGCTCTGAACGTTGTTGCCATCTCCCTCATGCTGCTCTACCCCAACTGGGCCGAGACGCTTGCTTGGGGCTTTGTTCTCGGGGGCTTAGCGCAGTTTTTGGTTCAGCTTCCTACACTTGTAAGAGGCAGGTTTGTTCGTGGACTTGGCAAGCTCTGGCACCCAGCCTTGGCGACAATCTTGCTGCTCATTGTGCCGTCGGTTTTCACGACGAGTGGGCGACAAGTTTTGAATTTGCTTACGGCAAATTTGCTCAATGTGCTCCCCAAAGGCAGCGTGACCGCTTTCGCCAACGCCGAACTTTTCTTAAGTTTGGCGCTCGGCCTGTTTAGCATTTCACCTGCACTCTCTTATTACTCTCGGCTCAGCACCTACGCCGAAGCACCGGACGATTTTCGGCAAACCTTATTAGGAGGTCTGCGCTTTATCACCTTTTTAACTGTGCCTGCGGGGCTATTGCTCTCAATTTTAGCCATGCCTGTCAACCGCGTGGTGTTCGATTGGCTGAGCGTTTTGGGTCGGAGCGGTGCAAACGAGGCAGTGCTGGTCTATTCAGGGCTTACGCTCATTCCCTTAGGTCTTGCTATTTTTCCCATCGGGTTGAATAACCTGCTACTGCGCACCTTTTACATACGCACGCAGGTTCGCACACTCATTGGCATCACCCTAGTTTTTCTAAGCTTACAAGGGGTGCTGTATTTTATTTTGAGTCTTTATCTAGGTATTGAAGGCTTGTCGTGGGGAACCGTGATTGCCGCTTGGTTGCAGTTTATTGTTCTGCTCAACCTTGTTTCAAGACGTGAGGGGCTCGAGCTATCCTCATTCCTAAGCTACAGTCTAAAAGTCTGGTTCGCTGCCTGCCTCGCCGCCGCTGTAAGTGCGTGGGGCCTAAACTTTTTTGTGGCAACGAACTGGTGGCAATCTCTTTTTGCCTTGCTTGGCGGCGGGGCGCTGTTTGGTTTTAGTTATCTTGGTACCGCACTGGCCCTGCGGTTACCTGAACTCGAGCAGTTTCTAAAAAGATTTCGTTCCTGAACCCGCTTGACCACTTTCTAAACACAAACTCACTGTGTCTTTAGCGCGCCACTTTCTCATGGTTTTGGGTGCTACTGTTTTTAGGTTTGCTCCCCGCGGCGCGTAGCGCCAGAGTAAGGGAGAATAATGAGACAAAGTAGCTAGCCGTAAACCTCAGGGTGTTCAACGGAGCTACGGCTGAGAGGAAAAATCATGAAAAGACCAGCGGGCATTCGTCCCCTTTTAAGTATTGTCGTTACTGCAATTTTTTTGCTAGTGGCGGCTTGTGACAACCCTTCAGAGGATGCGTCGTCGCAAGCAAGTACGGCGCAAACAGATGCAACGCAAGCAGATGCAACGCAAGCAGATGCAACGCAAGCAGGTACAGCCGAAACGGATGAGGGTAGTCAGGACACCGAAGAAAGTGCTGACGCTGTTGATGAAGCCGCCCCAGAGGCTGCTCCAGACACCTCTGAGGAAAGTTCTGAAGAAGCAATAGAAGAAACTACGGAAGCTGTTGAAACGGGTGGCGTTACCAGCGAAGAGAATCCTATTGTCATTCGCCTGGGTGACTATGAGGAGCGCCTCAGCGACTTTGATGAGCAGTTCGAAATCGCCATGATGGGTGTGGCGGCGCAGCAAGGCAGCGAGCTGAGCGACGAAGTGCGGGCGCAACTGAGTATTTACAAACCTCAGTTTTTAGACCAACGCGCTACCGAACTGGCCCTTTTGGATGAGGCTGAGGCTAGAGGCTTGAGTGTATCCGAAGAGGAATTGGAAGCTCAGGTCGCAACCATCAGTGAGGGTATGACCGAAGAGCAAAGTTTTGAAGATATCTACACCGAAGCGGGTTTCGCGTCGGAGGAAGCCTTTCGTGACTATTTAAGCAACCAGCTTTTAATAGAGCAGCTTGTGGGCCAGTTGCAAGAAGCGGCCACGGTTAGTGAAGAGGACGTAGCAAGTGCCTACGAAGCCAGAGCTGAAGAATTTGTTCAGGGTGAACAGGTTTGTGCGCGTCACATATTACTCGAGACCGAAGAAGACGCTAACGCCGTTTTGACCGAGCTAGAAGGCGGCGCAGATTTCGCCGAACTTGCCCAGGAGCGCAGCACCGGACCGTCGGGTCCTAATGGGGGAGACCTGAGCTGTTTTACCCAGGACCGCATGGTTGCACCCTTTGGCGAAGCCGCCTTTGCCGCCGAACTCGATGAGCCTGTGGGTCCGGTGCAAACAGAATTCGGCTATCACGTGATTTTGGTCTATGACCGCCAGGAAGCGGGGCAGACCCCCTTAGAGCAGGTCGCGCCGCAGCTCGAGCAAGAACTCTCGCAAGAAGCCTTTATAAGCAGCATCGACGCTATACGCGCTGATTCGGGGGTAGAAGTATTTCCTGAAGTGCTCGAGCCTGCAACCTTGCCGCCTGAGACCACCGAAGACGCCAGCGTTGAAGGCGGCGTTGAAGGCGGCGTTGAAGGCGGCGTTGAAGGCGGTGCGGAGGATATAGAAGATACACCTATAGAAGAAACGACCGAAGAGGACACTGAAGATAGCGAATAGCTAGTAGGGGAGAAGCGGGCAGGGGAGTAGGGGAGGTTTCTCTCCCTTTCTCCTCTGCTCCCCCTCCCCCTTGCCAACATTTGAGCTAAGTAGAAGATTCATCTTTGCGTGCGCCTGCCCGCAAGATACAATAGCGCCTATGGCAGACCGAACCTTTTTTGGAACCGACGGTATTCGGGGCGTGGCAGGTAAGGCGCCCATGACCGCATCCTTCGCCTATCAAATGGGCGTCGCCGCAACCGAAGCCCTTAAAGATAAGGGTGACGCGGCCCCTAAACTCGTCCTTGGCACTGATACGCGCCGCTCCGGCGACATGCTCGCACAGGCGCTCAGTGCAGGCGTTATGTCGCGTGGGGGCAGCGTCATCTCGCTCGGTATTATCCCCACGCCGGGCGTTTCTTTTTTAACGCGCACCCTGGGCGCTCAAGCAGGTGTGGTGATAAGCGCCTCGCATAATCCTTTTGAAGACAACGGCATCAAGTTTTTTAACGACCAGGGCGAAAAACTCAGTGACGACCTCGAGCATGAAATCGAAGGCTACCTAGAGCGCGACGAAACAACGCTGGAACCTGTTACTGCCGCTGCGATTGGCACAGCGCAACGCTATCGCCGCGAAGATGACGATTACACGCAATTTTTACTCGAGCACGCGCCCTTTCTAGACGGTCTCAGAGTTGGACTGGACTGTGCCAACGGCGCGGCGTACCAAATTGCCCCCAAGGTCTTTCAAAAAATCGGCGCACGCATAGATGTCACGAACGCGCACCCCGACGGCCTCAATATCAATTTAAACTGCGGCTCGACGCATCCGGAAGCTATGAAAGAGCGGGTGAAGAAGCTCGAGTTAGATGTCGGCGTTACTTTTGATGGTGACGCTGACCGTTCACTACTCATAGACCGTAAAGGTAGGCTCGTTACAGGCGACCACATTTTAGCCATTTGCGCCCTGGCACGCGGTGAAACGAGCGTTGTCGCTACCCTGATGAGTAACTTAGGAGTCGAGCGCTACCTGAGTGAGCGCGGCGTCAAAATGATTCGCACTGGGGTCGGTGACCGTTATGTTCACGAAGCCTTACGCGAGAAAAGTTTGACGCTAGGTGGCGAGCAGTCGGGACACATTCTTTATTTGGACAAAGCGCCCACGGGCGACGGGCTTATGACCGCGTTGCAAACCTTAGCGGCGGTTCGCAAGTCGGGTAAGCCGCTCGAGGCGTGGATGGACGAAATTCCCGAATACCCGCAAATCCTGCGCAACGTACGCGTAGCCCCCGAGGCAAAAGCGGGTCTTGCTAACAATGAAGGTATCAAAGAAGCTGTCGCTAAGGTCGAGCAAGCTCTGGGCGATGATGGGCGTATCAACTTGCGCCCGAGCGGGACCGAGCCGCTTATCCGCATTATGATCGAAGGCCCTGACCAAAGTTATATTGAGGAATTGGCAGCGTCGGTGGCGCGGGCGGTGGAGACTGCGAGTGGCGCGTTTGAGGCTTAGTTTCGTACTTTTTCAGCTTCCTAAGAACCTATAAGGCCCCATCGAAATAACAGTATGCAGGATATTATGGGGCTCGAGACGCATAATAAGAGTTATATGACTAAACCTTCTTTCAACTGAATTGTTAAAATTTCCAAGATTCAGTGCGAATCATTGCTAGGAAATTTAGATACTCAATTGACATTTCTTCACAAACGTTTGGTATTTTTAAGCGCTTCGCACCTGTCCCCATTGGAAGCTCTTCTGTGACGACTTTACAGCCATTAGCTTGAGCAAGAGCAATTACAAAGGGATCAGCGAAGTCTCGATCATTTTCAATATCTACTAAGGTAGGATAATCACCTTGGATACTTATAACTTTTTCTTGAATATTAGCGTCAAAAGGTATCACAAGTGAATTGCTATGCTCATCTACCCAGTCAAATAGGTCGTCTCTTTGCTTTTTCAATTCCTCATGGACAGCTTCGGTAATTTTGACTATACCTTCGTCTTTAATAGCACTTGACAGGCGAGACCATATTCCAGGAAAGACATCTGGAGGATAAAGGCGATTCCAAGCGGTTATAAGTGAGCTGGAGTCAATGCTGTACTTCAATTTGCCGCCCTTAAAGCTGTTCTGCGACGCTCAACAAGACCTTCGATGTTAGGCAAATGTTTAGCACTAGCTCCAAAAAAGTTAGATGCATCTTTAGCTGTTATTTTTCCAGATGAAAGGCTAGATAAAATAAGTTCAGAGAAGAGGTAGCCTGAAGAATTAACGGCTTGAACGGAGGGGGCAGGGCCCCCTCTGCCACGCCCTTCTTCTTTTTTTCTTTCTTTTAGCCTTAAATATTCCTCTTTATATTGATTTCTCATCCTCAAATAGAACTGTTCATCTGCGTGGTTCAAGGTAACCAAGCGTCGTACAAAGGCTTCTCTACTGACATTTAATGCATTGGCTGAATTGTCAATAAACTCAGGGCTATTCAAATTTTCAATAGTCTGATTTTCTAGAATTTGCAGCACTAAGCGTCTTGGCATGAGAATAGCACTAGCTACAGCATTGCAAAATACCTCAACGCTTTGATTTTCCGCAGCTATAGTGCTATCTGTCTTCTCACCATTTCGCAAAACTACGTGTGAAAACTCATGAAGCAAAGAAAAAACACGCCTATTAACTGCATCAGAACTGTTTAGAAGAATGTAGGGTAAAGGTCTTTCATCAATGCTAATCGCGCGCATCTCTGAAATATCAATGCGTGAAACCTGAAAAACCAATACACCCACATGCTCTAGAGCTTCGCGCCAGCCATTAAATGCATCATGAGGACTACGCCACTGTTCAATTTGCACCTCATCGGGTACACCAAGAAATTTACGTACACGAGCAGCTCCTTCTTCTACATCATCCTCAATATCTAAAAGAAATGGTATTTCTGGCAGCTCTAAATCCAACTCCTTATAAAGTCCTAGAGCGATTTCCCGTCTATATTCAGCACGCCTCAAAGCAAACACTAAATTAGGACTTTGTTTATCGTTTGCAATATTCGGAAGGCGACGGTAATCCCCCTGATATCTTAAAGTTGGTTGTTGGGGCACTTTTGAGAGATAAAATGCAGTAGCAGGTCTTTTATAAACATTAGAGAGCTTAAATAATTGCTTAATAGTAGGGCGAGATTCACCCTCTTCCCATAAAAACAACCTATTTGCGGAAACCCCGATTTTTTTCGCGGCATCATCCAGGTCAAAGCCAGCACTATCACGTGCCCAACGCAGAACATCTGCATTTACCAAAGCTTCAATTGACCTCGCCATGTCAAATCCGTCCTTAATAACTATAATACTTCAATTATATGAAACATCAGCAGTACTTTTTACCCAAACCTTTCACGAATTATACCTTAATTGCTAAGGTGGTATGAAATAAGGATAGTATTATTTTGTATTGTTAATCTCATTAATCGCCCTATAGCTCCTATAATGTTTCCCCTTGTTAGGTGGCGAAAAAGTAGCTAATCGTTCATATTCCAACTACATTGGGAATGAGAACAGGAGTCTTATAGCCATGAAATACTAGCTCGCATAAGCTGACTCGCTTATGAGGTTAGCAGTAACCCAAAGGGCTACAAAAACTGACACTGAGGTGCGCTTCAAGCTTCGGTGAGCATCGCCACCAACAGCGCCAAGCGCTCCAAGGTCTCCTCAATCCGAATATGCTCATGTCGCGCGTGCGGTCCCTCGCCCGCAGAGCCTAAACCGTCCAGGGTGGGAATACCTAAAATAGAGGTAAAGTTACCGTCGGAGCCGCCGCCTACCACGGCACTCTCGAGTTCCACCCCCACCCGCGCCATAGCCTCTTCAAATTCGGCAAACAGTGCTTTGTTTTTCTCGGTAAACTCCATAGGAGGTCGGTTAATACCACCTTCGACCTCGACTTTTACCCGCTCATCTTTGGGCTTGTACGCTTTGAGCGTGCGCTCGACCCGCTCTGCCTCTTCAACTTTAAGCGCGCGCATATCGATTTGACAGTGCGCTTCCTCGGCAATCACGTTAGAAACGCTGCCCGCCTGCGCTACGGTAACGTTGACGCTCGTTCCCTTGTCATAGTCAGTGAGGGATTCGGCAAGCAGTAGAAAGTGGGCGAGTTCGCGCAGGGCGCTTGCGCCATCCTGGGGATTGTTACCTGCGTGGGCGCTTATACCTGTGAAGGTTACCTGAAAGTCACCAATACCTTTGCGACCTATCTTGACCGCGCCGTCTTCACGACCTGGCTCGAGCACCAGCACACGGCTGTGGTCTTTAGCGAGGGTTTCGATTAAGCCTCTCGAGTGCTGACTCCCTTTTTCCTCATCAGACGTAAGCGCTAGCGTCACCGGACCACGCAGCGCTAAACCTTGGTTTTTAATAAGCCTTAGCGCGTGGATCGCCGTGGTAATACCCGCTTTCATATCCATCGTGCCAGGACCGTAAAATTTGTCGTCCTCTTCTTTCAGGGGCATTTTTTCTAGCGTACCAATAGGCCAAACGGTGTCGAAGTGGCACAGTAGTAAGGTTGAGGTGTCACCAGGCGCGTCGTAGCGGGCGACGACCTGGTCACCAACAAGCTCTTTGGGAACACGCTCGACCTGCCAACCATCTTTTCGCAACAGCGGAGACAAAAAGTCAGCTACGCGGTCATTGGCCTCTTTGTCAGCTGTAGGGGACTCGAGTCCGGCTAAATCTCTAAGCGTTTGCAAATAAGCGTCACGTTGGTTAAGGGCAAGATCTTTGAGCATAGCGCCTACCATAACGCAAAAAGCCCCCACCTTATGCAGAGACTTCTGATAGCCTTTCGCTTAATAAGCTTTACCTCACGCGTTCAGACCTTTGGCTGTTTATACGTAAACGTTTTTCTTTGAACACTCGTACTCTCAGGCGTGACTTGCTTTTGACTGACTTCGGCCGTTTTTAGCGAGAAATATTGCTGCAACACGCGGGGCGACACCCCAAGGGCTTTAGCGGTTTCGTTCAGCTTTCTATTATTATCGACCATAGCTAGCCTCCTAAGACTAAACGTCCAGATGAATTTGCCGAAACACACGAAATGTTGCTTACAAATTTTGCGTCGTTAGCTACAGTATGCACTATGTGGAGCTTGAACACGTAATTTGTTAACAGTCAAGGGTACACAGTTATTTACAAATCACTTACACGATGCTGGTAGGTAATGTTCAAGCCTTCTTCCCTGGATATAACGTTTTGCCTTAAAGCAACACTACCTGAGTAGAAGCTATCACCGATGGTGTATCTGGAGAACACCAAGCCACTCGAGCCTTTCATAGTCTTTTGCTGTGTCCGAGTTACCTAAACGCTTCACCCTAAACCTCAAAAGAACAAACCTCTAACAAAGGGAATAAACGCCACCCCAATAACCAGCCCCAGGTGCAGCACAAGTTGCGCAACCAGAGGCATGAGGCCGCTCGAGGTGCGGCGGAAAACCTCTGCAAGAGCAAGGCCGAAGGCTAATAGTAAGAGTATGGGTGCACCAAAAACAAGGGCTGAAAGGGCACCCGAGATAAGCACCGCAAAAACCTCGCTGTAACGTCTTTCTAGAGGTTTGTAGGCAAAGGGGCGAAAAAAGACCTCTGATAGCGGAACGAGCACAGCGGCGGCAATAAGCGCTGGGGTGATACGGGAAAAGTCCAGATAAAACCCTTGCAGCGCGTCGAGTTGCGCCTGCGGTGCGTAATAGCGGTACGCTAAGGTCAAAGCCAGAAAAAGAACGCCTAATCCCAGGCCCATTGGTATTTTATCTGCGCCGCCCAGCAAGATTTCAGCAGGGTCAAAGCCGTTGCGCCCTGCCCGTAACAGGGTGAGTAAAAACAGGAGTAAGCCCAAACAAGCGAAAAAGAGGGCGCGAACATCGGCAGATTGTAGCGGCGTTACAATCGCTAGGTAATTGTCATACCGCACGATGCTATAGGCAACCGCTGCTGCTAGCGAAATCAACAAGGATAAAAACAGGGTGCCATAGACATTACCCAGGGACCAAAGTGCGGGGGATTCGGCAACCGATACAGCGTTTGAACTGGGAATGCGGCTTTCCCCGACAAGGTGAATCCCAATAACGATAATAAGAAGGCCCAACCACAAAAGTCCACGGTTAAGCCAGTACTGAATCAGGTTACCGCGGTCTGTGGCGGCTCTAAGCGCTAGACCACCCGCGCGGGTGTCGCCCTGACCGTAATAGACGAAAGCGAGTGAGCGTAAGTCGCTTTGCTGCGCCTGCGAGTTACCGCGACCGCGCAAAATAACAGCCTTTTCTAAGTCACTTACTGCGCCTGGCAAGTCGCTCTGTGCCCACTTGATATTGCCTAACAGCGATAGCAAAGCAGGGTTGCGCGTGTTGCTGGTAAAGCGTTGATAGCCTTCTAATTCGGTTCGCGCCGCAGCTAGGTTGCCAAGCCGAAACTGCAAGTCGGCCAGCGCCATGTAGTAGCGCGTGTCAAATGGATTGGTGTCTATGGCGTTGCGATACTTGGCTATAGCCTCTGGAAAGTTATGACGCGCTTCGTCAATACGTCCCTCTAAAAAGTTCAGACGGCTGTCAAGCTCAGTGTTCAGGGCTTCATCTAAGCGGCCCCTCGCTGTCACCAAATGCGCTTCGGCCTCTTGCGAGCGGTCGGTAGCCAGTGCGACCTCGGCTAGCAAGATGTAGACTTCGGCGCTTGTCGTTTCGTTGCGAACGTCGTTTAAGCCAGCTTCGGCAGCGGCGTAATTGCCTAAGGCTAATTCAACCCTGGCAAGTGCCAATTTCGCGTCGACTGAGTCTCCGTTAAGCTCGAGAGCGTTCAAGCAACTCTGCCGCGCCGTGGCGTAGTCGCCAGCGGCTTCAAAGCGTAGGCACTGTTCGTAGTAAACATTTGAATTAAAAACTTGCGCCGCCGCTGTCGTTATGACCCCGGCTATGAGCAGTCCTAAAATGAGCTTGGCCTGCCTATGAAAGAAAACGTGCATCATGAAGTACCTCATCTTGTTTAGCATCCCAAAGCGTAGCCTATCATTGTGTTTATCATGCGTCTTTATCATGCCCAAAAGTATGCGTGCAAGGCGACAGATACTTCACTTAACGGTACTTCTTGAGACTTGAAAGTGAACTTTGTCTAAAGGAATTCGCCAAAAGAAATAGTGGAGGCTTACGCTATCACCTAGTTTTCTGACCTATTATTAAACTATCTTTCTAAACATTTCTCTTAGAGGAGGTCTCTGTGAAAACAGTATTTTTTATTCTTTGTTTGTGCCTGGGCTTAGCCGTTGCAACGGTTGCCGACGGCGATAGAGCAATGCTCGAGAACGACTTCGAGCGCGCCATAAGCGAGTACGCAGCCGCTTATGAACAGCGCAGTACCAACATCGAGGCGCTTTACAAGCTTGCCAGTGCCGAGACGCAGTTGGCTGAAACGCTGAGTGGTGACGAGGCTGAAGCCCTGTTCACGCAAGCCGCCGAACACGCCCGTAGCGCCGTAGCCGCCGACCCCACTGAACCCGAAGCGCATTTTGAACTCGCCAGAGCGCTGGGGCGTTTGGCCCAATTTAAGGGCGTAGTGCAGTCTTTAGAGTTCGCTGGTGATGTTAAAGACGCTTTAGAGGAAACCCTGGCACTCAACCCAGAGCACGGTGGCGCTTACCACGCCCTTGCGCTGTGGAACCTAGAAGTTCCCTGGATTGCCGGAGGCCGCGCGGGGCAAATCAGACCGCTGTTTGAGCAAGCTATTGCCGCTGAGCCTGATGAAATAACACACCGGGTAGGTTTCGGCAAAGCGCTGATTGCTCTCGATGACGCTGAGGCTGCTAAAGGTCAACTCGAGCAGGCCCTCGAGTTACGCCCCAAAAGCTTTAGCGACGAGGAAGATTTAGAGGAGGCTAGGGAGCTTCTAAGCGGTTTGTAAGCCTCTCAAAGAGGAAAGCCGTTAGTTATCTTTTACAAGACGCCCCTGAAGTATCAGTGAATCGTGCAGAGACAATAGTAACTGATTGGCTTGACCAGGCGGAGCATGAGGCTCTTTTTACAAAGCTATGCTGTGGTCATTTTGCGCTCGCTGCGCACGCTGCTGGTGTTGGACAGCTTTGCTACTTAGAAAGCAAGTCAAAGCCAGAGTTCATGGGTCATATTTTTGCTTTCAATAATGACTTTGGGTCATTCGATGTTCTTGGTTACCGTCCGATTACAGAAATGCTCAAAACCTGCGATTGGTGTCACGGCAAGATAATCGGAGTGAACTCAAGCAAGGTTAAATGTCAAATAAGCACTATTGCTATAGGTTCTCATTTACATAAGCAAGTCTATAGATTAGCCAGACAACTTGTTATAGAGAGAATATGAGAGCTTTTACACCAGCCACGCAAAGCAGTAAACCTCAATATCCATCTAAAATTAAGAGATTCAGAAAATTGTAAGACTTTAAGCTTCATACTCGAGCGTTTGGAGACCTATGCTTAAACGCTTATTCCTTTTCACGCTTATTCTTTTGCTTGCCAGTTGCAATCAAACCGATACCCCTACGCCAGAGGCCGCAGTGGGTCTCGAGGCCGCAAACGACAGCTACAGCTTTGCTAAAGAGGGTCTAACAGTAGATGTCAGTAAGGGTGTTTTAGCCAATGACACTGTGCCAGATGAGTTCAAGCTCAGTGTGAGTCAAGCGCCGGAGCACGGGGTGCTCGAGCTTGACGCTGACGGCTCTTTTAGTTATCAGCCTAGCGCAAACAGTGAGGACAGCTTTCGCTACACCCTCTCTTCAGGCAGGGTCAAGGCTTCTGCTGTCGTCAGTCTGACGCTGCAAACGTCGCCTAGCTCCCCCGCGAATCCTGACGACCCCAGCAGTCCTGATGAACCTAATAACCCTGGCGAGCCCGCTAACCCTGATGAGCCCACTAATCCTGAAACGCCAACGGACCCCGAGCAACCGGCGGATCCTGTAAATCCCACTGACCCTACAGAACCCACCGAACCCGCCGACCCCGCAGCGCCGCCCTCTCTATGTCCTACGATGGTCAAAACGGGCGAGGCGTTTGAGTGTCAACTCGAGGCTGGCGATGAACTCACAAATGCGCCGAGCGGCATGGTGCTGAATGAGCACTCAGGTCTTATCCGCTGGACGCCAACTGCGCATCAGGTTAAGGACTACGAGATAGGCGTCGGCGCAGATAAAAGTTTTGACCTTACCGTTTCACTAGGGCTTGCCGATCCAGAGGGCATTTATGTTGCACCTGACGGTGACGATGCGGGCGCGGGCACGGCGGTAAGTCCTTATAAAACCTTGCAACACGCGGTTGACGAGGTCGAGGCGGGTATGACGATTTTTGTGCGCGGCGGCACATACTATCATCCAGATTTTGGTGAACCCTTTAACGGAGCGCGTGGTGCCAGTGCTATTGCTAAAGTTACCCAATCCGGTACGGAGACCGCGCCGATTACCTTGAGGGCGCACGGTAACGAATTTGCCAAGCTCGTTACGGACAAAGACGCGCTTATTTTTATCGAGGCGAATTACTGGACCGTTGAGGGCCTCGAGCTAGAAGGCAGCACCCAGGATTTAAGCTATAAGATCGCGATGGATACCTGGTGGGCTGACGATAATAGCCGCATAGGTGGACGCGGCGTCAGTAACCGCCGCTCGCAGCACCTTACGGTGCGCAACTGCATCATTCACGATTTCCCCGGCGCGGGTGTGGGCAGCAACGGCGCGGACTATGTCACGGTTCAAAACAGCGTGATTTACAATAACGGTTGGTGGTCGACGGCGGGTACGCACGGCGTGGCGAATTCGTACCTCACCACCACAGACCCTAACAGTGGCGAAGATGAAAAACTTATTCTTGAGGGCAACCTGATTTTTGGCAATCAGTCTTTAATCATCTCGCACGTGTTTTCCAAAGGCAAAGTCGCCCTTGCCGTAGATGAGGGCAACGGCTTACACGCCCAAAACAACCGCGAGACGCTGGTGGGGAAAGCTCGAGTCGAAAACAATCTGATGCTTTTCAACGGCAAAGCGGGTTTTGGTATCAATACGATGGACGACATTACCGTGCGCAACAATTCGTTCTACAAAAATGCCCGTGTGGTCGAGGGTGCAGGCGAATTGACCATTCAAAGTTCAACAGCCGCTGATATTTCCGACAATTTGTTCGTACCGCGCTCTGAGCGTATTACCATCAAAGACTTTCAGAAAAGCTACGCAAATGTCGGGGCAAATATAACCTCAGGCACGAGTCGTGACACTGATTTACCCGCTTCGGTGCAGCAGCGTAGCCAGGTTTTCCAGGACGCTGCTAGTCTCGACTTTCGCCCAGCAGCGGGGGTTCCCGCAACGATGGGCGTGCCCGAGGCTGACCTGGCGCGCATGCTCGAGCAGGTAGGGGCTTACGGTGTTGAGGTAGTGTCACCTGAGCAAGTGGTTGATACGGCCTATTTGCGCA
>ENA-ORXM01002619-ORXM01002619.1-marine-metagenome-genome-assembly--contig:-NODE-2619-length-20276-cov-4.808406_pt1 | contig 20276 bp, 24 predicted proteins | sample MGYA00237867_ERZ511480 | MGnify/ENA primary metagenome ERZ511480 (study PRJEB26309, sample SAMN06266103) | marine metagenome | isolation source: Algal blade | place: United Kingdom:Sidmouth, United...
GCGTCGGACTGTTGAACGTATGCACCAACAATCCCGCCGTCCAAAAGGATGCAAATCTGTCGTGCAAGGGCGTCGGGATCAGCGAACGTGCCTTCACCGAGATGTTTTCGCAAGTTCTCGAATATCCACGCTTTATGCCGCTTTGCCAATTGGTGAAGGGCGCTGTCCGGCGCAGCGGTTTCGATTGCTAAATTAATGAAGGCGCAGCCGCGAAATCCCTTTTGCGATGCAAGGTCGAGCATGATCACAAACAGTGCAAGAACCCGCTCGAAAGGGTCTGCTAAGACATCTTGTGTTGAGGTAATCGCCTCACGCCGAAGTTCAGCTTCCTGTTCGAAAACCGTGAGGACAAGCGCGTCCTTGGAAGGGAAGTTATTGTAAAGCGTCATCCGCGCAACTGCAGCCTCAGCCGTCACGGCATTGATGCCTGTGTTGGGTATGCCGTCCCTGAGAAACAATGTTCGAGCGGTTTCCAGCAAGCGATCACGAGGGTTGTTCAGTTTTTGATTAGGCATACCGGTCTATCTATTCGATTATTGAACCTTTTCCAAGCCCTAAAGTTATTGGCTACTCATGCCTATGTTTGCTCTGTCGATCCAATACAGCACTGTGATTTGATGGGAAACTTGCAGGAGCAGCCCTTCGAACACGGCGCAGCATCGGTTAAAGTGGGCTCGTAGCTGGCTTTCACTGCACATTTAATGAATGTCAGCGACGCGCACCACGTTGTGCGCGGCACACCTGAATGGCAACTTCTGGCCACAAGCGGACCATCACCCCAGTTTCTCCATACTATTTTCAACCTGATAGCTGACGCCTCGAGATAGCTGCGTCCATCGGCATAACGAGAGAACATCGCATGACGGATTACGAGGATATCGGAGCGCGAATCGACTCGCTGGTCGCGGGGGTCGACGACGAGGTCGCGCGGATGGCCACTGTGGTGTGCGAGCTGCACCATTCGGTCGAGCGGTTTCACTGGACCGGATTCTATCGCGTGACGGCCCCCGAGATGCTGACCGTCGGGCCGTATCAGGGCGGGCATGGCTGCCTGAGCATTCCGTTCTCGCGCGGGGTCTGCGGGGCGGCGGCGCGCACGGGGCAGACGCAGGTGGTCGAGGATGTGGAGGCGTTCGACGGTCATATCGCCTGCGCGGCCAGCACCCGGTCGGAAATCGTGGTGCCGGTCTTCGGGGCCGATGGCGCGGTGATGGCCGTGCTGGATATCGATTCGGACGATCCGGCCTCCTTCGATGTCAGCGATGCGCGGGCCCTGGAGGCGATCTGTGCGCGGGTTTTCGGCAGCGGCTCCAGCGGAAGATGACGAATATCGCGGATTGTGGGTCGATAGGGGACGCGATTCAGGCCAGAGGCGACGATGGACGCTTCCAAGGCAGCAGGCTATCCGACTTCCGGCGGCGAGCGTGACGGCGGTTCGTTCGCGGAAATGCCGGGCAAGAAAGGCCCGACCGAGGCGGGACCGCAGGTTGCTTTCGCGTCGCTCGGATCCTTGCAGGCGGTCGATCTGGCCGCCGGTCTCGGCCCGACGTCGCCGGGTTCCGTGCTGGAATCGGGCGGCGGAATGCACCGCTACGAGGAAGAGATGAACAGCCGCTGATCGCCGGGCGCCCGAAGGGGCAGGGTCAGGCGGTGCAACTGCCTCCCCCGAGGACGCAGAACTTGGCGCAATGGGGGTGGTTGAGCTTGATGGGCTTCTCGGCCTCTTCGAGCGTCGCGCCCAGTTCGAACTGGTCGTCATAGGCCAGCAAGGTACAGGCGAGGACCGCCGGAGCATCGGCCCCCTTGCGGCGGACGACCATGCGCGAGGTGGCGCACATGATATCGGCAGGGGATTTGTTCAGGATGCCCCAGCACGCCCCGGTGATCTCGGGTACTTCGACGGCATCGTCCATCTCCGGGAAGAGGATGCAGCGCGAGGGATCGTCGGCGTCGATCTCGACACCCGTATCGGCGAAGAGGGCCGCATAGCCCGCGCGGGCGGCGGATTCGTCCTCGCCCCAGCAGGTGCGCCCCGCCGCATCGAGACGGAACCCTTCCTGCGCCAGCCAGCGCATCCCGCGCATCATGCGCAGGAACGAGCCTTGTCCGCGCTCGCGATCGTGCAGGTCGGCGGTGTGGTGATCGATGGAGATGCGCAGGGTCAGGGCATCGCCGAAGCGTTCGCGCAGGGCGAGAAGCCCCTTCTTCACGCGCGGACGCATCATCGGCGCCATGGCGTTGGTGAGAACGAGTACCTTGTAGCCGCGCTCCAGCGCCGCCTCGGCCATCTCGTTCATCTCCGGGTTCATGAACGGCTCGCCGCCCGTGAAGCCGATCTCGGTCACGGGCCAGCGTTTCGATCCGGCCTCGCGGCGGGCTTCGATCTGGTCGAGATAGTCGCGGACTTCGTCGGCACTCAGATAGATCAGGGCGTCGTTGGTCGGACTGGAGAGAATGTAGCAGTTCTCGCATTCGATGTTGCAGAGCGTGCCCGTATTGAACCAGAGGGTCTCGACCCCCTTCAGGGGCACCCGTGCGCGCGCCTCGCCCTTGGCGGTGATATCGGGATCGACGAATTTGCCGGAAGGAAGACCGTCCTTCGCGAGAAGCGCGACACCGTCGCCCCGCCTGCTGCCGTTCGTTACCGGACCGCTGCCATCCATGAATTCGTCTCCGTTCGGTTCGTTTCGCTCGCGAACCGTCGCGCTACAGGGGGTCGCGACGCAAGTCAAATCGGGCGGTTCGCTATCCCGTTTTCGTCATCGGATGTGAGGAACGCGATGCCCGATCCGCTTTCAGGCTTTGCATCCATGCCCCACCTGTGCGAATCCGTGCTGACGGAAAACAGGAACGTCGTGGCGGATGGACAGGATCAAGGCCTTCTTTGCGTGGTGGTTCGGAGAATTGCGCGTATTGTTCTCGGGACGCAGGCGCTCGCCGGTCGCGCTCGTCTTCTCGCAGCACGAGATCGCGTTGCTGGAACGGGCGACCGATACCCCGCTGGGCATCGTGGCCTTCGACGCACCCGACCGCACCGAGCGGATCGAGGCCCTGCGGAGCATCGCCGAGAAACGCACGGGGCCGGGCGCGCCGGTCGAGATCCGCCTGCCGCGCGAACAGGTCATCTTTCGCGAGATCGAGGGTCCGGTCTCGGATACAGGCACCCGGAATCTTGCCGTCAGGATCGCCGGGACGAGCGATCGCAAGGCCCATGAGCTGATCGCCGTGAGCGGCCCGGCCATCAAGCTGTCGGACGGGGGCAAGCCCGGCATCCTGGCCGCCGCGACCCTGTCCGAAACCGTGGGAGACGCCGTGCGCATGGCGCGGCAATGGGGGTTCGAGGCCCTGCGCGTGACCAGCGTGGACTGGCCGCGCGGGTTCATCGACGGCCCCGAATTCTATGCACGGGATATCCGAATCCGCTCGCCCTTCCGCTCGCGGATGTTGCTGGCGCTGGGGGCCGTGGCGGCACTGCTGGGGGCCACGGCGGCGGTTCGGGCGGTCAGCGCGCGGGCCACGCTGGCCGAGGAGGCGCGGCTGATCGATGCGCGCACGGCCAAACCTAATATCGACCTGATGAAAGCGGAACTCGATCTGGCGGAATTCGCCCATGCCGCCTCCTCGGCCATCGAGAACCGCTCGGCTACGGTGCCTGCGTGGTACCTGCTATCGGAAGTGGCCAAGCTGCTGCCCCCGGATATCGCGCTGGAGTCCATCGATTATCAGCCGGGGCAGATGACCCTGATCGGCGAAGGGTCGTCCATCGCCGTGCTGGCCCGCAACCTCGAACGCTCGCCCCTGTTCAGCGGGGTCCGCATCCGGGCGACGAAGCGCCGGGGCAAGGGGACGGCGAGCTTCGATATCGGCGTCAGCGTCAATGGCAGGGGGCCGGCATGACCACCCCGTCCGGACGCAGCACCGCCGCCGCCCTCATCCTGTTCTTCGCGCTGATCTTCGCGCTGATCGCGGCCATCGTCGTGCCGACGGTGATCCGCTGGACCGAGGACGGGCGGATCATCCGCGAAAGCCGCGAACGCTCGGCCACGATCCGGCAGCAGCAATTCACCTTCGCACGGATCAAGAATTCCTCGGATCGCTGGAGCCTCTTCGCGCGCTCGCCCGATTCGGGGTTCCTCGATGCCCCCTCGGCGGAGGATGCGCTGGGGGCGGCAAGCGCGCATGTATCGGCCCTCGTGGATCGCCACGCCGGGACGTTGCAGAAGATCGAATTCGCCCCCGGCGAGCCGAAACGCGGTCTGGTCGATACGGTTCGGGTCGATCTGACGGCGAGCCTGCCGAAATCGGGCCTCGCTCCGTTCCTCGCCGAACTGGAAGATACGCCGCCCTATACGCTCGTGAGCGCGTTCAGGGCGACGGCCAGACGCGACGAGCGCGTGACCCTCGTGCTGACGGGACAGATGCAACGGCTTTCGGAGAGACCGCTATGAAGCGCGACGTCGGATATGCGCTCTTTGCTGCCCTCTCGCTGCTTGCGCTGGCGGCGCTCTGGGCGCTGGTGACGGCCCCGGACCTGGCCGATCCCGAGATGCCGGAACGGGCGCGCGGGCCGTCCGGCTCCGTGCCGTTGCTGCCGAGGGCCGTGGACAATTCCAAGGCCATCGGGCAGGCGACCGCCGTGCTGGAAACGCGCGATCTGTTCCGGGCCGCTGCCCCCGCCGACATGGCGACGCTGAACCGGCTGTCGGCAGCCCGGATCGCGCCGCCCGTGGAACTCGTGCCGGTCGAGGCGACGCCGCGCCGCCCGGCCAGCGCGCCGCCGCCCCGGCCGGTCTATCGTCCGGCGCCGCCCAGGGTCGCCCCCGTCACGCAGAATGCGGCTCCGGCAGCGAGGCCGTCGCCGTCCGTCTCTGCCCCCGCACCGGCCGATGCGTGGCAGAACCCGGTACTGCCGCCCTCCTCCACGTCGCAGCAGGTCATGACCGTGCGCGACGGACGCTTTCCGCTGACCCTGCGCGGCGTGTTCCCCGATGCGCGCACGGGCGGACGGGCGCATGTGGCGCTGCCCAACGGGCGGGTGGTCTCGACGGGTCAGGGGGGGGTGATCGAGGGATTTCAGGTGGTGCAGATCAACGCCGCGTCGATCATCGTGCAGGGGCGGGGCGGACCCCGGCTGCGGCTGGAGATGCCGGGGTACTGACGACCCGACGGTCGGTGTCGTGCCGCCGGTCTCAGCCGCCGTCGGTCAGACGCATGAGCTTGCGGTCGAAGATACGCAGGGCAAGGCGCAGGTCATGGCCACGCTTCTCGATGCGTCCGTCCGAGCCGATGATGGCGTATTGCCCTTGACGGTTCGCATTCTTCGGGCGCTTTTCGATGCGATAGGCCGGGGTCTCGCCGGTACGGCGGAAGACGGAAAAGACCGCCGCTTCCATGGTCATGTTCAGCGCGTAATCGCGCCATTCCCCTGCCGCCACGAGCTGTCCGTATTTCGAGAGGATCGTGTTCAGCTCCCGCCGGTCGAACGAGACGATCTGGTCCGCATTGCGCGTACGGACCGGGAAGGGGACGATTTCAGCACTCATGCGGATGATTGTGGAACCCCCGTGCGCGCTTGGCAAGAGGCGAAACCATGAAAGCCGAAACCTCGAGAGGCAGGGCTCGGGGCCGGATCACGGCGGCCGCTGTCGGCAGGCCGAGGCCGATGACGGATACCCGGACGGGCATCCCGTGAACGACGACCCGATTTCCCCCCCGGATCACGTTCTCGCAATCAAAAAACGGAAGAGTACGATTTCGAGTTGATCTAACCCGTTTCATATGAATATGTGACTTTGCCGTTTGTATCAGAGGAGTACACATAATGGTTAGATTGAACGTAATCGCGGCGGCAACGCTCGTCCTGTGTGCCACGCCGGTATTGGCGGGGCTGACGGATGCACCTGTTCCCCTGCCCCTTGCCGGTGCCGCTGGCCCCGTCGGGGTCGGTGTCGCCCTTGCCGGGTATGTCGGCTATCGCATCTTCCGCAAGAAGGACTGACCGCTTCATCGCTCGTGAGGGACTGAAGCGAAGACGTACCGACCGTGCGTGCGTGCCCTTGCCATGAAAATACGACTTGGAAACACGTTTTCGTCATTCCGCTACGGACGATTGCGATTCCAAGTCGGCATCCTTTTCTTCCGATCAATATGCTTTTGCATTCGATCGCAACAAACCCAGGAGACACTGTTATGATCAGATCGCATGTACTTGCGGTAATGGCGCTCGTCCTGTCGTTCACGCCCGTGTTGGCAGGAGTCCCTTTTCCCGATGCCGTTCCCCTGCCCCTTGCCGGTGCCGCTGGCCCCGTCGGGGTCGGCGTCGCCCTTGCAGGGTATGTCGGCTATCGCATCTTCCGCAAGAAGGACTGACAGGATCGATGAGAAGGCGACGTGGACCGTAGCGTGCGAACTAACCCCTCATGCATATATCGAGCGTCGCTTTCCATAATACTGTCCGATCGAAGCATGTGATGAACTCGCAATGGAATGGCTTTGGCATCGCTTCTGGATATACCTTGTATTGCGGCTCCGGTTGAATGCATTTTCATGTTGATACTTCCATTTTCCGCTCGGTATGGTTTCGCAATCGACCAATCGAACACGAGGAAAACCAACATGACCAGAGTGAACGTATTCGCAGCAACGATGTTCTTCCTGTCCTATGCGCCCGTCATGGCGGGAGGTGAGGATATTCCCCTGCCCCTTGCCGGTGCTGCAGGGCCGGTCGGCGTAGGTATCGCCCTTGCCGGGTATGTCGGCTATCGCATCTTCCGCAAGAAGGACTGACTGTCCCGCTATCGATGCAGAACCGGATCGAATACTGGGCGACCAAGACTACGTCGCGAAAATACGTTCCTTTCACGACGTAGTTCGCCCCGCTTTTCCACGCGCCGATCAAATGACTTGGCACCGAACTGGCAATGGACGTCCTCCGCACACAGATGAGCGAGCTTCCAAGTCGAAATCTTCCTCTTAGACTCGCTAAATTCATGCAATCGATTCAAGGCACCGAAGGGGCATGACGATGATCGGATTGAATGTCCTGGCGACAACAATGCTCATACCGTCTTCTGCACCTGCCATGGCATCGGTACCTGATCCTGTTCCGCTGCCCGTTGCCGGAGCCGCAGGCCCCAGCGGGACAGCCTTCGCCCTTGCCGGTTATGACGGCTGTCGTACCCTCCGCAAGAAGGACTGACCGCCTTGTCGTTGATTCGGACCATAAGTGAAGACGGGACGACGATGCGGACCATCGCGCGGGAACACGTCCATCTCGCGGTTTGGTTCCTGCTGCTCGCCCACACGTTACTGAGCAGACTGGCCGCCTATCCGGTCGCGGAATGGGCGACCCTGATCGCAAGTACCAATCTGATGGTCCTCGTCGCGTTCCTGGCGATCTTCCACCTGTTGACCGACGATCCGGAGACGGCACCCGCGACACGCAGCGATTACATCCTTCTGGGGATCGTGGCGCTCGGGGTATCGGTCGGCGGGCTGTTCGGATCGACCTACGACGTGCCCTTCCTGATGGCCGGGCTGGCCGGATATTACATCTCCCGCCATGCGCGGATCGGCAGTTCGGGGTCCGTCGGACTGGTCTATCTGGCCCTGTTCGTGAACGGCTTTCTCGCGCCCCTGATCTTCATGCTCTACAAGGATATCTTCCTGATCGGCGAGGTCGATCTGGCCGTGAGGCTGAATGCGCTGGTCGGCATAACCGTGGCGGGCGACGGAACTCTGATCACGGGGGAAAGCGGGATGCGCCTGCGGATGGTCGGGGCCTGTTCGGTCTTCACCAATCTCAGCTATGCCTTTCTGGGCTATGCATCGGTGAAGGCGTTCTTCCGTCTCCCGCTCAAATCGAGCGATATCGTCGTCCTGCTGGTGCTTTCGCTCCTGCTGATGGTGATGAATTCGGCCCGGCTGGGCCTGATGACACCGAGCAGATCGGCCTATGAATTCTGGCACGGGGGCGAGGGCGCCGTGATCGTTTCCGCCGTCCAGATGGCCCTCATCTGCGCCATCAGTGTCCTGTCGGTCGCCAGATCGGGTGCGCTATGGCGCGCGTGACGATGCTGTGGGGTCTGGTGGTCGCGGTCGTCGCCCTGTCGGGGACGATCCGCTATCAGACGAGATCCGCCTATACGGTCGGGGAAGCCGGACCGCGCCTGATCGAGACCGCCCGCACCGCCCTGCCCGAGCAGGGCTACCGGATCACGGGCGAGATAAAGAGTCGCTTCATGCAAGGGATGCCGGTCGGGCTTCGCTTCGATGACCGCAATTGTACCGGGACGATGTCCATGTTCGAATTTCCGATCACGATCGTGGCCGGGACGTTCGCAGAGAGGCATGTGACCGACGGCGACGATCATCGCTATCGCTATTACGACTATAGCTATACCGGATCGGCCCGCCCGACGCTGACGGCAATCTGGATCAGGGAGATGATCCGAAACGGGCTGGCTCTCGACGCGGGGGCGACGACCAAACGGCAGATCGTGGTGATCTGGCCGAAGGACTGTGCGGAACCCTCCATCGACTGGCGCGGTTTGTGGAACACGTGACGGATACGGGAGGCCAGGCAACAGTGACGATCGAAACGATCCTTTCGTACTGGTTCGTCCTCCTGATCGTGATCGGGGGGGTGGAGCTGCTCGGCGGAGAGGAGGAGCGGCGTTCCGCACGGCGGCGATGGCCCGCCAATCTGGCATTGGTTGCCATTTCTGCCGGTATGGCCTCGGTCGTTCCGGTCGGCGGTCTTGCAGCGGCCCATTGGGCGCGCGACGGGTCGTTCGGATTGCTCAACGCCCTCGACGCGCCCCTTTTCGTCGCGGTTCCGTTCAGTGCCGTCGTCCTGAGCCTGAATGCCTATCTCCTGCATCTCGCCTCGCACAAGATCCCGTTTCTCTGGCGCTTCCACAAGATCCACCACAGCGATCAGGCCCTCGACGTCACCACGACGTTCCGGACCCATCCGATGATCTATCTCATGGCTCTTGGAGTGAACCTGCTGGTTGTCGTCGTGCTGGGGCTGACGCCCGGCGTGTTCATTGCCTATGCGGCAATCGTGCTGGCCATAGACCTGTCGCATCATTCCACGATCCGTATACCGGATCGGCTGGATCGGGCGCTGAGACCCTACATGATGACGCCAAGCCTGCATCATATCCATCATTCGGACCACGTGGCCGAGACGGATACGAACTATGGCCATGACATCGCCCTCTGGGACCGGCTGTTCGGAACCTATCTCGCCGAAGCGAAGCGGCCGGCATCCGAGTTCCGGTACGGCCTGAAAAAGTTTCCACCGGCTCGGGCGGACGATCTGAACGCCCTGCTGATCGCGCCCTTCGACCGCGACCCGTTCTCCTGATCGCCGCATTGGCGGCCCGTCTTCCCGTTCCGTTCGGAATCGGTTAACCATGCGCCGCACAGGATGCGCGCGTATCGCGAAGGACGGATGGCCCATGGGCTTCGACGGCATGAATTGCCCCAATTGCGGGGCCGGGCTTCCCGATACGCTGACCCGCGCGAAGATGGTCGCGTGCCGGTATTGCGAGTCGACGATCGTGCTGGACGACGATGCCCTGCGCAATGCCGGGGAAAAGGGCGTGATGGCGGAGGAACCGTCGCTGTTCGTGCTGGGGCGCGAGATCCGGTATCGCCGCGAGAGTTTCCTGCCGGTGGGACAGGCGCGCTTTTCCTATGGCACCGGCTGGTGGGACGAATTCTGGGCCGTGGATGGCGGAGGCGACGGGGTCTGGGTCAGCGTGGACGAGGGCGAGATCGCGGTGGAGCGGCCCTACGAGATCGACGTGTCGCTGTCGCCATGGCAGTTGAAACTCGGGGGCGATATCTCCCTGAACGGCGAGAGCTTCACGATCACCGAAGAGGACACGGCGACCTGCATGGCCCTGCGCGGGGAATTTCCCGAGGAACTGCATGTCGGCCAGACCTATCGATACTGGCATCTGTCCGGCCCGATGGGGCGGCTGGTGACGCTGGAATTCGCGGACGGGGAGTTTGCGGCCTCCGAAGGGGTCTGGGTCGATCCGTATCTGATCCGGTCGGAGAATACGGGCGCATGACCGACGGTCTCGCCCCCTCCGCCTCACGTCTTGCGGCGATCAACTGCACCTCCTGCGGCTCGCCCCTGCCTGCACTGGCGGGACATCGCGCCAAGGCGCTGATCTGCACTTACTGCGGCGCGGTGATGGACCGGCACGACGAGTATCGCCTGCTGGCGCGCTATCGCGACATGCAGCGGCCCGGCGGCCCCTTCCGGATCGGCATGACCGGCGAGATCATGGGCGTCGGGCAGACCATCGTGGGGATCGTCGGCGTCACCGCCTCCATCGAGCATGTCGATTATGACTGGACCAATTATCAGCTCTACAGCCCCACCCATGGCTATAGCTGGATGACCTGGTCGGACGGCCATCTCACCCATTCGCGCAAGACCCGCGACATGCCGGAATCGGGGGGCCAATTCGCCTACAAGGCACCCCTCGCCGCCGGGGGGCGGTCGTTTCGCATGTTCGAGCAATACATCGCGCGGATCACCTATCTGGAAGGGGAGCTGACCTGGGTGCCGACCCTGGGAGACCGGACGCAGGTGATCGAGGCGATCGATCCGCCCCACGGCTATTCGGTCGTGATGGGCGAGAGCGAGACGGAATTCGAATTCGGCACCTATCTCGACCGCCGGGAGACGCTGGCGGCCTTCGACGTGGAGGACAGCTTTCCACGCCTCTGGACGGTTCACGCGATCCAGCCCTTCCTGCCCGGCTCGCTCCATACCGCCGTGTCGAAGGCCGGCAGGGTATTCGCGCCCGTGGCCCTCGTTCTCGGGCTCGGCTTTCTCTGCGTCGGAGCGGGCAGCAAGATCACCGAAACCGTGGTGGTCGATACGGACAGGGGCGGCTCGCTCGTGTTTCCGCTCGACCGGCCCGACCGGCTGGCCGAGGTGCGTCTGACGGCGAATGTCGTGAATTCGTGGTCGTGGTACGATATGGAACTGGTCCACGAGGAGTCCGACGAGACCGTCGCCGAATTCGACGGAGGACTGGAATATTACGAGGGCTATGACAGCGACGGGCGGTGGACCGAAGGCTCGCAGACGGCGACGTTCCGCTTCAAGCCTCCCGTCGCCGGAGACTATCGCCTGACGATCACGACCGGCGATCCGAAATCGGCGCGCCTGCCGGTCAGGGTCGAGGTACGGGAGAACGTGATGCTGGCGCGCTATCTCTTCGGGCTGGCGATCTTCTTCGCGCTGTGCTGGCTGAGCCTGTGGTTCCGCTCCGCCCGGTTCGAGGCGAAACGCTGGGGCGACGACGAGGAGGAGGATGACGATTGACCAGAATCGTATTCGTGGTCTTTTCGCTCGCGACCGGGGCCGCCACCTATGCGGGCGTCTACGGCATCGGCGGCGAGGACAAGCAGATCGCCAATTCCATCCGATCCGGCAGCGGCGGGCGCGTCGGCTATATCGGGGGCGTGAAATGATCGCCCTCCCATCACGAAAGGACATCCCATGGACATAGGGTCCGCCATTTCCATCGCCGAGGTGATCGCGACGGTCTTCTACGCCTTTCTCGGGCTGGTGCTGATGATCGTCAGCTACATCATCATCGACATGCTCACCCCCTTCTCGCTGCACGAGGAACTGTCGGGCAAGGCCAATACGGCGGTGGCCATCGTGATGGGATCGGTGATGATCTCGCTGGCCATCCTGATCGCGAACGTCATCAACTCTTGAGGGAGCGACGGTTGGTGGAGCAGCCGGTGCGCCTTCGGCGCCCCCACCCTCGGTCCCTCCCCGTTTCACGGGGAGGGAGGCGATATCTGCAACGTCGGTGCGATACCCTTCGCCCTGAAACGCCGTGAGCGCCCCTTCCCGCGCCACCGACCTCGCCCTGCTCGGGGCCACCTTCGTCATTGCGATCTGTGGGCTGGTCTACGAGTTGGTGGCCGGATCGGTGTCGAGCTATCTGCTCGGCGACAGCGTCTATCATTTCTCGCTGGTCATCGGCCTGTTCATGACGGCCATGGGGATCGGGGCGTATCTGTCGCGGCATGTGACCGACCCCGAACCGACCTTCGTGGGAGCGCAGATCGCGCTGGGGCTGATCGGCGGGTTTTCCGCGATGATCCTGTTCGCGGCCTTTGCCCTGATCGAGAACTACACGGCATTCCTGTTCCTCGTGTCACTGGCCATCGGGGCATTGGTCGGCCTCGAAATTCCGCTCGTGATCCGCATCCTCGAAGGGCGCGATGCGCTGAAGGTGACGGTCTCGAACGTGCTGACGGCGGATTATATCGGGGCGCTGGCGGCGGCGTTGCTGTTCCCGCTGGTGCTGGTGCCGCAGCTCGGGCTGATGGGGGCATCCTTCCTGCTGGGATCGATCAATCTGGCCGTGGCGGCGATGGGGCTGTGGCTGTTCCGGGCGCGATGCGGAGCGGGCTTGCGGGCGGCATTCGTACTGGCCGTGATCGCGGTCGGGGCCGGCGCGTGGCAGAGCGAGACGGTGCTGGGGGGGATGGAGCGGCGGCTCTACGAGAACGAGATCGTGCTGGCCCGCGACACGCCCTATCAGCGGGTGATCGTGGCGCGCGATGGCAAGCGGGTGCAGCTTTTCCTCGATGGCTCGATCCAGTTCGATACGCTGGACGAGCACCGCTATCACGAATCGCTGGTGCATCCGGCCATGACCCGCGCGCCGCGCATCGACCGCGTGCTGATCCTCGGCGGGGGCGATGGGATGGCGGCGCGGGAAGTGCTGCGCTACGGAGCGGTGGCGCAGGTGGTGCTGGTGGATATCGATCCGGAGGTCACGTCCCTGTTCCGCGACCACCCGGCGCTGGCCCCTCTCAATGGCGGGGCATTGGCCGATCCGCGTGTCGAGATCGTCAATGCCGATGCGTGGGAATACCTGAAGGACGGGACCGAGCCGTTCGACGTTGCGATCCTCGATCTGCCGGACCCCAAGGACCTGGCGGTGGCCAAGCTCTACAGCCGGGCCTTCTATTCGACGCTGGTGTCGCGGATGGCGGCGGGGGGCGTGATCGTGACGCAGGCGACCTCGCCGCTCTATGCGCGCAAGGCGTTCTGGACCGTGGAGGCGACCCTCGCGGCGACGCTCGACCCGTTTTCAGGGGCAAGGACGCTGACGACGATCCCCTATCACGCCTATATCCCCAGCTTCGGGGAATGGGGATTTGTCATTGCCGGAGCGCGGTTGTCGGCGGAGCCACGTCGCTCGCTGCCCGAAAAATTGCGATTTCTCGATGCGGAAGCGTTCGGGGCGATGCGTCGGTTTCCGGCGGATATGGCGCGGCTGGATAGGGAGGCGGCGACGCTGTTCGATCAGCCATTGCCGAGGCTCTATGAGGAAGGGTGGGGAGAGTGGTTCCAGTAACCCTGCAGATCAGGCGCTTTCGAGATCCTCGATTCGGCGCATGACGTCGCCCTGCGAACTCGCAAACACAGTCATCAAGTCGGCGATCTGATCGAAGCGCAGGTTCATTTCGTCCCGTTTCGCACAAAGATCGACCTTCCGCTCTAACGCATCGGCCTTCTGCTCTAGTCCAGCGATCCTGCCACTCATCTCACCTTGTTCCTGCCTGATTTCACGCAGGAGCGCCAAGACGAGGCTTTCCGTTTCTTCAGTCATTCCGATCTCCTTGGTCAACTATAGCAGAAAATGCTCCTCGGAAGAAGGGTTCCCTATTCCGCCATCTCTTTCGCGCGGCGCAGGTCGGCCACCAATGTCTCGCGCATCGCTGCCGCCTCCACCGGATCGTCCTGCCTCAGGATCGCCGCCGGGTGGATGGTGGCCAGCCCCGCGCGCCCGTCGAAGCAGTCGAAGCCCGCTTCGCGCGCCTCGCCCACGGGGATGGCGCGGCCTGCGAGGGCGCGGATGGCCGTGGCCCCCATGGCCAGCGTGACCTGCGGCCTGACCAACTTGCGCTCGGCTTTCAGCCACCAGCGGCAATGGTCGATATGGCTGACCTTCGGGGATTGGTGGATGCGTTTCTTGCCTTTGGGGGTAAAGCGGAAATGCTTCACCGCATTGGTGAGGTAGAGGGCGTCGCGGGAGAGACCCGCCTCCTCCAGCGCCGCATCGAACAGCTCACCGGCAGGGCCGACGAAGGGGCGTCCGGCGATGTCCTCGCGGTCGCCCGGTTGCTCGCCCACGACCATGAGCGGAGCATCGGGCGGCCCTTCGCCGAAGACGGTCTGGGTTGCGTGGCAGGCATGGTCGCAGAGCGCGCAGCCCGCCGCTTCGCGCCGCAGCGCGGCCAGCGCGTCGCCGGGGGGCAGATCCGGCTCGGCGAAGGCATACTCGGCGAGGCGTTTCGGCGGGGTCGGCGCGGCCTCGACCATGCCTGCCTCCAGCTTGCGGGCGCTGGCGATGAGGGGGGCGATCAGCTCGGCCTCGGGCAGGTTCTTCCAGTATTTCTTCGGCATTTCCGAACCCATGGCCTTCACCTTGAGGCGCGCGGGATTGAAGATCGCGCCGTAATACGTACGCCAGAGGTCTTCCAGCGCATCGGCATCGGGGGCCTCGGCCTGGGTGGCACCGGGGCCGAAACGCAATTCCTTGCGGTCGTAATGGGCGGAGCGTTCGGGGGTGAGGATCGACCAGGCCATGTTGGCGAAGCGACGCACGAAGAAGGGGGCGTTTTCCTCGACGATGCGGTGCTCGGGCTCGAACCAGGAGACGAAGGTGTCCGGCTCGCCCTTCACCGCACGGAAGCGGACGAAGGCGCGCATCTTGTGGCGGTCGCGGCTGACGGATTTCACCAGCGCGTTCAGGCGGATCACGTCGTCATCGACGGCGTTCGACAGGAGATCGGATTTGTCCTGAAGTCGATAGATGAGCCGATAGAGCAAGCCGAAACGGCCCTCGTCGCGGTGGCAGAGCGCAAGCCTGGCATCGGCGAGGAATTGCTTCGAGACCTTGGGCCGATAGGCGGGATCGCGCGGAGGGGCGGGGGCATCGAGAATGGCGAAGAGGCTGTCCTGCGCCGCGCCGACCTGCCACGTCACGTCTTCGGGCGGCACCCGGTCGCAGAGCAATGTCCGCGCATGACCGCGCCAGCCCTCGAAATCCGTCTCCGATTCCAGCCGGGCAACGCGCATGGTCAGAGCGCCAGCGCCATCTGCTGCGGTCTGGGGGCGAGGTCGGCACGCAGGCCCGCACGGTCGAGCAGATTGGTGGGCCGCCAGTCGGAGGCTTCGATGAAGGGCCTGATCTTGCGGATGTTGCGGCAGAGCTTGCCGATATCCTCCAGCCGGAGGCGGGCATGGCGGCGGGCGGAGAGGATTTTCGCGACCGATTTCTCGCCCAGACCCGGAATCTTCAGCAATTGCTCCTTCGCGGCACGGTTCACATCGACGGGGAACAGATCGCGGCGGCGCAAGGCCCAGGAGAGTTTGGGGTCGATATCGAGGGGCAGCATCCCGCCCTCCATCGCCGTATCGAGATCGTCGAGATCGAACCCGTAGAAGCGCCAGAGCCAGTCGGCCTGATAGACCCGGTGCTCGCGCATGAGGGGCGGGCGCTGGAGCGGCAAGTCCTTCGAGGCATCGGGGATGGGGCTGAAGGCGGAATAGTAGACGCGCTTGAGCTTGTAGGAGCCGTAGAGATCGGCACTGGAACGGATCACCTGCGCATCCGTCGAGCCATCCGCGCCGAGGATCATCTGGGTGGATTGCCCGGCAGGGGCGAATTTCGGGGCGGTGCGGATGGTCTTGCGCTCTTCCTTCCAGCCGTCGATCTGCTCGCGGGTCGTGGCCATGGCGGAGCGGATGCGGCCCGCGTCCTTTTCGGGGGCGAACTGGTCCAGCCCCGCCTTCGTCGGCAGTTCGACGTTGATGGACAGGCGATCCGCCAACCGCCCCGCCTCGGCGATCAGTTCTGGGGCCGCATCAGGAATAGTTTTCAGATGGATATAGCCGCGAAAATTATGTTCCTCGCGCAGCTTGCGCGCGATGCGCACCATGTCTTCCATAGTTTTATCAGGGCTTTTGATGATCCCCGACGACAAAAACAAACCCTCGATATAATTGCGGCGGTAAAAATCAATCGTCAGGTTCACCACCTCATCCACCGTGAACCGCGCGCGCGGCACGTTGGAGGACACGCGGTTGATGCAATAGACGCAATCGTAAATGCAAAAATTGGTCATCAGAATTTTCAGCAAGCTGATGCAGCGCCCGTCCGGCGCGTAAGAATGACAAATCCCCGCCCCTGTGTTCGACCCAAGCCCCTTTCCGTCACGGCTGTCCCGCTTGGTAGACCCCGACGATGCGCAGGACGCGTCATATTTGGCTGCATCGCTCAGGATCGCGAGCTTTTGGCTAATGGATGATTGTGACATGTGTTCATGTTATGTTCTAGCCACCCAAAGAACAAGAGGTGTTCGTTAATGTTCGCCTAACAAGGCGCCTTTTCACGCGACGATTACAAGTTGGATCCAACGTTTACGCCCCCATCTGTGGGCTTGCATCACCTGACCACCAATCTGAGGGTGGCCCGATTAAGGGCCAGACAAGTCCCGCGTTCACAACGCGCGATACGTCGCAGCTCGCAGTTTCGGGCTGCTATCATCATCCGAGCCCAAAAAAATGCGGTTTCGCGCGACGGTTAAGGTTTCGTCACAAGTTCCGGTCGATCCATTTCGACATCATCGTGCGGTCCTTAAAACATTCGTATGGTACATCGCGATGTTTGATGCGCGCGATCCGTTCGGCGAACGCCACTTGTTTGGACGACGGATAATTCGAAAACTGCGTCACGGGTGCTTTCTGGCTGTCGATCCATTCCGATATCTTGCGGCGATCCGTCAGCGCATCGGCGGGCAAGGTTGCTCCTCTACGCTGCGCAAGTTGGCGCGCATAGGCGATTTGTTTGGGTGTCGCGGGCAGAAGATGGTAATCGTTGCTGCCAGCGAAAATAGGGTCGTGGGTATTTGACTGCTGCATGTTTGTTCTCCCTTGTTCGTAAATAGAACATAACGGGAACACTTTCAAGTCCGGCTGATTTAGCTCGGGGACGGTTGCCGGGACCTTAGTGCACGAGGGAAGGGGAATTGCACCAAGGTCCCGGCTTTAATTTGAACCGTTGGGATGAAGGTTCGCAGGTTAAACACCGGCCGCGTTATTCGGTTCCTTCCAAAACGAAATCAGATGAAAAAAGGCAGGATCGTAAAACCCCGCCTTGTGCAAATGCGTATCGCAATGTCTCGGGCTGCGTCGTGCGGGTGTCGGCTACCTGCCCAATTGATTGGCAAGTATCGCGGACAGTGACTGTTCCGGTGCGTCCTCATACAGATGATTGAGAATTTGACGGGTCCACCAATGGACGTCTTCGTCAAATACGGATTGCGCCAAGACGGCATGGCGCCTGCACCGTTCCTTTAGCGGCATGCCAAGTGCGGTTTTCAAAGCAGCGGCAATATCGGTGGGATCGTAGGGGTTAATCAGTAACGCCTCTGTCATCTGCTCGGCTGCGCCTGCCAGTTTGGACAGGATCAACACACCCGGATCATCGGGATTTTGCGCCGCAACAAATTCCTTCGCCACGAGGTTCATGCCGTCAATCAAAGGCGTCACCAGCCCGACGTCGGCGCGCCGGTACAGTTTCGCCAATGTTGCGCGTTCAACGTTTTGAGAGATATAGCGGATCGGCGTCCAGTCCAACGACGCATGGCCCCCGTTAATCGACCCGGACTTACCCTCAAGCTCGGCTCTGATGTCTTGGTATGCGGCCACGTCCTCGCGGCTGCCCGGTGCGATTTGAAGCAGGCTGGCACGCGGTTCGCCGTGTTGCCGATCGTCGAGGTACTGCGCGAACCCGTCAAAGCGTTGCGGCAGCCCTTTGGAATAATCGAGGCGATCAACACCAATGACAAGCTGCTCCCCCTCACGCAGAGTGACCTGCGGCTGCGGACCATCCGCGCAGGCGGTATCAAGGAAATCCTGCGCGTCAATGCCGATGGGAAAGGCGCGCACGCTGACGTGGCGGTCACCTATTCGCAACCGCCCGTTCATCAGTAATTCACAGTCACGGTGCTGGCGCACGGCCGCGATCATTTGCGCGACGTCCCGTTCCGTTTGCAGCCCGACCAGATCAAATGCGGCAAACCATTCCAACACTTCAGCCCATTGCGAAATCGCCGTGAGGTCGTGACCTGCCGGAAATGGAATATGCAGGAAAAACCCGATGCGATTGGTCACACCCCGCGCGCGCAGTTCATGGGCGAGCGGCAGAAAGTGATAGTCATGCACCCAGATCACATCATCTGGTTTCAGTATCGCTACCATCTGCTCGGCCATGCGCGCATTCACGCCGCGGTAACCTTCGTAGTCGCCGGGTTTGATGACCATCAGGTCGGTGCGCCCGTGGCACAGCGGCCAAAGTACAGAATTGGAATAGCCAAGGTAGAATTGCGCGTGGTCTTTTTCGGTCATGTCGAACACATAGCGGTCATATGCACTGCCTGCCTTGCGGGTCAGCGCATCACTTGGCGTTTCGGTGGTGGTGTTCGCACTGCCGATCCAGATGCCACCTTCGCGGGTCAGACAATCGTGCAAGGCAAACACCAGCCCCCCCGCAGGCGGGCGATCATCGGCCACGCGGTTGGACACGACGACCAAACGGCCCTTGGTCTGTGCGGTCTGGGTCATTTCTTTATCCTTAAACCGTTCGTCAATTCGTGCAGGTCGGCGGGCGTTCGCAATCTATAATCGGCCACGCTGTCGCCCTGCCCCACTTTGACGCCGTGCCCCCCTAATTCTTGGGCCGCCTGAAACGCGACCTCGTCGGTTGTATCATCACCAAAGACCCACGGCACCGAGGCCGCCCAACCAAACCGCGTCAGCGCATCGCGCAGGGCTGCACCTTTGGACACGCCTGCGGTCTTCACCTCGAACGCCATTTTTGATGCCTGAACTTCAAGCGCATGGTTGTCGGCAACAACCCCATCGACATAAGCACGCACGTCTTCTGCAAGTTCGGGCTTGGCGCGGTAGTGGATGGCAAAGCCCATTGATTTTTCTTCAACAGCCACACCGGGGTGACGGGCCGTAAAATGTTTCGCGTCCTGCGTCATGTCTTGCAGAGTGTCGGGCGGGTCGACGATATATTCGTGCTCGTCCTGCCAATGCAGGCACCCCCCGTGCGACCCATAAATCGGCCCTGCAAACTGCGAAAGGTATCGCGCCACGTCACGGTCCGTGCGTCCCGTGATAATCGCCACCCGCCCGTCCAGCACATCGCGCAGGCCGTTCAGCGTGGCGATCAAACCGTCCGGCACCACAATGTCGTCCGGTGTCGCTGCAAGATCAATCAATGTGCCGTCGAAATCCAAAAACAGTGCGGCAGTACGCGGATCAATCTGCGACGCGAGTGTTTGAAGGTCACTTGCTGTCATGCCGCTACCTTCAACCCTGTGGCCTCGATGAAGCGATGAAAATCAGGCGCCGCGTAGGTAGGCACTGCGGTGTCTTGGAGCGCGGACAGGTCATGACGATCCGCAGCGTCCATGCCCGGCCCCGGCGTGCGCAGACCGACAGCAATAATTCGATCCGGATGGTCAGCTATAACATCGTAGTAAATCTGCCCGTCGTGCTGCCCTGTATCGCCTAGCAAAATGGCAGGCAGATCAGGGTTGGCGCGCAGGATATGGGCAATGCTGCCGCCTTTGTGATTGCCATGGCCTTCGGTGATGAACTTGGTCTTGCTCAACCCCAGATCGCGCAAAAACATAGGTCCCCGTACAAGTCCCGAATTTACGAAAACATCCGCAAGAAAATCATGCAGGTTCCACGGCGACGAGCTGACGTAAAACACCGGATTTCGCCCCTTATCGGACAAACGCTCCACCAATGTTTTTGAATCTTCAAACACGTGTCGTGTGCGCGCGTTCCCTGTGAATGATGTATAAAGGTTGCGCAGCAAGGAATAGGCACCGGTTTCAAGCATTGTGTCATCAATATCAGAGATGACCATATAATCTGCGTCCCGCGCAGGCACAAAGACCGGACATTGCACCGCGTCTGTGCGACCGTCTACGTGAACATATTCAACGCTCCAGCCCGTGCGCGCGTCGCGCGGCAGGGCCAGTGTGAAATACCCCTCCTCATCGCTTAGCGCAGTGACATCACCGGACCGCACCGTTGCGCCGCGCACCTCATCAGTTCGAAACATAAGCAAAATTTGGCGAAAATTATCCCACCGTGACTGGTTCTCTTGCGCCTCACTGTG
>ENA-ORXM01002620-ORXM01002620.1-marine-metagenome-genome-assembly--contig:-NODE-2620-length-20267-cov-8.159336_pt1 | contig 20267 bp, 24 predicted proteins | sample MGYA00237867_ERZ511480 | MGnify/ENA primary metagenome ERZ511480 (study PRJEB26309, sample SAMN06266103) | marine metagenome | isolation source: Algal blade | place: United Kingdom:Sidmouth, United...
CGAGCACTGGGGTTTCGAAAGGCCGATTCGGGCGCTTTGGTGACCCCATTGTGTTGGGTGGCGAGAATGCTCCGCTGGCGGTCGACGAGACAGCCGACGCCATCGTGGCTTCGATCGACGAGCTGACGTTCGCTGACAGTGGCCGCTTCATCCGGTGGGATGGGGAAGACCACCCCTGGTAGCAGTTCGATCAGCTCGGTGGAGTCCGGTTGGAGCGAATCCAGTCGACCCCGAAGTCCACGATGTCTCGTGACCTGACCATGCGAGCCACGCCGGATCCGATCGAACCTGTGGTCTCGCCACCGGTCAGAGCGAACGCTTGGCCGAGTTCGGCGAAGTCGCTGTCGTTGTCTTCGACATGGCTGAAGTCGACCCACTGCCGTTCACCGTCGACCATGATCGGCGCACCGGCTTCGACCGTACGCATCACACCAGACCGAACTTCGGCCAGATGGAGCGACGTGTTGTTGCCGTGGTCGACGCCGAGCAACAGAACATGCCCGTCGAGTCCGTAAAGCTTTCCTTGGGGCGAGCTCTCGCCGAGCCGATCGTTCAGATTGTGGTCTTCGAGCAAGGCAGCGGCGTTCGGACCAAAAGCGGCGGCTGAAACGGTCGGATGATCACTGCGGCGCACGCCGGGAACGTGAAGGAAGCAGTCAACGATCGCTCCCATTTCTCGTGTAGGCGTGAGCGCTTGGTCGAACGCCGGCATCTCGTCGCGAATCGGCTGCCACCATGATTTGGGCACGGGCGGGTTCTGCCAGCTCGCTGGATCAGAGAGTGCACCTGAGTGTGTCGGCATCATCAGCGTGCCGCCCGGACCGAGCACATGCAGCAACGCTTCGACCACAGCCTGCGCGCCGCCGACAACAAAGCCGAGTCGTGACAGCGAGGAGTGAGCCATCACCGTCATGTCGGACGCCAAGCCCAGAGCGGTCAGGTCCTTGGCAATCGATTGGCGTGTCGCCGGCTGCTCACTGTTTGCAATCACCTCGGCTTCGGTCATTTCGCCACCCTACTTGCATTGCTCAGACGCAAACTGGGAGCTACTCGAGTGCGGCGGCTAGGCGTTCGAGCGTGGCTTCCATGCCTGCGAGGTTGTGAGATGCTCGGTCGACGACGCCCGAGACCTGTGCGCTGCGTTCAAGCGCTGTCTCCGGTCGAAGGTCTTGTGAGTATTCGGTCACCCGACAACCGGTGTTGGTGGGTTCGATGCTGTAACCCCACTTCGAGAACACGTAGCCGCTGCTCATGCAGTCGAAGAAAAAGCGCTCGTTGTCCACCAGCTCTACGATCTTGGCTTCGATCGACCACTCTTTGTCGCCGTTGCGGTTATGGCCGGTGAAGACGGCATCGACTGCTGGCGCCGAGAACCCTTCGTTCCATTCGGCTCGCACGGTCTCAGGACTCCACTCGCCCATGCGAGTGATGTCGGTGATGGCAGCAAACACCGTTTCCGGTGAGGCGGCGATGTCGCGGGACACTTCAAGATCAGGAGTCATTGCACCAGACTACGGTTCAGCTTGCTCTCGAGTCGAAAGTCCTCAGCTATGCGCTGGCCCTGCTGGCACCATCTCACTATGCGACACTGACCGCGTGCCAGCTGGACTCGACGGAAACCCTGATCCGATGGTCACACCCGAGCGCACGGGGGTGATCGAGACGATTGCCGACGAAGTCGAACGGCGTAAGCAAGAGGGATCACCGCTGTTGGTGGCCATCGACGGCATCGATGGGTCCGGCAAGAGCACGTTCGCCGATGAACTCGCGATCGCGCTGCGCGATCGCGCCATGGACACTGTGCGCTCGACCATCGACTCGTTTCACAATCCCCGAGCGACCCGCATGGCGCGCGGCACCGACTCGCCGGTTGGCTTCTATCTGGACTCCCACGATCTCGAAGCGCTCGAGACGCAGTTGCTCGAACCGTTTGCTCGGGGAGCAGGCGAGTACCGGATTGCCGTGTTCGATGCTCCAACGGATTCGCCCGTTGTGGTCGAGCCTGCGCCCGTAAAAGATGGAGACACGTTGATCCTCGACGGGATCTTCCTGCAACGACCAGAACTCGCGGACTACTGGGACTTCGTGGTGTTCCTCGACGGCCAGGTGCGCGTGAACCTGCGACGGCTCGAACACGTGATGCAGGATCTGCCGACTGATCCGGTCGATGTCGTGGGCCACGTTCTCACATGGCAGCGACGGATCGATCGGTATGCATCTGGCATGCGCTACTACCTCGACCTGGTCGATCCGATGACAACGGCCGATGTCACGGTCGACAACAACGACCTGTCGAAGCCGCGCATCGTAAAGGCGGCCAGCGATGGATGAACGAGCCGAAGCGACGGCTCGGGCCTATGACAGCGCGGCGCTCGACTTTGCCGATCGCACGAGTGAGCGGTCGGCTTTGGCAAGCGAGTTCTTCGACTTGTTCCTCGACACTCTCGAGCCGGGCTCGCGGGTGGGCGACCTCGGCTGCGGCCCAGGCCATGACCTACGACGGCTGTTGTCGGCAGGTCACAGAGCCGTCGGCGTCGACCGATCACCAGGACTGCTTGCGCTGTGCCCGGTGGCAAGCGAGTGTGTGCTCGGCGACCTGAGAGACCTGCCTGTGGCCGACGGTTCACTTGACGCGATCTGGTCTTCGGCGGCGCTGCTGCACATCGACAGCACCGATATCGCGGCCACCTTTGCCGAGTGGGACCGTGTGCTCGTGCCGGGCGGAACGGTTGGCTTCGCTACCAGCTTGGGCGGTGACGAAGGCTGGGAGCTCGTGCCTGCGGGACCCGGCCGACGACCCGAGATCGCCGAAGGGCACCAGCGCTGGTTCGTCCACCACACCGAGCAAGCCTTGCGTGCGGCCGTGGCAGATGTGGGATGGACCATCGAGTCGTCGGTCGTGCGCAAAAGCACTCGCAGCTGGGTCCAGATCATTACGACGACGGTCCCTGCGGTATGACACAGAACTCGTTCCCCTGGGGATCCCTCATTACGGTCACCCCGGTGGGTGGTTGATTCGTGGCGAGGATCGCGCCCAGTGCCTGTAACCGAGCAATCTCGGCGGCAACGTCTGGGGTACTGACATCGAGGTGCACCCGGTTCTTCGCCACCTTGGCTTCGGGTACGAGCTGAAACCAGATCCGAGGGCCGGGTCCGTGGGGTTTCAGTAATACCGTTGGATCATCCTCGAGGTCATAGACACCGAGTCCGGCGAGGCGTGCGATCTCGGCCTCGTCGTACGGCGCGATGGTGTAGTCGTCGAGAACTGCTTGCCAGAAACGGGCCAATGAAGCCGGGTGGGAACAATCGAACACCAAGTCAGCCAGCAGTGCCATCAGCGCAGCCGAACTCGAGCGGCAAAGAAGATCGGCACGCGGCTGTACAGCGGTTGTTGCTGGGCGAGTAGATCGTTTGCTTCGGGCTCGATTGCCTCTTCGAGGTGGAAGCCTGCATTGTGGAGCGCAGTGAGATAGGTGCTGAACGTGCGGTGGTAGTTGCCAGCTCGACGGACGCCTTCGGGATTCGTGGAACGCCAGAATCTCTCATCGAGATAGTCGGTGACCGCAGCCGCTGGTCGGCCGTCGGCGAGCTGCACTCGCTCGGTGTCGGGTGTGAGGAACATAGTCGACGCCGGTCACGGTGGCGCCGCGGCCAGCCAACATACGAGATGCAATTCCTTGGCCACAAGCCACATCGACCACAGAAAGGCCCGACACTTTCGGGATGAGCTTGAGCAAGCAATCGATTGCGGTTTCGTGCGGGCCGCTTCCCGCCACGAGCAACTGGTCGTACCAGTCAGCAATGCTCGACCATGTGGGTGCAGAAGTCTCAGCCATGGCCAAAGCCTGCCACAGCAAAGAGCGCCTTTACGGCAGGCGGTTGCTGAAGAAGAGCGAGAGTGCAGCGGCGATCAGGATCAGAATCATTGCTCGTCCCGCGAACCAGGCGCCGACGTTGACCCTTGCCTCTTCGGTAGCGACGGCAGAGCCGATGTCGGTGTAGATCGCCGTGAGTTCGTCGGTGGTTGCGGCTTCGAAGAACTCACCGCCGGTGCCATCGGCGATCACGGCGAGTGCATCTTCGTTCACCGGTACCGGGATCGGGCGGGGGTCTTCGGGGATTTCGATCACGCCACCATCGGTGCCGAACGCAATCGTGGACACGGTGATACCGGCCAAGCGAGCACGATCGATTGCTGCGGCGTCGGGGCGTCCCACGGTTGTTTCACCGTCGCTCATGAGCACGATGCGAGCGGGTGGCGCGTCGCCCTCGAACTCGACGATGAACGATTCGAGAGACTCGATGCTGGCAAAGATGGCTTCGCCGATGGCGGTCGCCTCGCCCAGATCCAGGCCCTGGATGGCCGAACGGACCGCAGCTCGGTTGGTGGTGGGTGGCACTCGCACGTTGGCGATGCCGTTGAAGCTCACCAACCCGACATTGATCTGTTCGGGGACCTCATCGAGAAATGTGGTTGCTGCTTCTTTGGCGCCATCGATACGGCTGGGAACCACGTCCTCGGCCTGCATGGACAGGCTGGTGTCGATCGCCAACATGATGGTGGCACGTTCGCTGGGTACCTGCGTTGCTGCCGCTGGTTCGGCATAGGTCACGATCATGCCGGCCAGCCCGAGAAGCAGGAATGCCGCTGCAATGTGTCGTCGCCAGTTCGGACGCTGAGGCGCAATTTTGTCGAGCAGGCTGACATTGGTGAAACGCACCGCAGCCCCGCGGCGGACGAACTGCAGCACGACATAGGCGATCAACAAGACCGCCAAAGCGAGCAGCCACCACAGGCGGCCGGGCTGCAGGAACTCGAGATTGTCGGGGAAGTCGAACCTTGATGACCAAAGGCCGGTGTCGCCGCCGTCGCTCATTTGAGACCTTTCTGGGTGGCAACGAAACGGACTACGTCGAGTAGCCAGTCGCGATCGGTGGATAGCTGCAGATGGCTGGTGCCGGATTCACGGAACGTCTGAGCAATGTCGGCACGCTGCTCGGAGGCGGCCTGGGCGTAGGCCTCGCGGACCTTGCGGCGCTGTGTTTGGATTTCACGACGTTGGCCTGTCTCGGGGTCGACGACGGCAAGCGTGCCCACGTTTGGCAGCTCCATCTCGCGGGGGTCGACGATCTCGATGGCAACGAGCTGGTTGCGAACCGACACCAGCTTCAACTGCTGCTGCCAGTCGCTCTCGTCGATGAAGTCGCTGATGACCGCTCGCATTCCTTTGCGACGGTGCGGACCGTGAAGACGCGCTATGCCGTCGGCGAGGGTGGTGGTCGAGCTCGCGGCCCGAGGGGCAGTCAACACCTGTTCGACGATGTGCAACACGTGAGCTCGGCCTTGTTTGGCGGGGATGCTCTCGACCCCATCGGGGCGGATGAGTTCGGCGCCGAACCGGTTGCCGATACGCAGCGTCAGAAAACCGATGGCGGCGGTTGCGGCCGCAGCCAGGTCACGCTTCTCACTGCCTGCGGTGCCGAAGTCCAGACTGGGCGTGAGATCCACGGCCACCGCCGACTCGAGTTCTCGATCTGCGATGGTCTGGCGAATATAGGTTTCGACCATACGAGCCGAGACGTTCCAGTCGATGCGTCGCACGTCGTCGCCGGGCGCGTAACGCCGGGTCTCGCCAGGCTCGGAACCGTGACCCGGAACCAGTCCGCGATAGTCACCGTGCAACAAGCCGTCGAGCCGCATGTTGATATCGAGGTCCAGCCGACGCAGCACGCTGGTCACCGCTTCTCGGCGGTCGAGATACGGGTGCATCAGGTCAGGCGATTCGGTTGTGTCGGCGTTGTCGGCCCGGCGTCGGAACATCAGTGGTGCCTAACCCGCAGCGCTGGATCCGTAGGTTGGTTCCTGCGATGGAGCGACCCGTGGCGCGGGAACCGTCGCCAAGATTCCGGCCACGACATGATCTGCGGTGATGTCGCGGGCGAGTGCCTCATAGGACAGGACCAGTCGATGGCGCATGACCTCGGGGGCGACGTCGAAGATGTCCTGGGGAAGCACGTAGTTGCGGTTGCGGATGATGGCGAGCGCCCGCGCCGCCGAGACCAAGCCCAAGCTGGCACGAGGGCTGGCGCCATAGGAGATCATCGGTGCCAGGTCGGCCAATCCATAGGCGTTCGGGTCGCGGGTAGCCAATGTCAGGCTCACGGCGTAGTCGACGACGTTGCGATCGACGTAGACGTTGCGAGCTCGCTCTTGCAGGCCGGTGAGCTCGTCGAGGTCGAGTACCTGGCTGGCCTCGGGGGGATTCACGCCCATGCGCTGAACGATCTCGACCTCTTCGGACGGTGTCGGGTAGTCGATGACGATCTTCATCAAGAACCGGTCGCGTTGGGCCTCGGGCAGGGGATACACACCTTCGGACTCGATCGGGTTCTGAGTCGCAAGCACTATGAACGGGCGGGGCAGCTTGAAGGTGGTGCCACCAATACTGACCTGACGCTCGGCCATGGCTTCGAGTAGCGCCGATTGCACCTTTGCCGGGGCACGGTTGATCTCGTCGGCCAAAACCATGTTGGCGGACAGAGGGCCGAGCTCGATGTCGAAGCTTTCGGTCGATGCCCGCCAGATGCGAGTACCCACGATGTCGGCCGGAAGCATGTCGGGCGTGAACTGCAAGCGAACGAACGACCCGCCGACGACCTTCGACAGTGTTTCGACACTGAGGGTCTTGGCGATGCCGGGTACACCTTCGAGCAGGCAGTGACCTTCGGCGATCAAGCACACGAGAATGCGCTCGAGCATGCGGCCTTGTCCCACGACGACACGCTTGACTTCGAACAGTGCTTCTTCGAGAGGCGTAGATGGCTCGGGCACGATCGCCACCGATTTCGCCGGTGCTGCGGGTGCGGCCAACGGGGCAGGCGCAGCGAGTGGCGCAGGCGGTGCTGGCTTTGCAGGCGAGGCCGATGCTGGCACAGGCGGCGGCGTTGTGGGGCTCGGCGGTGCTGGCTTCGATGGCGCCGCGGGAACCGGTGGAGGGGTGCTGGCTTTGGGCGGTGCTGGCTTCGATGGCGCCGCGGGAACCGGTGGCGGGATGCTGGCTTTGGGCGGTATCGGCTTGGGAGGCGGTGTTTCCGCTGCGGATTTTGCCGGGGTCGGCAGTGGAGTCGACGCGGCGCGAGAGCCCGAGTCATTCGGTGGAGAGGGAAGGGGTTCAGACGCCATGTGTTCCTCGGATCGGGCGAAGTGCGTGTGGCCCACGCCAGTTCGCCAGTCGTTCGAGGGTCAATCGTAGAGCGCTCAGAGCTGTGATCGGTTTCGCCCCCGCCACGCCCCGGGTAAAACGGATTGGTACCGTTGCAGCAATGCGAGTGCTCGTAGTTGATGACGAAGTTGATTTGGCCGAGGCAATTGCTCGCGGTCTGCGACGCGAAGGCTACGCCGTCGACGTGGCTCACGATGGCGAAGAAGCTCTGGAGAAAGCCCGGCTCACGCCTTATGACCTGATCTGTCTCGACATCACCATGCCCAAGATGGATGGACGCGCCATGTGTCGAGCCATCCGCGCCGAACCGGTACACGCAGAACCACCCCGCATCCTGATGCTCACCGCTCGAGACGAGATCCAAGACCGAGTCGCTGGCCTCGACGACGGCGCCGACGACTACCTGGTGAAGCCGTTTGCGTTCCCCGAACTCACCGCCCGCGTGCGCACGCTCATGCGTCGCGACGCCGCAAGTAGTGGTTCACAGCTGCGCGTCGGTCCAATCGTGTTGGACACTGCGGCCCACTCCGTCACCCGATCCGGCGAACCGGTCAGCCTGACCTCGAAAGAGTTCGCGCTGCTGCGTTACTTTATGGGCCAGCCCGGTGTCGTGATCTCACAGGAGGCACTGCTCGAGCACGTCTGGGATGAGAACGCAGATCCTTTCACGAACACCGTGCGAGTCACGGTTGGAACGCTGCGGCGCAAGCTCACGGTCGAAGGAGACGAACCCCCGATCGAAACCGTGATCGGCGCCGGCTACCGCTTACTCGACCTGCCGGCCGAGTAGGCGCGGGCATCTGACATGAAATCGCACGAGTCGAAGGTGTCGCCTCCTCCCGGAAGCCCAGGGATTACTCCTGGAGCGTCGTCGCGCCTTCCTGCACCCATGCAGTCGGTGCGTTTCCGTCTTACGTTGCTGTACTCGCTGATGCTCTTCGGTGTGGCATCGATGATGATCGGTGGGATCTATTGGGGTCTTTCGACCAGCCTGTCGAACCAGATCGTCTCTTCGGAAATGGCGTGCCAGGAACGCAGCGGGCCGACGTTCGACATCGAGCTCGACCGCTGCGAAGCCCAGCGGAACTTCGAACTGCAGGTCGACACTCGCACGCTCGACACTTTGCGGCAGTACTCCATCGTTGGTTTGGGTGCAATCTTCGTGGCCAGCTTGGGTGTGGGCTGGTTCACTGCTGGCCGTGTTCTCATGCCGATCGGTAGGATCACCCGCGTTGCTCGTGACATTCAGGCCACCGATCTCAGCAGACGAATCGGTCTGCTCGGTCCCAACGACGACCTGAAGCAACTCGCCGACACCTTTGATGCCATGCTCGATCGGCTGCAACGTGCATTCGACAATCAGCAACGGCTGATCCATGACACCTCACACGAGTTGCGCAACCCGCTGGCAGTGATGCGAACCAACCTCGATGTGACACTCAGCGATCCCAGTGCAGATCTCGAGGACTACAAGCACACCGCCGAAGTCGTGCGACGGTCGACTGAGCGCATGTCCAAACTGGTCGATGACCTCTTGGCGTACGCCCGGCACGAAGCGACAACCCGAGTGGAAGCTCCGGTTGATCTCACCGACCTCGTCATCATGCTGATCGACGAGTTTCGGGGGGCGGCCGAGCAGGAACACCTGCGCCTCGAGATCGATGTCGAACCCGATCTGCGGGTACTGGGCCACGCTCGGTCACTGGAACAGGCAGTCGCGAACCTGCTTGCCAACGCGGTGCGCTTCGCTCCAGAAGGATCTGCGATCTCGATCGCGGCGGGTCAGGAGTCGGGGTGGGTATGGCTCACGGTGTCCGATGAAGGACCCGGCGTGGCCGAACAAGAACGCGAACGCGTATTCCAGCGTTATGTCCGGTTGGGCGAAGGCGAAGCTGGTCGCCCTCATCTGGCTGGCGGCCAGGGCTCTGGACTCGGTCTGGCCATCGTGCGCGAAATCGTGCAGGCCCATCGCGGTGAGGTCTCCATCATCGATACCGAAGTGGGCGCCACCTTCGCGTTGTGGATGCCGGCTCAGCAAGATGTCGACGTGAGCGGCGAGTTTCGGTTACGTCTTCCCAAACGCAAAGCCACCCCCGCCCCCGTCGCCTGATTCGTTGCGGGCGCTGGCCTGCCCGTCGACGACCACAGTCCCAGGAATAGTGAGCGGTGTGATCTGGTTCTTGACACCGGGGTGCGCCGGGATATTCGATGCATCCAAGTCTGTGGTCGGCAACGAATCCTTAACAGAACTTTCGTTTCGCCTTACAGACCCTTTCGCACACAACCCATAAGTTGGCTCTCGTGGAACAACCACCAACTCCTTCATCATCACCGGGCTATGAGCCCGATTTGCCAAAGCCTCCGATCTGGGATGAGGCTGCAGCTTCGATACCCCCTATCGCCATTCCCCGGCACGAGACCGAACGGCCCGATCGTGCGTTATCGACAACAGCTTCGGCACCTCGGGTGCCCATCGTGCCCGACCTCACGCGGAGCCTGTCACGCGGCGAGCACCCCGCCACACCTGTCGCCCCCCGGAGGCCAACGCCACCCCGGTCAGATCTCGGTCCCGCTGCGTCAACCCCGTCCGCATCCGGAGTGGCGTCGTCGAGTGTGCCGCCAGTGCCGCCAGTGCAACCGGGTGCCCGGCAGAACGGTCCGGCTTTTATCAGCCAGAGTCCTGGCGCCACCGCCGCCCCGGGCATGCCGGCCTCGCTGAGTGGCACCGCACAGAAGCCGCAGTGGCCATCGGCTCCACCAATGTCTGGTCGTATCGACACACCGGCAGCACCCGTGGCGCCCCGTGCAAACAAGCCCCGAAGCAAAAAAGGTCTCATCGCGCTCGGTGTGTTGCTCGCTGCTGCGGTGGCCCTCGGCGGATTCTTCTTCGGCCGGTCAGTAACGTCGTCAGAATCGGTCACCATGCCTATCGCCGCTGCCCCCACAGCCACCGCTCCCACCACGGTCCCCGACGCTACTGCGCCACCTGCAACCGAAGTTCCGGCTCCCACCCCGGAACCAGTGTTGCCGCCTGTGAACGACGCTCCTTCGCCGGTCCTACCCGGCGAAGGAGCTGATGAACCAGTTGCAGCAGTAGCCCAAGCCGTCGCCCCGGCGGTAGTGCTCATCCAGAACGAACTCGGCCAGGGCTCGGGCATCATCTACGACGAGAGCGGTCTCATCCTGACCAACGCCCACGTGGTCGGCGGGTTCACCGAAGTCCAGGTCACGCTGGCATCGGGTGTACGGGTACCAGGCGAAGTCCTGGGCGCCGACCCTCTGACCGACGTTGCCGTGGTCAACATCGACACCGACTTCGAGTTCGGCATTGCCGTGTTGGCGCCCGAGAGTTCGGTCGAAGTCGGCCAACTCGCGGTAGCCATCGGCAGCCCCTTCGGTCTCGAGCAGACCGTCACCTCGGGCATCGTCAGCGCCAAGGGCCGGGTACTCGAGAACATCATCGACGACGGCCGGCTATCGGTGGTCTCCATGATCCAGACCGACGCACCGATCAACCCGGGCAACTCCGGTGGAGCGCTGGCCGATCGCCAGGGTCGAGTGATCGGCATGAATACGTCAATCCGTACCGACGGATCCGGCGGCAACATCGGGGTCGGGTTCGCTGTCCCATCAGACACTGCCAAATTGATCGCCGACCGAATCATCGCCGGCGAGCCACTCGAGCGGGGTTTCCTGGGAATCAATGGTGGCACACCGCTGATTGGTGAACCCGGGGTTGTCGTGGGCGAAGTAACGCTCGGCAGCGGTGCCGCCAACGCCGGCATCCAGGCCGACGACCTGATTGTCGGCTTCAACGGTGGAGCGATCAAGAGCATGAGCGACCTGGCCGCAGCCGTTCGCCTGCAACCGCCCGAAGCCACGGTCACGGTCGAGTTCGTCAGAGACGGACAGAACCTGGTCGTCGAAGTCATGCTCGGTCTACTCAACGACCAGTAGGCAATAGATCCCCATACCGAGCTCCACTACTGAGATCCCCGCTCTCACCGACCGCACTGCGCGGACAATCAGCAGTGCGGTCGGTTTCGTTTTTCGGCCAGGACCTGTCAGGTTCGTGTCGAGTGACGAGTAACGGCCCGTAGGCTCAGAGGCTGTGAGCGCTCTTCTTCTGGTCATAATCGTCGTTCTCGCGCTGGCGGTTGCTGGCGCCGGGCTTTTCTTCTTCCGTCGCCAGAACGTTGCGGTCGAAGCTCCGCCCCGCCCTGCTGTCGAGAAGACCGAAGCGAAGGCTGCGGTCGAGGCGGCCGACGAACCCGGCGATGAGCTGGTCGAGGACCGACCCGATACCGACGTCATCGATGTCGAAGAAACGGTCCCAGAGCCAGAGGTAGTCGAGCCGGAGGTACTCGAGCCAGAAGCGGAACCGGTCGAAAAGGCGACGTTCCGCGACCGCCTGGCTGGTGTCCTCGGCGGTCTGCGTGGTCGATCCATCGACGAAGACGCCTGGGAAGAACTCGAAGAAGCGCTGATTCTGGCCGACGTGGGCGTGCCCACGACCATGGCGATACTCGAACGTGTTCGCGACCGAGCCAAAGCAGAGAAGGCGAAGGACTTCGACGCTGCGCTGGCTCTACTCCGCAACGAGATGGAGATCGAGCTGGGTGACACCGACATCAGCCTGGCGATCGAAGGCGAACCGGCGATCTGGATGTTCGTTGGCGTGAACGGCGTGGGCAAGACAACAACCATCGGCAAGCTGGCCAAACGCGAAGCCGATGCCGGCCGCAAGCTGGTCTTGGCGGCAGGCGATACGTTCCGCGCCGCGGCCGCCGAGCAACTCGAGACCTGGGCCGACCGCAGCGAGACCGGTTTCGTTCGCGGCGCCGAGGGCGCTGATCCTGGTTCGGTCGTGTTCGATGCTGTTGAGCACGCGGCCGCAGTCGATGCCGACTTGGTACTTGCCGACACCGCCGGGCGTCTGCACAACAAAGCGAATCTGATGGAAGAACTGCGCAAGGTCCGACGCGTCGCCGAGAAAGCCAAGGGCCAGGTTTCCGAGGTGCTGTTGGTCATCGATGCCACGACCGGCCAGAACGGCCTGGTGCAGGCCAAGCAATTCACCGATGCGGTCGAGGTCACAGGAATCGTGCTGACCAAGCTCGACGGTTCCGCCAAGGGTGGCATCGTGCTCGCCATTCAGAAAGAACTCGGTATCCCCGTCAAGCTCGTTGGCCTGGGCGAAGGTATCGAAGATCTGGTTGAATTCGATGCGCACGAGTTCGTCGACGCATTGTTCGCCTGAACACCACCCCGTGTAACGATCAACAAGGAGACACCATGGCTTCCAACGATGACTGGCTCGGCGGCTACTCGCTTTCCGAGCTCTTGGGTGCTGCGCCGGTGACCAAGTCACCGAAGCAGATCAAGAAAGACGCCAAGGCGGCTGCAAAAGCTGCTGGGAAGCGCGGCCTTCTTTCGAGCGTGCTCGGCGCGCCGTTCCGAGTGATCGCGGGCTTGATCAAACTGCCGATCACAATCGTGACCAAACTGGTCAACGGCGTGGTTGCTGCGCTGACCGAAGTGGTGAAGCTGCCATTTCGGATTGTTGGTGCCATTGCCAGCCCGTGGCGCAAGTCGTAGCCCGACTGGCCCGTCTTGCCACTGTTCATGCACCCGGCGGAGCAAAGCTGCATGACCCGGTAGCCTTGACGCACCATGTTTGATTCGCTTTCCGACCGATTCGAGAACATCTTCAAGGGACTGCGCAGCAAGGGCAAGCTGCGCGACTCCGATGTCGACGAAGCCCTCCGTGAGATTCGCGTCGCGCTCTTGGAAGCCGACGTAAACGTCTCGGTCGTCAAGGGATTTCGTGACCGAGTGCGTGAACGTGCCGTTGGCTCCAACGTCCACGAGGCATTGAATCCGGCGCAACAGATCGTCAAGATCGTGCATGAAGAGCTCATCGCCACCCTTGGCGGCGAGACCATGCAGATCACGTATGCGTCGAAGCCACCAACGGTGGTGCTCATGGCTGGCTTGCAGGGTGCAGGTAAGACCACGAACACTGGCAAGCTCGCATTGTGGTTCAAGAGCCAGGGGCGCAACCCGCTTCTGGTCGGTGCAGACCTGCAACGTCCTGCGGCGGTCGAACAGCTTCGCACGCTCGGTGCCCAGGTCGGCGTCCCGGTGTTCAGCGAGCCGAGTGATCCGGTCTCGGTGGCACGCGCCGCAATGGAAGAAGCCAAGAATACAGGCCGCGATGTTGTCATCGTAGATACCGCCGGTCGCTTGTCGATCGACGAAGAACTCATGGCGCAGGTGGGTGAGATCAGCGATGTGGTCCAGCCGGACTACACGTTTCTGGTGATCGATGCCATGACCGGCCAAGATGCCGTGAACACTGCGCATGCCTTCAACGAGACGCTGTCGCTCGACGGCGTGATCTTGACCAAACTCGACGGCGACGCCCGCGGTGGCGCTGCGCTCTCGGTCAAAGAGGTCGTTGGCAAACCCATTGCCTTCGCCTCGACGGGAGAAAAGCTCGAAGACTTCGAACAATTCCACCCTGATCGGCTCGCCGGGCGAATCCTGGGCATGGGCGACATGCTGACGCTCATAGAAAAAGCCGAAGCCGTCTACGAAGAAGAAGAAGCCGAGGCCGCCGCCGCCCGCATCCTCGAGGGCGAATTCACCCTCGAAGACTTCCTGCAGCAAATGCAGCAGCTCAAGAAGATGGGACCCCTGAACAACCTGCTCGGCATGATGCCCGGCATGCCCAAAGAGCTCAAGAACCAGGAGATCGACGATCGTCAGGTAGCTCGCGTCGAGGCCATCATCCGCTCTATGACGCCCGACGAACGAGCCAAGCCCGATCTGATCGATGGTTCGCGGCGCGGCCGTATCGCTGCCGGTAGCGGTACCCGCGAGAACGAGGTCAGCCAGCTGATCAATCAGTTCAAGCAGATGCAGAAGATGCTCAAGAAGATGGGCGGCATGGGCACAAAGAGCATCAAGCGAGCCAAACGCAAGGGTGCGAAGGGCAAGAAGGGCAAAGGCAAGGGCGGCCGCCGCAGCGGAAATCCGCAGGCCGGTCGCACCACGCCGAAGAAGGGCGAGAGCAAACGCAAGCTCGTACTGCCCGGTCTCGCCGAACTCGAACAGAACGACGAGATCGCTGCGCTACTCGAGGACATGAAGTAACGGCCCCTCGACCGCACCGAACTTTGCGTACAACGCCCGGTTTCTGGTGCGCGTAGGCGTGCCCTATGAAGGCGTGCACGACCCAAACCCAGGTTTCTTTTCCTCAGGAGAGCAAAGTGCGCCGTTTTCACGGCACACTACTGGGTCGCTGGGACCGACGGCCCACCGCGAAGAAGCCGAACCGTCGAGAGGAATAATCGTGGCTGTAAAGCTCCGCTTGATGCGCATGGGTAAGAAGAAGCAACCGACGTATCGCGTCGTTGCTGCCGACTCACGGTCTCCCCGTGATGGCCGGTTCATCGAGGTTCTGGGTTTCTACAACCCGCGTTCAGAACCATCGGTGATCGAGATCGACAACGACAAAGCTGTCGGCTGGCTCAAGAACGGCGCTCAGCCGACCGAGCGAGTCCAGAAGCTGCTCACGGTGACTGGCGCTTGGTCAGAGTTCACCGGTGAGGCGCCACCAGCTCCATTCGTAGTCGAGGCTCCTGCCGCAGCTCCAGCTGTCGCCGAAGAATCTCCGGCCGAAGAAACAGCTGTCGCCGAAGAATCTCCGGCCGAAGACACAGCTGTGGCCGAAGATGATGCTGCCGAAGACGCAGCTGGTGACAACGCCGACGCCGACGCAGGCGAAGAAGAATGAGCGGCGATCAAGCACCCGAGGCGCAGGATCTGCTGCGCCATGTCGTCTCGTCAATTGTCGAGAACCCCGACGCCGTCAGTATCGAAGTCAGCGAAGACGATGACACCGTACGTTTCGACGTAAGTGTGGGCGACGGCGACATGGGTCGTGTCATTGGCAAGCGCGGTCGCACCGCCCACGCCATCCGCGCGCTCGTTCGCGCCGCAGCCGCCAAAGACGGCACCTCGGTCGACGTAGAATTCGTCGACTAGGGGTAGTCCGGAACACTTGCGGTGGCCCAGAGCCTTCCAGCAGACGTGTTCCGGTTTGAGAGATTGCTGGGACCGTGGATCATTCAGCTCGGACAGCGTTTCGGCGAGGAACGAGCTGAAAGGCGGGCTACCCATGCGGCTTGAGGTTGGCAAGATCGACAAAGCCCACGGCGTCCATGGCGACGTTGTGGTCACGCTTCTGAGCGACCGCACCGAACGTCTCGACGCCGGTGCGGTGTTGTTTCGGGACGACAACACCTCGTTCACGGTCGTGAAGTCTCGGCCTCACCAACATCGTTTCATCGTGGAGTTCGCCGAGATCAAAGGGCGAGAAGCGGCCGACGCGGCTCGTGGCACGATGTTGTTCGGCGATCCAATCGACGATCCCGAAACGTTGTGGGTGCACGAGCTGATCGGCGCCAGCGTGGTCGACCTGAACGACGAGCCGTTGGGAACTGTCGAGTCGGTACTCGAAAACCCCGCCAGCGACATCTTGGTGCTCGAAGGCGACAAGTTCGTTCCGCTCACGTTTTATGTTTCACAGCGAGACGACGGCACCATCGTCGTCGACCCACCTGATGGACTGTTTGATCCAATCGATGCGGACACGCCTTAGTGCGCATCGATGTGTTCACGGTCTTTCCGTCGCTGATCGACAACTTCGCCGACGAATCGCTGTTGGGCAAAGCCCAGCAGAACGAGCTGGTCGAGATCAACGCCCATGACCTGCGCAAGGAAGCCGTAGGCCGACACAAGTCCGTCGACGACGCTCCTTTCGGTGGGGGAGCGGGCATGGTGCTCATGCCCGAACCCATCTTTGCTGCCGTCGAGTCTGTCGATGCCCCCCGACCATTACTCCTGATGAGTCCCAGCGGCCGTCGCTTCGACCAAGACATGGCCCGTGAACTGGCTGCAGGCAATGGCTTCTCCATGCTGTGCGGGCGCTACGAGGGTGTCGACGAACGCATTGCCACGGAACTCTGTGATGATGTCGTGTCTATTGGTGACTTCGTGCTGGCGGGCGGCGAAGTTGCTTCTTTGGTCATCATCGAAGCGGTAGCCAGGCTCGTTCCCGGCGTGATGGGCAACGATGAATCGGCAGGCGATGAGTCGTTCATGACTGGGTTGCTCGAATATCCGCACTACACCCGCCCGGCCGAATTCCGCGGCCTCGACGTGCCTGCAGTGCTGCGCAGCGGTGATCACGGCAAGGTCGATCGATGGCGCCGAGCCCAAGCACTGGCCCGCACGATCGAACGCCGCCCAGACCTGATTCACGCCCGTGGTGGCCTGACGGAAGCAGATCAAAAGCTCCTCGCAGAGTTCGATCTCGACGCAAAGTAGAAACCTGAAGCACTTTGAGCGTGCCAAGGCCCCTAATTTGCCTTGTCGAGGCCAAATAGTGGGTTCCGCCGATAGGGTGATCGGCTGTAGTACCGGGCGTCCCCGGTCAGTTCCTTCCGGAGTTTGTTATGCAGCCCACCGACTTCATCGACAAGGCAAGCCTTCGCGACGACATCCCCGACTTCGGTCCGGGTGACACCCTCAAAGTGCACGCACGCGTGGTCGAGGGCAACAAGGAACGCATCCAGGTCTTCGAAGGTGTTGTCCTGAAGCGTCAGGGCGCTGGCCTGCACGAGACCTTCACCGTCCGCAAGGTCAGCTTCGGTGTCGGCGTAGAGCGCACGTTCCCTGTGCACACCCCGATCGTCGAGAAGATCGAGCGTACGACCCAGGGCGACGTCCGTCGGGCCAAGCTCTTCTACTTGCGTGACCGTGTCGGTAAGTCGGCCAAGGTCAAGGAACTTCGCGACTTCTAATCGCCTGCCAGTTGCATTGTTTGTTCTGTCCTAGAACGCGCCTTCGATAATTTGCACGCGTCCGTCAACTACTAATGCAACATCGAACCTGACTCGCCCAGTGGCGTTCTGCTGTTCGAGCCATCGGAATGCCGCCGTACGAACCCTGGCCTGTTTGGCTGGGGTGATTGCCAGCGCAGGATCCATTCGGCTCGACGCCCGACGCGCCTTGACTTCGCACACCACCACAGTGCGACCCCGCTTGGCAATGATGTCGATCTCGCCTTCGAAACACCGCCAGTTCCGCTCGAGGATCGTGAACCCCGCCTTGCGATACCACGCAGCAACCGCGTCTTCACCCGACACACCCAACGCCTGCGCCGCCGCCTTGTCTTTGTTCATCACCATGGCATCGACGCTAAACGAGGGGTGAGACATCTAAGGTCGATTGTGGGTCCACCGGTGATGGTTGGGCTGTGAGGGTGCCTCGCAACCGCAGGTTGCTGCGCTCTGTCTGCTCTGCGGATGGTGAGCCTCGCAATCGCAGGTTGTTGCGCTGAACAGGTGGTGGGGCCGCTCAGCCGAAGAAAGCCCAAAGCACCAGCAACACGCACACCAAGACGGCTCCGGCGACGAAGAAATAGTCGAAGCTGCTTCGGTGATGCTTACGCGACGGATCGAATCCCACCGGCTCACGGTATTGCCGAGAGCACTGCGCAACACGCAAAGGCCGATCTTTGGGCGGTAGCTGAAAAGAATCTTGAAGTTCGGGAACTAATGTTGGTCGCGAGACGTCCGAACTAGAACAGACGTGTAACCCGGAGGTTTCTGGTGTCCCGCATTTCCCCCCTCATTGCGTTGGTCCTATCTTTGCTATTGCTTGCATCCGCATGCGCAAGCGACGAGGCGGCGATCGCAGTCGACCTCGAATCATCATCGCAGCCCGCAGAAGACATGGACGGCGTCGACTTCGAAGGCGACGAATCAGTTTCGGCTGAGCCCGTTGGTGGTAGTGGTGATGATGCTGAGCCTGTCGTGGTGGACGAGCTCGCTGAAGGCGACGAATCAGTTTCGGTTGAGCCCGTTGGTGGTAGTGGTGATGATGCTGAGCCTGTCGTGGTGGACGAGCTCGCTGAAGGCGACCAGCCAATGCCGGTTGAGCCCGACGGAGGGATCGGTGATGGAGCCGAACCCCTCCCCGGCGCAGAAGAGCCCGCCGAAACCGGCACGTGGCATGGTCCCGAGGTGGCAGAGACCAATTGTCCGGGTGTGGAGTGGACCCGTGTTCAGGCCAGCACGTTCAGCTTCTCGGTGCCGGCTGACTTCGTCGAGGAGGAGGTCCAAGGCATCGACTCAGAAGTCGGCGTGTGGAGCAACGGCGCTGGCATCGAGGTCAGCTACGACTTTGGTTGGTATTCCTATTCGATTGCCGGCGCAGAAGGTGCCGAAGTCGAAGATGTCGACTACAGCGGCACTCTGGGCCAGTTCGCCGTCGTACGAGCCACGGAAACCACTGCCGAGCCCAACCAGGTCGGCGTCTACTTCCCAGAGGTCACCCTCGACGGTGAGATTTGGAACCAGCTCGGGTTGATCACGATCCACGACGACCCAAACGACGAGATCATCGCCCGCTGTATCGCCCGCTCCATCACCTTTGGCTAGACCGGCTCACAGTGCCAGGAGTGACCGAGGCAGTGGATTTCGCCCGTCCAACGAACCCGATGTCGAAAGTGGACGGAAACCGAAGAAGCCACCGCCGGTCACGAAGGTGTGACCGGTGGGGTCTCGGGTGAAGTCGAAATGGTCTTTGACCGCCTGGCCGTGGGCGCCGGTCTTCATATAGTCGGCCGCGGCGCCGAGGTCCTTCCATACCGTCAATGAGGCAACAAGACGCTGAGGCAGGTTGGTCACTCCCGTGCCCCACAGCCCCGATGGGGTTGCCAGAAACTGACGGTCGAGACCCTTGGTCACCTTGGCGAACGGCACTGCAGATTTCAAGAACGCAGTTCCGATCGTGATCGCCACGCTCGGGCCGGTCATATTGTCGGCCCGGTTGCCTGCTTCTGCGGCCATGTCGTGGTCGAGTCCGGGCCAAACACCGACGGCGCGAACCAGTTCGAGTCGGGTGTGCCAGCCGCCGGCCATGGCTTGCCCGAAGGGATGGGCGGCGATGAACGCATCGAGCGAGGCCTCGTCTTGCCACGCCGCCATCAGTACCTCGCGCCCCAGTTGAGGACGCGGGATGTGGCTGGGTACGAACGGCGCAGCGATACCGTTACGCGCCGACCTGAGGCCCGCCACGTCGGCGGCTTGTGGTGTTCGCCGTCGCAGCGCAGTAAGCGGATTGGTATCGGCCACATGCACGCTGAACAACATGGCTCCAGATAAGCAGCTGAAGAACCGTTGGTCCAGGGTCACCTGTCACGTGTCGCGCTGCGTCCCGGCACGGTCCATCGACCCAGTTGATTGGGATTGCTTGTCCTCGGCGGCTGCGTGTGTTCTCCTGTGGCAGATGATTGGCGTGATTGTTCCCATCGGTCTCGGCGGCGTGGTGTTCTTTGCACTGTGGTTCTGGGCGATTCTCGATTGCATCGCAACCGATTCGGTGCTGGTGCGCAATTTGCCCAAGACGACCTGGCTCTTCGTGGTGATCTTGTTGTCCATGCCGGGAGCGCTCGCCTGGTTGCTGCTCGGGCGCCCCGAAGGTGCTGGCCTGGGTATCGGCGGCACCTATCGGCCTGCCAACTACACCCAGCGTGGTCGCAACAGAGGCTTCGAGGACTCGACCGAATGGCAAACCCGAAGCAAGAGCATCAAGCCACCTCCGGTCGCAGCGGCAGCCGCCGAGATCTCCGAATCCAGCGATATCACGGAATCCGACGCGGTCAAAGAGCGACGCCTGCTCGAATGGGAAGCCGAACTCCACAAACGCGAAGCCGCGCTCGACGACGATCCGCCAACCGAATCGGATTGAACCGCTCTCTGAGCCGCACGCTACATCGCGAGGTCGAGGTCTCTGCCACGTATGCCGCAGGACGGTGCTACCAGTGCACGCTTGCGGAAGTCTTGGTGCTCTCCGACGGCCGCGCGATCGGCGCGGTTCCAACGAACTCGGGCGACGTGACAGCTACATCATTCCGCGCGTGACCACTAGTCGCGAGCGACTTCGTTCTCGGCGTGGGCGCGGTGGTCG
>ENA-ORXM01002621-ORXM01002621.1-marine-metagenome-genome-assembly--contig:-NODE-2621-length-20253-cov-8.287173_pt1 | contig 20253 bp, 20 predicted proteins | sample MGYA00237867_ERZ511480 | MGnify/ENA primary metagenome ERZ511480 (study PRJEB26309, sample SAMN06266103) | marine metagenome | isolation source: Algal blade | place: United Kingdom:Sidmouth, United...
ACCGGGGAGACGCAATGACCACTTCTCGTCAGCGACGAGGGTGGATCGGACTTACACCACTTCCTGGGACGCTACCGAAGACCGGGAAGTTACACCACGTCCTGGGACGCGACCGGGCATGCACGGCACCAACGTTCGGCGGGCGCTGATGGTCGAGTGGCGACCGCCGAACGCGTGGCCACGTCCCGGTGGAGTTCGCGTCGCGAACGTCGAGATCGCAGCGCGACGGCGAGCATAAAGCCCGCTACGGGCACGTAGTTTTGCTATATTCACGCATCCGCCCGGCTCGCGGCTCCGTGAACAGCTCATTGATAACCATGCTAGGTCGGTTGATCCGAAGGCACCTGATCGGAGGCGAACTCGTCGAGGCGTCCGGCGACCTCCTGTCGGTGGAGAACCCCGCGACTGGTGTCCAGCTCGGCGAGATCGCGAACGCCACGAAAGAGGAGATCCAGCGTGCCGTGAGCGCGGCTCGAGCGGCGTTCCGACCATGGGCGGATCTGCCGGCACACGCCCGCGCCGAGCATCTGCACGAGCTCGGCCGCCACATTGCCGGAGATGCGGACGCCATGGCGCGGTTGATGACGGCCGAGCAGGGCAAGCCGGTGAACGAAGCGCGAGGTGAAATACTCAAGCTTGCGCAGGCCTGCCATTTCTACGCCGAGGAGGCGACCCGTATCCACGGCGAAACCATTCCGAACGACAGCGTCGATGTCGATTCGACCATGGTGCGCGAGCCCGTCGGGGTCGTCGTCGCCATCACCCCGTGGAACTATCCGGCCGAACTTGTCGGCTGGAAGCTGTGCGGCGCGCTGGCGGCGGGATGCACCATCGTCGTCAAGCCCGCCGAACTCACCCCCTTCACCGCCCTGGCGATCGGGTTGAAGACGATCGAGGCCGAGTTTCCGGATGGCGTGGTGAACGTGGTGACGGGACAGGGTCCGGTCGTCGGCCAGGCGCTCGTCGAGCACGGTGACGTGGACAAGATCGCCTTCACGGGCTCGTCCGCCGTCGGCCTTGCCATCCAGCGGTCATGTCCTGACATCAAGCGGCTGACGCTCGAGCTCGGCGGGAACTGCCCGTTGATAGTCACCGCCGGCGCCGATCTGGAGGCTGCCGTCACGGGGGCAGTTCGCCGCTCGTTCCGCAACTGCGGGCAGATCTGCATCGCCATCAATCGAATCTACGTGGCAAGGGAGGTCCACGACGAGTTTCTTCGGCGGCTGGGCATCGCCACCGACGCGCTGATCGTGGCCGATGGTCTGGAGACCCCCGAGGCCGATCTCGGGGCAATGGCGTCCGCAGAGCCTCTCGCGAAGACTCGAGAGCATCTCGCGGACGCCTTGGACAGGGGTGCCCGCCTTGTGGCAGGCGGGGTGGTGCCGGACGGCGAGGAGTTCGTGCGCGGTCACTTCTTCCGTCCCACCGTGCTCGCGGACTGCACGCACGCCATGAGGATCATGACCGAGGAAACCTTCGGCCCGATCGTGGGCGTCGCGCCGTTCGACACGCTCTCCGAAGCGGTGACGCTGGCCAACGACACGCCGTACGGACTGGCGGCCTACGTGTACGCCCGTGATGCGGACGAGATCCGCTACCTCGCCAAGCGTCTCGACTACGGCAACGTGGCGATCAACAACGTCGACGCCGGTATCATGAACGCGCCGTACGGCGGTCGGAAGCAGTCCGGCGTCGGCTACGAGCACGGTCGCGAGGGCATGCTGGAGTACACCAACCTGAAGCATGTGCGAGTCCGGTACTCGATGCCCCGGACTGCGTAGCGTGGTATTCCTCGGCATCGACGTGGGGACCTCGGCGTGCAAGGCGCTCGCCCTGTCGTCCGAGGGGGCCATCCTCGCGACCGGCGTCGCGGACTACGGGCTGTCGCAACCGCGCCCCGGCTGGACCGAGCAGGATCCGGCACTGTGGGTCGCGGGTGCCCGACGCGCGGTCGCCGAGGTCCTCGCGGCCGTACCGAAGGAGAGGATCGCGTGCATCGGCCTGTCCGGACAGATGCACGGGTTCACGCCGCTCGACACCAATGGCGAAGTGGTGCGGCCCGCGATCCTGTGGAACGACCAGCGCAATGCTCGGGAGGCCGAAGAACTCGCCGAGCTGGCGGGCGGTGACACGGCACTGCTCGGGCTGACCAACAACAGGATGCTCGTCGGATACACGGGCGGCAAGATCGCCTGGATGCAGAAGCACGAACCCGCATGCTTCGCCCGCGTACGGCACGCACTGAACCCCAAGGACTACCTCCGGCTCGTCCTGACGGGCGAGATCGCGACGGAGGTATCCGACGCTTCCGGTACCGGACTGTTTGACACCCGTCGAAGGCAGTGGTGCGCGTCGCTGATCGATCTGCTTCCCTTCGATGGGCAGATCCTTCCGGACTGCCACGAGTCCGGGGAAGTCACCGGTCGCGTGAGCCTTTCGGGCCATGAAACGTTCGGGCTCGTGGCCGGCACGCCGGTGATCGGAGGCGGGGGCGATGCGGTCATCCAGACGCTGGGTTCCGGGATCGCTCGGCCCGGCATCCTGCAGACGACGATCGGTACCGGAGGCATTCTCGCCTGTGCGCTGGACCGCCCGGAAGACAATCCGGACGGACGCCTGCAGGTCTTCTGCAACGTGGCGCCCGGGCTGTGGCACTGCATGGGCGTGTCGCTCAGTGCCGGCGGGGCGTTCGCGTGGCTTCACGGGATCCTTCAGTCGAAGAGCTTCGACGAGCTCGTCGCGGACGCCGAAACCGTCGCCGCAGGCGCAGAGGGACTGTTGTTCCTGCCGTACCTGAACGGCGAGAGGTGTCCTCACCCGGACCCGCTGGCGCGCTGCGCATTCATCGGCCTCACGGCCCGTCACGGGCGTCGGCACATGGCGCGGGCCGTGATGGAGGGCGTGGTCCATGCGCTGTACGACATGTATCGGCTCATGGAGAAGATGGGCATAGAGCGCGGGGAGATACGGGCGTCCGGCGGCGGCGCCCGCTCGGCAACCTGGCGCCAGATGCAGTCCGACCTGTTCGATTGCCCCGTCGTCACCGCGAACGGCGCGGCGGAAGGGGCAGCGTTCGGTGCGGCCTTGCTGGCAGGAGTCGCCGCCGGTGCTTGGAGCGGCGTGGACGAAGCCACGGCGGTCTGCGGCGAGCTCACGAGGCAGCTGCCGGAAGCGGGCCCCGGCGCTGTCCATCGCCGCGCCCACGCCACGTACGCGGACCTCTACGAGGCGTTGCGTCCGAGCTTCGCCGCACTGGCCGACATCGAGGCACCCGCGTGAGCAGTCGGCCCGTGACCGCGGTGATCTTCGATCTGGACGGCACGTTGATCGACAGCGCGCCGGACATCGCCAACGCCATCAACCGCCACCTTTCCGAACACGGCTGGGAGCGCGTCGGTACGGAGTTGGTCGCCGAACTGATCGGTCACGGTTCGCGCAGGCTAATTACCGACGTCCTTTCTCACATCGGTCACCCGGTGGACACGGCGTCGGTGGATCGGGTGCACGCCGCGTACCAGGCCAACTACGCCGAACGTCCGGTCGTCGACACGCGCTTCTTCCCGCACGTCGCGGAAGACCTGGTCGCGTTGACGGAGGCGGGGCTGTGGCTCGGGGTGTGCACCAACAAACCGCATGCGCTGACCGGGCAGGTGCTCGCCGCGCTCGGCATCGACGGGCTGGTCCGCGCCTTCGCCGGCGCCGATGCCGTGCCCGCGTGCAAACCGGCCCCGGGACATCTGCTCGCCGTGGCCGACCAGATGCGTCTGACGACCGGCGAATGGGTTTATGTAGGGGATACCGACGTGGACCGATCGACCGCCCGCTCGGCGGGCGTTCCGTTCTTCGCCGTCCCCTGGGGAGGCGGGGGGGAGCTAGACGTGCCCCAAGGCATGCGGCTGTCCCGATTGGCCGACCTCCTGGATCGGATCTCGGGCTCTTTCGCGGGGCCGGGTTGAGTGGCCGGCGGCCTGCTCGTCCGTATCGTCGAGGCAACCGAGGAGATGGGTGCGGCCGAACGGCGGGTCGCGGAGTACGTGAGTTCGCGTCCAGGCGACGTCATTCGCATGAGCATGGCGTTGCTCTCCTCCGCCTGCAAGGTCAGCGATCCCACGATCATGAGGTTCTGCCGGCGCCTGGGCTACGACGGATACCAAGAGTTCAAGCTGAACCTCGCGCAGACGCTGGTGCCCGCGGCGCCGTTCGAGTACGAGCAGATCGTGGCCGCGGATTCCATCGAGAACATCGTTCGAAAGACCTGCCGGAACTCCCTGAGCGCCATCCAGAGCGCGCAGGAGGATCTGGACCCGCGACAGATCGGACGAGCCGGGGAAGCGCTCGAAGCGGCGAGCTGGACCGGCGTCTACGCCACCGGAATCTCCGACATCACCAGCCACGACGCCGAGCACAAGTTTCAGCGCCTGGGCCTGCGCTGCGCGGCCGTCATCGGACGCAAGAAGCAGCAACTGCTGTCCAGTCAGGCACGTCCGGGAGAGATTGCGCTGATCTTCTCCCAGTCCGGCATGACGCGGCAGATGGTGGAGGTCGCGACCGCCGTCCGGGCGGGAGGGGGGAGCGTCGTTTCGGTGACGGCGGAGGACACGCCGTTGGCACAAGTGTCGGACCTGCTGGTGGCGGTCAGGCCGTACGAGAGGACGGAGCTGCTCACCCCGCTCGCGTCCCGCTTGAACCACCTTCTCGTCGTGAACATGCTCGTCACGACGATCGCTCTCATCAAGGGGTCCGAGTTTCCGGACCAGCTGCCCGCGCTCGATTCGTGGCAGATCGACAAGCTATGAAGGTGATTTCGTGATCGATCAGAACGAAGCCAAGAGGATCGCGGGCGTCAGAGCGATCGAGGAGTTCGTGCGGGACGGCATGACGCTCGGTCTCGGCTCCGGCACCACCTCGCACTTCTTCGTGCGCGAGCTCGGCAAACGTGTGGCGGCCGGTCTGACGCTCACGTGCACGACCACTTCCCGATCCACCGACGAGGTTGCCCGCGAGGTGGGCATCGCGCTCACCGATCCGAACGACATCGGCGAGATCGATCTGACGATCGACGGACCGGACGAGATCGATCACGAGCTGAACATGATCAAGGGCGGGGGGGCGTGTCTGCTGTGGGAGAAGATCGTTGCCCACGCCTCGAAGCGCATGATCACCATCTGCGACGAGACCAAGATCGTGGAGCGACTCGGTGGCTTCCCGCTGCCCGTCGAGATCGTGCAGTTCGCCTGGAAGCAGACGGAGCGGCGAGTCGTCGAGGCGTTGCGAGGACACGGAGTCGACGCGCCGACCGTCGAACGTCGCATGAGCGACGGCCAACCGGTGATCACCGACAGCGGGCACTTCATCGTCGACTGCCGGTGCGGGCTGCTCGAGGCGCCCGCGCGCCTCGAGCAGCATCTCAACGCCATTCCGGGAGTGGTGGAGAACGGGCTGTTCACACGCGAATCCGACGGCATGGTGGTTGGCGGTCTGGACGGCACGAGCCGCGTGCAACTGCGGGACGCTCGCTCGCCGTCCGGACAGGGATGACGGAGCCGGCAGGTGCTTTGCTCGGGCGCGACGACTGACGACGGTGAGTCTGAAAGGTGTTGACAGACAATCACCAGGGCGTAGTATCACTAGCTCCACCGATTGAGCGGAAAGCGAGCCATGACCCGTCCCTCGAACCTCACCCGCCGCACCGTGCTGAAGGCCGGCGCTTCGATGGGTGCCGTGTCTCTGCTGGGCGGACTCGCCCACGCGCAGGACCGCGTCTTCGTTCCCTACGCGAACAAGAGCCTCGATTACTACTTCTTCGTCATTCAGGAAGAGGCCGTCAAGCGCGCGGTCGAGGCGAACCAGTGGGAGTTCCAGGCCACCAACGCCAATTTCGACAACACCCGTCAGCTGGAGCATTTCCAGTCCCTGATGCTGCGTCAGCCCTCGGCCATCATCTCCGATCCGATCGACAGCCAGGCGATCGTCTCCGCCATACGCCGGTACAACCAGCGAGACATTCCGGTAGGGATCATCGACACGCCTGCCGCCGCCGGCGCGGACGTCGCCATCACCGTCAGCTTCGACAACTACATCGGCGGGGTCGAGGCCGCGAAACAGATCATCCAGCGTCTGGAGGACAAGTACGGGGAGCCTCGCGGTACGGTGCTTAACTGCTTCGGTGCGTTGCAATCGGTCGCCTGGCGGCTGCGCAAGGAAGGCATGGATGCGGAGTTCGCCAAGTACCCCGACATCAACTACCTCGCGCGCCCGACCGAGGGTCAGCTCGACAAGATGCTCTCGGTCACCCTGTCCACCCTCTCGGAGTTCCCCGACCTGGACGCGGTGCACGCTCCTTCCGACAGCCCTTCCCGGGGCATCGTCACGGCGCTCAAGCAAAAGGGGCGTTGGAAGAAGACCGGCGAGGATGGTCACGTCATCTTCGTCAACATCGATGGGGAGCCGGTCGCCTTGAACTGGATCAAGGAAGGCTACATGGACGCGTGCGTCAGCCAAGATCCCATCGCGTATGGCGAGATCGCGGTCGAACTGCTCAGCAAGCACGCCATGCAGGGCGAAAGCGTCCCCATCGGTCCCTACGAGAACGACAAGTACTTCTGGGAGAGCGCCGAGATCGTCGAAGGGGACTCGGGACCGACGATGATCATTCCGCCGTTCATCATCGACTCCGCCAACGCGCAGGACGAGCGGCATTGGGGCTACGTGTCCGAGACGGTGTGGGGCATTCCGTACTCCTGATCCCGGCCGGAGATCTACCGGATCTGACATCGGCGAGACGAGCGCGGGCGAGACCCTTCGCAGGACCGAGCGCGAGCGACCAGCATGTACGAAGCCACGGCCACCGATCCCTCCGGCACCCGTCCGCGTGTCCTGTTGAGCATGGAGGGCGTCGGCAAGAGCTACGGCTCGTTTGCCGCGCTGGCCGATGTCGATCTGTCGATCAGCCGGGGATCGATACATGGTCTTCTCGGGGAGAACGGCGCGGGCAAGAGCACGCTCGTCGGCATCATCTCCGGGCAGAAGCAGCGCAACGCCGGTCGTGTCGTGCTGGACGGCAACGATATCGAGCGCGCCGACGTCAAGTCCATGGAAGGCGCAGGCGTGTTCCTGGTCACGCAAGAGCCGATGATCATCGATCATCTGTCGGCCGCCGAGAACCTGATGCTGGGCGTCTGGCCGTCGCGTCGCGGCATGGTCGACTGGCGCAAGCTGAACGCCGACGCCGAGCGGATCCTGGCCGACACCGACATCCCGGCCGGCGCGCGCGCGGGCTCCCTCGGAGCGGTCGCGCGGCGCAAGATCAACATCCTCAGAGCCATGTTTTCGGGCGGGACGCTGATCATCCTGGACGAGCCCACGGCGGCACTGACCGTCGAGGACCGCGACCAGCTCTTTGACTTCATGCGCCGGCTGAAGGGCGACGGCGTCACCTTCATCTTCATCTCGCACTACAACGACGAGATCCTGGAGATATGCGATGCCGTGACCGTGCTGCGCGACGGAGTCGTGGCCGGCAGCGCCGACGATCTTTCCGGCATGACGTCCGAGCACCTTTCCGAGCTCGTGCTGGGACGCGGTCTGGAACTGTTCGAGCGGAAGCGATCCGATCCACGTGTCACCGCGGAGATCTTGGAGATCCGGGATGTGCGGGGAGGCGCTCTGAATGTCCCGCACCTCGACATCAAGCCGGGCGAAGTGGTCGGCTTCGCGGGCCTGCCGGGTGCGGGCGCGAAGGAGCTGGCGAGAGCCCTGTTCGGGCTCGTTGGCGTGGAGTCCGGAACGCTTCGCATACCCGGTCACGCGGCGTCGTCCCCTCTGCCGCGAACTCCCGGCGATGCCCTGAGGGCCGGGATCGCCTACCTGTCGGACGATCGTCGTGGAGACGGGGCGGTGTCGCAGATGACGGTTGGCCAGAACATCTCGCTCTCGTCGTTGGATCGCATCTCGCACCGCGGTTTTCTGAACTCCGGTGACGAGCGTCGACTCTCCGCTCACTACTTCGACGCGATGGAGATCAAGGCCGCGGGAGCCGATTCCGTGGTGGACACCCTCTCCGGAGGCAATCAGCAGAAGGTGTGTCTCGCCCGAGTCCTCGCGACGGAACCGAGACTGCTCATTCTGGACGAGCCTACGCGGGGCATCGACGTGGGCGTCAAGCAGGATGTATTGCGCATCATCGATCGACTGACCGACACGGGCGTGTGCGTGATCCTGGTGTCGACCGACACCGACGAACTCGTCCGGTCCGTCGATCGGATCTGTCTCTTCGCCGACGGAGGTATCGTCAGCGAACTGCACGGCGAACGCATCACGAGCGAACGACTGCGCGAACTGATGGGCGCGCGTCGATTGGAACTGCCCGGGAGCGATGACCGATGACGACTACAACGACGGCGTCCGTACCGGCGAGGAGCGTCGCGAAGAGCGGCGAACCCCGCACGATCCTTGCCTGGGTGCTGCAGAACGTCGTATGGATCTGGCTCGTGGTGCTCGTCGCGCTGTTCGGGCTGTTCAACGAATTCTTCTTCACCATGTTCAACCTGCAGAACATCATGGTGCAGGCCACCGTGCTCGGCATGCTCGGGCTGGCCATGTGTCTGCCGCTGCTCGTCGCGGAGATCGATCTGTCCATTCCCGCGAACATGGGCTTCTCGTCGGCGGTCGGTGCGATCGCGATGTCGCAGTTCGGTCTGCCCTGGGTCGGCGGCGCCCTGCTGGGAGTGGGCATAGCCACCCTCATCGGCTTCTTCAACGGACTCTGCATCACCCGTCTGCGTATGGTCTCCTTGATCCAGTCCCTGGCAATGATGATCATCCTCCAGGGGGCGTTGCTCGCCATGACGCGTGGCAAGACGCTCACGCAACTGAGTGACGGCTACGTATGGATCGGGCAGGCGAACGTGCTCGGTGGCTGGCCGATCATGCCCCTCGTGTTCGTCGCGGCTGCCATCGCGCTCGCTGTACTGCTGCGCAGGACGGTCTTCGGGCGCAGCATCTATGCGGTCGGCGGCAACCCCGTCGCGTCGAACTCTGCAGGTATCCGCGTGAACGCGGTCAAGATCAGGACCTTCACCCTCGCGGGGTTCCTGGCGGGCATAGCGGGATTTCTGCTCGGGTCCTGGCAGATGGCGATCACCTCGAACCAGGGAGACAGCTTCCTGCTCTACGCGATAGCGGCGCCGATCATCGGCGGTGTCTCCGTGTTCGGTGGGCGTGGCAATGTGCTCGGAGTCGTGGGGGGAGTGCTTCTGCTCACCGTCATCCAGGTCGGCCTCGCCATCGTGTCGGTTCCCTCGTTCTACGTCGGCATGATTGGCGGACTGATGATCTTCATCGCCGTCGCCATCGACGCGTTGCGCGTCCGAATGTTCAGCTGACAGGCGAGCCGGGTTCGATGAGCGTGGATGCCCTGCCGATGCGCAAGCCGCCGAGAAGCACGCTCCCGCGATGGTGATCGAGACCTGGATGTCCAGCGAGACCGGGGAAATTCCGGCTCGCGCGGCGGGCCAGCTGGCTACCGCCGCCGCCGATTACCGGAAGGGCGGTCAGATGCTGCGCGCCCTGGATCCGCCGTTCGTCGCGACAGTCGGCAGGGGTTCCTCGGCTCACGCGGCAGTATGGGCTCGCGGCATCGTCGAGCTGGCGACGGGCGTGCCCGTGCTGCCGTTGGCGATGTCAGTGCCTTCGGTCTACGGCCGCACGCTCAAACTGGGCGGCGGTGCCTGCATCGGCGTAAGTCAGTCCGGACGCAGCGATGACTTTCTTGCCGTGATGAGCATGGCACGCGGCGCCGGCGCCACCTGCTTCGCCCTGACGAACGATCCGGACGCGCCCGTGCTGGAGCGGGACGTGTTCGAGCTGCCGATTGCCGCCGGCCCGGAGCACGCGGTTTCGGCGACCAAGTCCTTCACCGGATCGCTCGTCGCTTTCGCTGCCCTGGTTCAGGCGTGGACGGAGGACGCGGATCTCGCCGCGGCGCTGGACCGGTTGGCGGCTGATCTGGAGCGCGCACTTTCCAGAGACTGGACATCGATGTTCGATCCCCTGTCATCGGCATCGTCCGTGTACACCATAGGTCGCGGTCCGAGTCTGGGCATCGCTGCCGAAGCGGCGTTGAAGCTCAAGGAGACCTGCGAGATCCACGCGGAGTCGTACAGCGCGGCCGAAGTGCTGCACGGTCCCATTCAGCTCGCGGTCGGCGACCTGACCGCCATCATCTTCGCGAGCGACGACGAAAGCCGTGCCAGCCTGCAAACGGCTGCATCGCGGCTCGCGGCCGCCGACGCGACGGTGGTCGTCGCCGACCCCCGTGGAGAGATGCGCCTCGAGTCCGACGCCGGTGTCGAGCTCCCCGTCGCGCGAACGGGGCACCGCTGGTTGGACTCGATCTCGCAGATCACCTCGTTCTACCGGGCGGTCGAACTGCTTGCACGCGATCGAGGCCTGGACCCCGATCGGCCCTCGCAGCTGGCCAAGGTCACTCGGACCCGTTGAACGAACGCCCGACGATCGCTTTGCGCGACCCGACGATGGCGGCCGCGCCGCGTTGCCGAACCAGCCAGTTCGCCCGCGGGCGGCGAGAGAATCGACGACGGCGTGGCCGACGCGCGCCTGGATGTTGGAAGGCGCTGCGAACGGTGGAGAGTCCCGGGCGACGCTGCTAGTATTGCTACGACGCTTTGCAGGGATCGAATCGCATGGCTTGGTCCGAACCTCAATCCTTTCCGATCGATGTGGACTCCGGTCTGCTGTGCAACACCGGCACGAGCTATCGAAAGCAGTTGAGGGAACTCGCCGGGCTCTATGCCGATGCGAACGCATTCGAGGCCATGAACGCCGACCGCGGCGACGACATCGTCTACGAGGTCACCGACCACCGGCCGAGCGATGCCGCCGGAGATCTCATCACGGGCACGACGCGCATGTCGCCGGGACGGGTCGGAGACGAGTTCTTCATGACTCGCGGACACATTCACGCGATCGCGGATCGTCCGGAGATGTACTTCGGATTGCACGGGCGAGGCTTGATGGTCATGGAAGCGCTCGACGGCGACTTCCGCACGGTCGAAATGCTGCCAGGCACCGTCTGCTACGTTCCGCCGTTCTGGATACACCGTTCGGTGAATATCGGGGAAAGCGATTTCGGAATGCTGTTCTGCTATCCGGCCGATGCCGGCCAGGACTATGAAATCATTCGCCGCTCGAACGGCCTGAGCCGCCGAATCGTCAGCGATGGTCACGTTGGCTGGAAGGTTGTCGACAACCCGGACTACTCGCCGCGCACCGCCGGCGAGGTGCAGGAGTTCGAGGCGCAGCACGCACGTCGGCGGTCAGGCACATGACGAGAGCGTTGCCCGAGCGCGCGAATCGTCCGACCCTCTGGTTCGTCGGTGTCACTACGGGGCAGAGCTCGATCATGAAGGTGTTCCCGGCCTGGGCCGAGCACCTGGGCCTCGGTGATGTGGCGATACGCGGCATGGATCTCCCGCTGCATGCGCCGGCCGTCGCCTACCGTGAGGCCGTCGAGTTCATCAAGCGGGACCCGCTGTCCAGGGGCGCGTTGGTCACCACCCACAAGATCGACCTCTACGCCGCCTGTGTCGATCTGTTCGACGAGATCGACACCTTCGCCCGGACGATGGAGGAGACCAGTTGTTTGTCCCGACGCGGTGACCGCTTCATCTGTCACGCGAAGGATCCCGTCACGGCCGGGCTCGCGATGGAACACTTTCTCGAAGCGGGGCACTTTGCCGCGACGGGCGCGGAGGCGTTCACCATTGGTGCGGGTGGTGCCAGCATCGCTATCACCTGGTATCTGATGCAGGGCGAACGGGGCGGAAATCGACCTTCGCGCATCATCGTTTCCGACACCTCCCGAGAACGGCTGGACGAGCTCCGTCGCATCCATCGGATACTCGATCTCGCCGTGCCGTGCGAGTACGTAGCCGTCGAGTCGGCCGCCGACAACGATGCGGTGCTCGCGGACCTTCGCCCGGGCGCACTCGTCGTCAACGCCACCGGCCTCGGCAAGGACCTGCCGGGTTCGCCGCTGAGCGATGGCGCGCACTTTCCCGAACGCGCCATCGCCTGGGATCTGAACTATCGGGGAGAGCTGGTCTTCCTCGCGCAGGCGAGGAAACAGCGCGAGAGAAAGCATCTGCAGGTAGAGGACGGCTGGGTCTATTTCATCCACGGCTGGACTCGCGTCATCGCCGAGGTGTTCGACGTCGACATTCCGGTCAGCGGATCGGGGTTCGATCGGCTGTCGCGTATCGCCGCCGACGCCGGCAAGCCTGCCGCGGCCGGCGCAACTCGGGCAGCTCGGCTGTCTTGAACGACGACCTCACCCTCGCGCTGGATCTCGGGACGGGCAGCGCACGGGCCGCGCTCGTCGATGCGAACGGCAGCGTGCTCGCCATCGCCGCGCGGGAACACGATCAGATCGTGCCGGCCTTCGGTTGGTCCGAGCAGCGGCCGGCGGACTGGTGGGCTGGGATCGCGGCTTCCGTCCGTGACGTGTTGCGGGATGTGCCGCGCGCGCGCGGGCGCGTGGCGATGGTCGCGGCCTGCGGTCAGATGCACGGCACGGTGTTGCTGGACGCCGAGGGGAACCCGGTGAGGGACGCGGTTCCGCTGTGGAACGACAAGCGGACGACCGCACAGGTGGCCGCCTACGAGGCGCAGCATGCGCCCGACCGGTACCTCGAGCGTACCGGCAACCCGCCGACACCCGCATGGCCGGCGTTCAAGTTGCAGTGGATCCGCGACAACGATCCGCAGGCGTATGGGCGCGCAACCGTCGTCTGCATGCCGAAGGATTACGTCAATTTCCGCCTCACCGGACGGATCGCGACGGATCGCACCGAAGCGGCTTGCAGCTTCCTCATGGACCCGCGCACCGGAGACTGGTCGACGGCGACCTGTGACGAGCTCGGTCTGGAGCGCTCGCTGCTACCTCCGATTAGGGAGCCGGTGGACGTGCTGGGCGAAGTGTCTACGCAGGCCGCGGCAGCCACGGGCTTGGTCGAGGGCACGCCGGTGATGGTCGGCGGCTCGGACTACGCGGTGGGGTTGCTCGGTTCGGGCGCGTGCCGGTCCGGGCTCGGCTCGGAGATGATTGGCACATCCTGCATCGTCACGCTTCTCGCCGACCATCCCTTGCTGGACCCGAGGATCTCGAACATCGGCACCATCGAGGGAAGGTGGGGCGCGTTCATGCTGTTGGAGACCGGGGGAGACGGCATGCGCTGGGCACGCCGCACCCTGCACGACGGCACGGTCGACAACGCCGGTTTCGTCGCGAAGGCCGCCGAGGCACCGGCCGGGTCGGACGGACTGTTCTTCCTGCCCTACCTCGCTGGCGAGCGGCTGGGCAGCCACCGCAACGCACGAGCTCAGTTCTTCGGTATCGGGGCCGGCCACGGCGCCGAGCATCTGGATCGAGCGGTGCTCGAGGGAATCGCTTTCGGCGTCAAGCGCCACATCGACATTCTCGAGCGTGCCGCCGGGACGCATCTGGAGCGGCTCGTCGCCTCGGGCGGCGGTGCGCGGACGCAGCTTTGGCTACGCATCAAGGCGAGTGCCTACGGCCTGCCGATCTCGGTGCCGGCCGAGCCCGAATGCGGAATCGTGGGCTGCGCCGCGATGGCGGGAGTGGCCACCGGCCGCTTCGGCAGCGTGGAGCGAGCGGCAGACGCGCTCGTTAGGCACGAGTCCGAGGTGCTGCCCGAGCGCGCCTGGCAGGATCGATACGCGCGCATGCAGCCGGTGTTCGACCGGCTCTACGCGCACTCGCAAGCGTTGTACGACGATCTCGATGCGCTGATGGACTGACGTCCCGGTGTCCCTCCCGTGTCCGCTGCGCCCCGGCGCCCTGGACGATGCCAGAGGCTTTCTGCATTCATGTACCTAGATCGATTCAGGCTCATTGACGGCGTGGCAGTCGTGACCGGCGCGGCCCAGGGGATCGGCTTCGCGTGCGTCGAGGCGCTCGTCGAGGCAGGTGCGACGGTCGTGCTGACCGACGCCAACGCCGACACCCTCGACACCGCCGTCGCCGGTTTGCGAGGGCAGGGCGCAACGGTGGAAGGCGAACTGCTGGACGTCACCGACGATGTGGCCGTTCAGCGCGTGCACGACGCCATCGTCGCCCGCCACGGTCGGGTGGACGTGCTTGTCAACAACGCCGGTATCGCGATCTCCAATCATCCGGCCGAGACGATGAGCAACGAGCACTGGGCGAAGGTCGTCGACGTGAACCTGAATGGCCTGTTCTGGTGCTGTCGCACGTTCGGACGCGGCATGCTCGAGCGCGGGCGGGGGAGCATCGTCAACGTCGGGTCGATGTCGGGCTACATCGTGAACCGTCCGCAGGAGCAGGCGAACTACAACGCGTCCAAGGCTGCCGTACACCACCTGACGCGCTCGCTCGCCGCGGAGTGGGGTGCGCGCGGGGTGCGCGTGAATGCCGTCGCCCCGACCTACATCGAGACCGAGCTGACCCGGTTCGTGCGCGAGGATCCCGAGATGCTTCGGTTCTGGATCGACGGTACGCCGATGGGCCGGATGGGCCGTCCCGACGAGGTCGCCTCGGTCGTCCTGTTCCTCGCGAGCGAAGCCAGCAGTCTCATGACCGGCTCCATCGTGCTCGCCGACGGCGGTTACGTCTGCTGGTGAACGTGACGCTCGCTTGCGAGCCGTTCGCCGGTCCGCTCGCCGAACGTCTCGCGGCGCTCGCGATGCGTCCCGGAGCCGGAGAGGTGGCGTTGTATTGGCTCGGTCAGGCGGGCTTCGTCATCGACTTCGCCGACCGGCGCATTCTCATCGACCCCTACCTGTCCGACTCGCTCGCGGTCAAGTACGCGGGAACACGGTGGCCGCATCAGCGCATGACGCCGTCACCGATAGAGCTCGAGGAGTTGGGCCGTCCGGACCTGGTGCTGTGCACGCATCGGCATACCGATCACATGGACCCGGAGACGCTTGGCCCCCTCGCCTCATCATGGACATCGCTGCGCTTCGTGGTGCCGGCGGCCGTCGCCGAGGAGGCGCGCCGGCGCTGCCATGCCGACGATGAGCGGCTGGTGCTCGTCGACGTGGGCACCGACATCGAGCCACTCGCCGGACTCCGTTTGCGGGCGATCGCGGCTGCGCACGAGTCCCTCGATACCGATCAGGCCGGCCGTCACAAGTGGCTCGGTTACGTGATCGACGTGGAGGGCGTGCGCCTCTACCACTCCGGCGACTCGATCCCGTACCCTGGGCTCGTCGAAGCGGTGCGTGCGTTGGCGCCGGACGTGGCGCTGTTGCCGGTCAACGGGCGTGACGAGGTGCGCCGCATGAACGGAATGCCGGGAAACTTCACGCTCGACGAGGCCGTGTCGTTGTGCCGCGACGCGGAAGTGCCAGTGATGATCGCGCACCACCACGGGCTGTTCGACTTCAACACCATCGCGCCCGAAACGATCGACGAACGGGCCGCCATCGAAACCGGGCGCGGCCTCCGATTGCTGCGTGCTCGCTTCGGCACGTGCTGGCGGGTCCGCTCGTGAACGGGGCGGTGGCCCGTCGAGCCGGATCGTCGGGAACGCCCGCGGCCGACGTGACTTCGTGTCGGTGGACGGTCGCGCGGCGGTCAGTACATGGAGTCCCGGTAGTCCACCTCGAGCTCGGCGTCGATTCGGTTCATGGTTTCGGGATCGGTCGGTGCGCCGCTGGTCTGATCCGACACCATCTTGGAAAGCGACGGCATCTCCCTTCGGTCGCAGTGTCGCGCGGGATCCCACAACCGGGAGCGGCGCAGCGCCTTCGCGCAGTGCAGGAAGACTTCGTCCACGGTGACGACGACGGCCGGGATCGGACGCTTCTCGTTCACGGACATGGAACCGAGGAGCGCCGGGTCGGTGCTGAGGGCTCCCGCCGAAATAAATAGACCATTCCACGATCACGTCCCACGCGGCCTGATCGTGTAGTTCCAGTCGCCGTGGAAGCGGTGGCGGTGCAGGTTGATCGAGTCCATCTGCTCGTCGCTGATCTTCCTGCCTTTCTCGTAGACGTTCTCGTCGAGCGCACAATACACCTCGAGCCCCGCCTCGGTCCGCGTCGCCCCGATCAGCTCCACCACCGTGCGATAGTCCACCAGCGGCTTGCCCCGCCAGTTCATCGTCACGAAGCAGAACAGCCTGTGCTCGATCCGGTTCCACTTGCTCGTGCCCGGCGGGTAGTGGCACACCGTGATGGCACGGCCGAGCTCGTCGGCGAGTCCCTGCAGCTCGAACTTCCACAACCGAGTGCGGTGGCCGTCGCTACCGCCACTGTCGGCGGTGACAAGGAGCTCCGTGGCGTCCTCATGGCGCTCGGCGCCGAGCTCCTCCCACCACCTGCGCACGCTCTCGACGGCGAATTCGCGGGTGTCGGCACTGATCCCGACGCTGACCCAGGCGCTGTCGTCGCCGACGTCGTAGACCCCGTAGGGATTGACCGTGCCGAGATTGCCGATGAAGTCGTGCGTCTTGACCGGCTCCGCATCCGGGTCACCGACTTTGCGCCACTCCCGCCCGCCGTTCTTGTAGGCCCCCACCAGCTCCTTCTTCTTGGTGTCGACCGAGAGTACCGGGACGAGGCCGTTCTTCAGCCGGGCCTGCGTCTGCCGAGCGATGTAGCGAAACGGGGCGTCGCGGTCCGGGTCCTGCGTGCCCTCGATCGTCTTCTTGTTCGCCTGCAGCGAGTAGCCCAGGCTCTTGAGCGAGCGGTGCACGGTGCGCGAGCTGACGTCGTGGCCGCGGCCGAGGAGCTCCTCGGCGAGCACGCGCGCGCTCTTGATCGTCCAGCGTAGCGGGCACTGCGGATCGCCCCGGGTGCTCGGCTCGATCAGCGCCTCGAGCGCGCCCCGAGAGCGGGGTCCTGATCAGTCTTCTTCGGCCGTCCGCCGCCGCGATGGCGCAGGCGTCGCGGTGCACCCGGGCTCGCCGGGTCCCGATCGTCGCGGTGGCCACGCTCGCGCGCGAGCAGCTCCTCGATGCCGCGGCGGAGGGTGTTGCGCGCGAGCCCCGAGGCGCGGTGCACGGCCATGATCCCGCCGCGCCCCAGCGCCATCGCTTCGGAGCCGGCCCACTCGCGTCGGCCGCGCTCGTCGAGCGCGGGCCAAAGCGCTGGTACTGTTGTCGGAGCTGCTCTTCGGTCTTCGGTGTCATGAAGAGCGAGATGGGGGCGCCTCCCGTCAGATCAAACTATTCGGGCGAGAGCCCTAACGCGGTGGCGGAGAGCTTCTTCGCGACGCTGAAGAAGGAGCTGGTGCACCGCGAGCGGTACGCGACGAGGGGGGAGGCGGAGGCGTCGATCTTCGAATACATCGAGGTCTTCTATAACCGCCAGCGCAAGCACTCGACGCTGGGCTACACTAGCCCGGTCGACTATCGGATCAACAATACAGCTCTGGCGACGCCAGAGTAATCCGGTGTCCACTTTTTCGGGGGAAGACCACCCATCACCACTGCCGAGCTCGGACGGCCGAGAAGGGCCGAGAAGGGCCGACCTCCGTCGCCAACGCCAACCCGCAGGAGCCGATTCGTGAACACCGATCGCTTTACGCCGTCCGCAGAGTCTGTCTTCGACGCGTTGCACGACGCACTCGGATCTGGCGTGGTGCAACGCGTCGAGGACGTCGGGACTCGTGCCTGGTCCGACGCCAGCGGCTCGCCTTGCGTCGAACCATCGCTACTCCTGCGTCCAGGCTCCACGAGCGAGCTGGCCACCGCGATGCGCATCTGCCATGAATTCCATCAGCCGGTGTCCGTCCAGGGCGGGCTGACCGGTCTTTCCGGCGGCGCGTGTCCCGGGCGAGGCGAACTGGCGGTGTCGCTGGAGCGTATGCGCGGCATCGAGTCGATCGACCCGGTGGCGGCCACCATGACGGTGCTTGCCGGCACCCCGCTCGAGCAAGTGCAGCGTGCTGCGGACGAGGCCGGCCTGCTTTTCCCGCTCGATCTCGGCGCTAGGGGCACCTGCTCGATCGGCGGCAACCTCGCCACCAACGCTGGGGGCAATCGTGTGATCCGGTACGGCATGATGCGCGACCAGACGCTTGACGTCGAAGCGGTTCTGGCGGACGGCACGATCGTCGGCGGACTGCGTCCCATGATGAAGAACAACACCGGCTACGATCTCAAGCATCTGCTGATCGGCAGCGAGGGAACGCTTGCCATCATCACGCGCGCCGTACTGCGTCTGCGCCCGAAGCCGCGTGCGATCTCCACCGCCTTCTGCGGTTTGAGAGACTACACGTCGGTCGCCGCGCTGCTTTCGAAGGCTCAAGCGGCACTGCCCGCCGGAGTGTCCGCATTCGAGGTCATGTGGCCCTCGTTCTACGACTTCTACACGAGTCGTTTGCACGAATTGCGTCGTCCCCTGACCGGCGACCACGGCTTCTACGTTCTTCTCGAGAGCATGGGCGCGGACCCCGAGCTCGAGACCGATGTCTTCGAGAGCTTTCTCGCCTCGATGTTCGAGGACGGCATCGTCGAGGATGCAGCGCTTGCCGGCTCGCACAAGGACGCGCTGGACTTCTGGGCAATCCGCGACGCGGTCAGCGAGAACGGGCGCCTGCTGCCCGACCATGTGGCGTTCGACATCAGTTTCGCCGCACCGGCGATTTTCGATGCTGCGCGGCGCTGCGAGGCCAGTCTCAGGCAGCGATGGCCCGACGCGACCGTCCTCGTGTACGGGCATGTCGGGGACGGCAACATCCACGTCGTCGTTCAGGAGCCGTCGTGGCCGGCGAGCGAGGCGCACGAGGCCCAGGAGCTCGTCTACTCCATCGTCGGCGACATGCACGGCTCGGTGTCCGCCGAGCATGGCATCGGGATGAAGCGACGGCACGTGCTGGGCCTCACCCGCACGCCCGCGGAGATCGCCTGCATGCGCGCTATCAAGGGTGCGCTCGATCCGCGGGGTCTGCTCAATCCCGGACGGGTGCTCGGCTGAAGGGATATCCGCGACGACCGGCCCGTTCCTACCTCTTGCAGTATCACGTCCGGTCGGGCGGCCGACACTTCACGGCATGGTCATCGAGTGGCAGCCCGCGAGCGGTGTTTGCAAGTAGGCTTGGAAAGGGCCGCCCCGACCCGCGATCGATCTTGAACGGAAGGCTCGCATGAACGATGCAATAGAGAAACGACTTGAGGGAAAGACCGCCGCCATCACGGGCGCAGCCTCCGGCATCGGTTTCGAATGCGCTCGGGCACTGATCGCTGCGGGGGCGACCGTTGTGTTGATCGATCGGGACGAGGACCGTCTCGAGGCGGCGTGCGTGAAGCTGGGATCAGCGGCCATGCCGCTCGTGCTGGATCTGCTCGATACGTCCGCCGTTTCGGACATGCTGCCACGCATCCTCGAGAGAGTCGGAGGGCTGGACATCTTTCATGCCAATGCCGGTGCCTACGTCGGCGGCGACGTTCTGGAGGGTGACCCGGACGAATGGGACCACATGCTGAACCTTAACGTGCACGCCGCGTTTCGTTCGATCCACTCCGTACTACCCCATATGGTCCAGGCCGGCAGCGGCGACATCGTGGTCACAAGTTCGGTAGCGGGTGTCGTGCCGGTCGTCTGGGAGCCCGTCTACACCGCTTCGAAGTTTGCCGTGCAGGCGTTCGTCCACACCGTGCGCCGGCAGGTGAACCGTCACGGCGTACGCGTCGGGGCGGTACTGCCCGGACCGGTGGCCACCTCGTTGCTGGACGACTGGCCGAAAGCCAAACTTGACGACGCCCTTGCCAACGGAAAGGTAATGCAGCCTTCCGAGGTCGCGGAGGCCGTGCTGTTTATGCTTACCCGATCTCGCAGCGTCACGGTACGTGATCTGGTCCTGTTGCCGACGGCGGACGACCTGTAGCCGCCGGTATCGACCGTGCGGTTCGCGCGTCCGGCTGAAACGACCCTGCTTCCGAGCGCTCCCGGCGCCGTTTGTTCGAGGACGACGGGCCGGTGCTGTCCGATTTCATCGACAAGTCGCATCCTCTGGTGCGAATGACAGACCGGATGCGTTGGGAGAGCTTCGAGGATCGCTGGCGTTCTCTGTTCGGCGACTCCGGCGACCCGATGGCCAACCCCGGTCGGCACGTTGCCGGACTTCTGATGCTAAAGCACATGGAAGCGCTGTCGGACGAGCGGCTGTTAGCGCTCGCGTAAACCCGCGCTCATTCGCCGCTGCGGCGCGACGGGCGCGATCGTCGCGGCGCGCGCCGCGTG
>ENA-ORXM01002623-ORXM01002623.1-marine-metagenome-genome-assembly--contig:-NODE-2623-length-20248-cov-4.055971_pt1 | contig 20248 bp, 16 predicted proteins | sample MGYA00237867_ERZ511480 | MGnify/ENA primary metagenome ERZ511480 (study PRJEB26309, sample SAMN06266103) | marine metagenome | isolation source: Algal blade | place: United Kingdom:Sidmouth, United...
GATTTCTATCGTGCGCGTCTACAGCAGTTCCGTGCAAGTGCAGGTTTGGCATTTTACAGTCTTCGTGTAAAAGCGCTTTATGAATCGTTCAAGGTAAACGAGGTAGACGGAAGGTTTTTTAATCCGACTAGCTTTGACCCCATCATTTTCGAACCACAAAATTATACGGGTGCCGAGGTAACCGGGAATTATAGGAATGGCAATGCCGGTGATTTTCCAACAAAAGCGTTACAATTCGGTTTCGGCTTTGGATATAAAGCTAATTTGAACATTTCGGATAATAATTTCGGATATGCCTATTTGAATGCCGGTGTCGACCATAAATTATTACCATCCGGAAATTTAGTGTTGGCGACCCTGGCCGAATACAAAAGTCTTTTGGGAGGCGGAAATACTTTTTTCTATCATACACCATCGCTCGGGGGTGATAATGGTTTAAGAGGCTTTCGGGACCAACGTTTCACAGGTCGTTCTTATTTCTATCACAGTACGGACTTGAAAGTGAAATTAAAAAGGTACATCACAGCAGTATCCCCAGTCACAATTGGTCTCTACGGCGGTTTTGATTACGGCCGTGTTTGGGAGCAGAATGAGGCTTCTAATGTATGGCACACTTCACAAGGTGTGGGGTTTTGGATGAGCAGTTTAAAAGCCCTTACCCTGAACTTAGGATATTTCAATTCAAAAGAAAATAATATGGTGCAATTCGGCTTTGGATTATCACTATAATCTAATCCTTTCTAAGATTAAAATTTAAATGAGTAAAGTTAGAGAAATAGATGATTCCGCATTAGCTATTTCACGACGAAGGTCGGGAAAAGGGTTTGCATTTTATGATGAAAGTGGCAGCAAAATTACCGACAAACCAACCCTAAAAAGGCTAAAGAAATTGGTGATACCACCCATGTGGTCAGACGTGTTAATTTGTCGCTTCGATGATGGCCATATTCAGGCGATTGGCCGCGACGCCAAAGGAAGAAAGCAATACATATATCATTCCGTTTATGAGAGACAAAAGCAAGAAGAAAAGCATAGGAAAATGGTAGATTTTTCTGAGTCGTTACCAAAGATCAGAAAAAAAGCGCATACCGATTTAAAAGGTAAAACTTGGAATAAGAAAAAATTACTTGCACTTATTATCCTGATTTTGGATGAGTACGGTATTCGTATCGGGAATAGGGAATATTTAAAAAAGAACGGCACACATGGACTCACCACACTTAGAAGGAAACATTTGGCACTTGAAGACGAGGAGGTCGTGTTTACTTTTAAAGGAAAAAGCAATAAAGATAGGGAGGTGCACATTGATGATGAAAAATTAATCCCCTTTATTATAGAGGCTTCCGAAATGCCGGGCTATGAAATTTTTAGATACAAAGACCCCTCAGGAAAATTCCAAGATATTGATAGCGATGATGTCAATAGCTACATTCAGCGTTTTATGAGTTCCGATTTTTCAAGTAAAGATTTTAGGACCTGGGTAGCAAATCGATTGGCTATTGAGCGCTACTCCGATGCGGTTAGAGACCAGAAAAAAGGAAGTCGCAAAAAGTTCAGTAATATCGTGATCAAAATGGTAGCGGCCGAATTGGGCAATACGCCTACGGTATGCCGTGACTACTACGTACACCCTGCTATTTTTAACAGAATCGATGAAAAATCTATTCCAATGCCAAACCCATATAAAGAACCTCGCGGAAAATATACACTAACCGCAAGCGAAAAATTGGCACGCGATATTATTCGAAATAGTTATGCTTAGATTGCCATGAGCGGAAACGAATAAAAAATATTTTGTCCTTTGCAAGCCCTCCTTCTAAACATGCGCTTGAGTTGCACCTCCTTCTATTTAATCGTATCTTAGATAACAAAATATTGTATTGTGATAATAATATCGATAGAGACTTATCATGTCTTTTGCATTTGATAGATGCCATTGCGAAAAATCAAATATGAAAATATACTTAACATTACTAGGTTTAGCATTCACAGCACTGTGCCGCGCACAAGTATTGACAATAAATATATCGGACAATAGTTTTGGAGTAGATGAAAGCAGTTCACTAATTGTTTCTCAAATCCAGAATATTGGTGACTATTCAAACACAAGTGACTATGATAAAATAGTTATCACTTTGGGTCAAAACATTTATGGTCTCAATACAATACCTTCCAACTTAGAATATTCAAATTCATATTTAGTTACTGATAATAGTACTTCAAAAGAGTATACTTTATATTTTACACAATTACCAATTATCTGCATTGAATCAAACAATGAAATTGTTGATGAGCCGAAAGTTCTGGCAAGTTTCACCTATTCTGATGAATCACAAATATTAGTTTCGAAGATAGGCATCGAATTACGAGGAGGTAGTTCACAAGGTTTTCCTAAAAGAACTTATGATCTAGAATTCTGGAATGATCAGCTGGGTGATGTGACTAAAGATGTTCAATTTGGGAAGTTACGTTTTGATGATGATTGGATTTTAGATGCACTCTATAATGAGCCTTTGAGGATTCGAAGCTATGTAGCAAATAAGCTATGGTTAGAGACACATGATACGCCTTACTACAAAGATAATGAGCCTGATGCCAAATCTGGAGCAGATATTATGTATGTAGAAATGTTTTTAAATGGCAGATATAATGGTTTATATAATCTTTCTGAACAAGTTGATAGGAAACAATTAAAACTTAAGAGTTATAATGGCAATATTAGAGGCGAGCTATACAGTGGCAAGTATCCGGGAGCTACAATTTTTACCACCTTGCCAAATTATGACAATCAAAGTAGGAAATGGAGTGGCTATGAAATAAAATATCCTAAGGAAGAGGATGCAACAGACTGGGAAAATCTTTTCCAGTTTACAAATTTTGTTATGAATGCATCAGAAGCTGATTTCAATAGTGGTATTTGGACACAATTTGAAAAGGATAACTACATAAATTATTTTTTATTTCTGAATTTGATAAGAGCAACCGACAATGTAGGAAAGAATATTTTTCTAGCAAAATATAATACTGGTGAACCTTACTTTTATGTGCCGTGGGATCTAGATGGTTGTTTTGGAACAATCTGGGATGGTACTCAAAGAGATATCACAACTGACATTTTAACAAACGGGTTTATTGACAGAGTGATAGATTTAGATCCCGATGATATTTCAATTGATATTGCTGACAGATGGTTCAGTTACAGAGATAATATTTTTAGTAGTGAATCCTTAACAAATACTATTTCTGAGCTATATAATTTCTTTCAGACCAATAAAGTCTATGAGAGAGAATCATTAGTTTATTCCAATTATTTGTTCGACAACCACAATTTATCCTATATGTTAAATTGGTTAGAAAATAGGTTAAAGTATTTAGATATCTATTTTGGTGTTATCCTTTCAATCGATGCACAAGATGCCCGAGCTAGTAAAGATAGAATCATATATCCGAACCCTTCCACAGATAGGATCAATCTTAGCCCCATAGATTCATTGATTGGAAGCACTTATAAAATATACAATAACCTGGGACAATTAATGCTTTATGGAATTATTGATGATAATGCTATCTCGATTGAAAGATTAGACAAAGGCTTTTATTTCTTAATAATAAATGGCTTCTCACATAAATTTATAAAACAATAAATTCACCAAAAAAATCCTGTTTAATTTTTAGTAAAACATAATGTATTACTAGCAAATGAAGATATGAAGCATTCTATTTCTTTTTAGGAGCTCTGTCTGGCTTTTGTGGCTTTTGTGGCTTTTCAGTCACCTTGATTGACTTTGCAGTCTTAGGATTTTTTTCATCCATTATTGGTTTTTCAGTGAAGGTCACAGATACTTTTCTACCGCTAAGCTTCATTTTCATTTTGCCAGGAGCAGTTAATAAATTGACAAAATCATCCCCAAGAAATTCCTTACGCCAATTGTCCAAGAAGTCGAGTCTACGCTCACCCATCTGAGCTTTTGAGATCTCATTTTTTTGTAGGACCAAAGACTGTGCAATGCCAGATTCTTGACACTTTTGTTTCACAAGGATAAAAAGCATCTCGTTGGTAAGTCCCATTTCTTCAGACAACTCTATATCCACAGGTAGGTCAAGAAGTAGATCTCTTTCTGCCTTTGTGTTTTTTTTCTGAAATAAATTATTGAAGATCGACCAGTTTTTCAAGAGCGACTTATTAGGGATCGTTCTGTTATCTTTCAAAGCATCTTTACCCGCAGCTATGTTACGCACTATGGTTCCCATCAATCTCTTCGGAAGAATCTGTTCTTTAGTTCTATTTTTTAAAGATGCTTCTTGATCTCTCCATTCGTATAATCTAAGCAAAAAAACCTGTTGATGTTGATTGAGGTTCTTCATCAACTTACTATTTAATGCCTCATGGTGCTTGTTCTTTTTGAAGTAGGTCGGTTGTGTATAGCGAGCCATTTCTGATTGTGCCCATTCCCAATATTTTTTAGTCTTAAGCTTCTTCAATAAGGACTCATAGAGCTCCTTCAAATGAATGATATCATTCAAGGCATAGTTGATCTGCTTCTTACCTAAGGGTCGCTTTTCCCAATTAGTTACAGTGTAAGTTTTTGAAATACTCACTCCCAACTCTCCTCTCAACAGTTTTTGAAAACTAACTGGATATCTATAACCGAGATATCCTGCAGCCAACTGCGTATCAAAGATGTTTTTTGGAACCACCTTATAAACTTGATACAATATTCGATAATCATTTTGTCCTGCATGGGTGATCACCAAGATCTTAGGATCCTTGATCAATTTAAAAAGTGGGTCTAATGTTTTGAGTTTCAAAGGATCTAGAAGATAATTGCCATTGCTCGTTGCCACTTGAATAAGACATAAAAGGGTATTATACCTGTTTTCTCCAACAAATTCAGTATCGAAACCAATCCATTCGACATTCTTATTTTCCTTGTAAAAGGAAGTCAACTGCTTTTCTGTATCTATATATTGGTAGTCTGCCAAGAGTAAAATTTAACTGTTTTGAGGAAAATGCTGATTCAAGTGCAAATTAGACTCAAAGCTAAAAAAACTATAATATCTTTGTAGCTAAGAATCATTTAATCTTAACTATATTTTGTAATATTTACAGAACTTATTAGGTTATTCCTCTATTAAGGATAAAATTCTATAAAAAGATGAAAAAAATACTAGGATTTCTCTTCGTTTTGCTGCTATTGGTAGTTGCCGCTCTAATCTTAATTCCAATGTTGTTTAAAGGTAAGATACTGGATTTTGCCAAAAAGACGATCAACGAAGAGGTCAATGCAAAAGTAGATTTCGATGATGTTAATCTAAGTTTGATCAAGAGTTTTCCTGATTTTTCGATTTGCTTAGAAAAATACAAGGTAGAAGGGTTAAACGAGTTTGAAAAGATATTGTTAGCAAAAGGTGATGAAGCTTGCGTAAAAGCTAATTTCTGGTCAGTTATCAATCCCGAAAATGGACTTAAGATAAATGGTGTCCACCTCAGCAAACCAGTGATCAACATAGTTGTCAATAAAAATGGCAAAGCCAATTTTGACATAATGAAGCCTTCTGAAGTGACTACCACTACACAAGAATCAACTGCTTATGAATTGAATCTGGAAAATTACAGCATCGAGAACGGTAATTTCAGCTACTATGATAAAGCTTCTGAGTTGTTTATGCATGCGGATGCCATACAGCATGAAGGATCTGGTAATTTCAAACAGACGATCTATGACTTGATCACTGAAACAAAAGCCAAAAATGTGACATTTAGTTCTGGAGGCATCAATTATATCAACAAAGCTGCTGTGGACTTAGATGCCATATTCAATATTGATCTTGATCAATCAAAGTACACCCTAAAAGACAACGAATTGTTGTTGAACGCACTAAGGATCAATACAGAAGGTTTTGTACAGACGATCAAGGATGACATAAAGATGGATCTTAAGTTCAATACACCAGGCACTACCCTGAAAGAATTGATATCTCTGGTACCGGGAGCTTATACCAAAGACTACGATAGTGTAAAAGCAGATGGTAGCGTGGCATTCGGAGGTTACGTAAAAGGTATTTTCAATGAAAATAGAATGCCTGCTTTTGAATTTGATGTTAAGGTTGGAGAAGGAGATCTTCAGTATCCTGGCATGCCTCTAAGTATTACAGATATTAATACCAACTTCAATGTAAAAAGCCCGTCGGCCGACTTAAATGATATGGTTTTAAATATGCCAAATTTCAATTTGAAAATTGGGCAAAATCCACTTCAAGGGAAGTTGATTCTCAAAACCATATTAAGTGATCCAAACATTGATACAGAAATGAAGGGCCTACTTAATTTGGAAGAATTTGCAAAGGCCTTTCCTATTGAGGGCGTACAAGAATTAAGTGGAACCATAAACTCTGACTTTAAAATCAATAGTAGCTTATCAGAAGTTGAATCTGGAAAATTTGATGCAATTGATATGAGTGGCTCTGTGGATATAAAAAAACTGAACTATGTCTCTAAGGACATGCCTAAGATAGTATTGAATTCCCTTACCATAGATTTTTTACCTCAGTTTTTAAAGGTCAATGAGTTTGATGCCCTTTTGGGAAAAAGCGACTTGAAAGCGTCTGGTAAGATAGATAACTTCCTTGCATGGTTCGCACCTGAGAAAACTATGAAAGGTGACTTGGTCATGTCTTCTACCCTATTTGATATGAATGAATGGGTGACGGAAACATCTGAAGAAACGGATGATATGAGCGCTGAGAATACAGGAACTGAAGACGTCGAAGTATTTGATCGTTTTGATTTTAACTTAGATGCAAAGATTGAAACCTTGGTTTATGACGTCTATAAATTGAAAAACTTTCAAACAAAAGGTCAATTTACCCCTAATAGCATGAAAATTGATCTTTTTAAGACAAACATCGGTCGATCTGATCTAGAAGGTAAAGGAGAAATTAAAAATACCTTTGCTTATCTTTTTGATAATGAAACCCTTACTGGAAATCTTAGTTTGTCCGCTGGTATATTGGATTTAAATGAGTTTATGGTAGAAGAAGATGGCGCTACTGCCAAGAAGATCTCAGGGGAAGAAGAACTTGATCCTTTCTTGGTTCCTGAAAATATAGACATAGACGTAACTGCCGATCTAGGCAAAGTTATTTATACGGACCTTGAACTGACAAGGGTGAAAGGCTTAGTCGAAATAGCCGATCAAAAGATCAAGATGAACGGTGTCAAAGGAAACACGCTCGGTGGCACAATGACATTAGATGGCGGCTACAATACACAAGATAAAGAAAAGCCTAGTTTTGATGTAAAATACAATGTAAGCAAAATGGATTTTTCCCAAGCTTTTGAAAAGCTAAATACTTTCCAATTTATAATGCCTATTGGCAAATTCATTGACGGAAAATTCTCTACAGACATGTCTTTCAATGGAATATTAGGTAAGGACATGATGCCTGATTTTAATACTTTGACAGCAGATGGTGTCATGCAAACTTTTGATGCTATTTTGAAAAATTTTAAACCCCTTGAAGAGATCGGTGATAAATTAAACATAAGATGGTTCAAAAATGTCAACTTACAAAATTCCAAGAATTGGTTTACTGTAGAAAACGGGAAAGTCATCTTGAAGGAATCCAAGCAATCTGTCAAGAACATCGACATGGTAGTTTCGGGATCTCATGGTTTTGATCAGTCGATGGATTATAAGATCAAAGCTAAGGTTCCAAGAAAATTATTAGGTCAGGGAACTGTCGGAGCTGCTGCAAACCAGGGATTAGACTTTCTAAACAAAGAAGCTTCCAAGCTTGGCGTAAAGATATCGGATGGAGAATTCATCAACTTACTCATCAATGTAACTGGTTCCATTGCTAAACCAGGAGTGAAGATTACTCCGCTGGGAGCAGAAGGAGCAACTGTAAAAGACATCGCTGAAAACGTTGTAGCAGCAGTGAAAGACACTGTTACTCAGGTTGTAAAAGAAAAAATAGATGATGGCAAAGAAAGAGTAGCTGCAGAAAAAGCAAAGCTAGAAGCGGAGGCTGCTCGTAAGATAAAAAGCGTCCGTGACAATGCGGAAAGACAAATTAAAAAAGTTGAAGATGAGGCAAAAAAACGTGCTGACGAGTCCAGAGAGCGTGCCTACAAAGAAGCGGATAATTTGGCTGCTAAGGCAGGAAATAATCCACTCAAGAAACTTGCAGCTACCAAAGCTGCAGATCTGGCAAAAAAAGAAGCCGATAAATTACACCGTAATGCATTAGATAGAGTTTCTGTTCAGACGGATAAGATAAGAGATCGTGCAGACTCCGAAGTAGAAAAAATTAAAGACTCATACGATAAACAAGTGAAAGATTTAGAGAAAAAAGCGGGTATGTAGACTCATTTTTACTACTTTTGAAAATATTTAATACGCAAAGTTTATGGCGAAAAAAGTGAAGAAAAAAGATCTAGGATTGGGAATTCGGGCGCTCATCCAGAACGATGAACAAGTGGCAGAAATAAAGACCGAACCTGTAGAAGAGATAACTGCTGGTATTGCTATGGTTCAAATTAAGGATATCCATGCCAATCCCAATCAACCTAGAAGAGAGTTTGATGATGAACCACTTCAGGAGTTAGCATCTTCAATAAAAATACATGGCATCATCCAGCCGCTGACCTTACGTAAAGAAGACAATGACAGCTATCAGATCATTTCTGGAGAAAGAAGGTTTAGAGCATCTCAACTTGCAGGCTTAACTCAAGTCCCTGCTTATATTAGAGTGGCAAATGATCAAGAAGTCATGGAGATGGCATTGATCGAAAACATCCAAAGAGAAGATCTTAATCCTTTGGAGGTCGCTTTCACTTATGCCCGTTTGATGAAAGAATTTGATCTTACTCATGAAAAACTCGCCGAACGTGTCGGAAAAAAGAGGTCAACGGTAAGTAATTTCATGAGACTTTTGGAGTTGCCTCCAACGGTGCAACATGCCCTCAAGCAACAAGAGATAAGTACAGGTCACGCCAAAGCTTTACAAGGATTGAGAACTATAGATGATCAACTTTATATTTTAAATAAAGTCATCAACAATGGGCTTTCCGTTAGGGATACAGAAAGTTTAGTCCGACAAAAAATTACTGGTTCGAGTGCTGCTTCTGGAAATACAAAATCAAAGGCCTCGACTTTACCTTCAGAATATCAGGACATACGCAAAAACCTTAAATCTCACTTAGGGACAATTGTCGACATAAAATTAAAAGGTAAAGAAAAAGGAGCCATTGTTATTAACTTCTCCTCTGTCGATGAATTAAATAGAATACTTGATATAATAGAAGATTAACCAACTAATTTCAGTTAGATCCGCTCTTTACAATAGTATGCGCAAGTTTTATTTGCTGATCTTTAATTTTTTCTCATGCCTTGTGGTCTTTTCACAGGATATTGATTCCTTGTCTGCCCCGCTCTACAGGGATCAGGAAGTGGTGTTGGACTCCACTGAAGTAGAAAAAGAAAGAGGTAGATTTTTTAAAAGAATTCTAGATAAAACATATCCCAATCCCTTGCGAGCCGCTGCACTTTCCTTTGTTTTGCCTGGTAGTGGTCAAATATATAATAAGAAATGGTGGAAGGCTCCCATCGTTTACGGTGCCTTAGGATTTACGGGTTACCTGATCATTGATAATACAAACAACTATAGAGATTTTAAAGAAGCTTATCTTTCTAGAGTTGATGATGATCCCAATACCATTGACAGATATCCAAACGCATCGGAGGCTACCTTGCTTTCTATCAGAAATGGTTATGACAAGCGTCGTCAGCAATCCTATGTCGGTTTTTTTGCAGTTTGGTTTTTAAATTCCTTGGATGCCTTCGTAGATGCACACTTGGTTTCATTTGATGTGGATGAAGATTTGTCGATGGTCGTTAAGCCCACGAGCAATTATGATAACGCTACCCTTTCTTTCGGAATAGGTATTAGCTTGCAACCAAAAAATGTAATCGCCTATCCCCTATATTTTGAATAAATTATGAGGTTAAATTTTCCTTCTGATTTTATCTGGGGTACCTCAACAGCTGCTGCACAGATAGAAACAGCTTCGGCACACAATTGGCGTGATCTACATTCTAAGGATGGGTATATATTCAATAGAACTACCGACCATGAAAAGCGGAGAAAAGAAGATATTATTTACATAAAATCGTTTGGCTCTATGTACCGATGTGGGGTAGATTGGGCACGTTTGCAGGATGCCCCTTACCAAGATTTTGATCTTAAAGTGGTCCAAGAATACAGGGATTTCTTTTGGCAATTAAAAGCAGAGCAAGTAGAAATCCTTTTTGTGATACACCACTTTACCAATCCATTGTGGTTTGAAAAATTAGGTGGATGGCTTAACAAAGAATGTGTTCCCGCATTTATGAATTATGCGCAACAGTGCATGGCAAACTTCGGGGACCTTGTCGCAAATTGGAATACATTTAATGAGCCGAATGTTTATGCTTTGAATGCTTACATAACGGGTGATTTCCCGCCGCACAAAAAGAATTATTTCAAAGCAAATAAGGCCATTGGAAATATGGCTATTTGTCACAATAAAACGTATGCACTTCTAAAAGAAGCCTACCCAAAAAAACCAGTAGGAATATCTTTAAATACTGCTTTTTTTGAAGGATTAGATCTTGTTGGTTCGCTTACCGCGAAATTTACCGATTGGTGGTTTATTAAAAGAGCTGCAGATCTATTTAATAAAGTGGACTATTTGGGGATAAGCTATTACGCACATGTGCTGTTCAAACCGACTGCAATAACTGCCATTGATAATGCCGACAAGCTAGAAAATTTAGGATATCCACATGATGATATGTGGGCATACAATCCTAAAGCTTTGGCACCGATCATAAAAAGGCTTTACTCTAAATATAAATTACCCATTCTAATCACTGAAAACGGAATATGCACCTCAGATCCACAACGTAGAATTGAATCCATCAAAGACTATCTAAAAGTTATTCATGACTTGATCGTTGATGGAGTACCTTTCCTCGGGTATATACATTGGAGCACCTTTGACAACTTCGAATGGAACCTTGGCCCAACCTATCAATTTGGTTTAGTTTCTGTTGACCTTCAGACCAAAGATCGCACAATGACAGAGGCAGGGATATTCTATTCCAATGTTTGCCATGAAAATGCAATTGATATTTAGTAGATTTAGGTCTTAATTGATTCATGAAGCAGCTACTATTATTTTTATTTTCATTCTTTTGTCTGGAAAATATTTCTGCACAATCAGCTAGTATGTTTGGTATGGGAAACGTGTCTACTACCCTCTTGGATGTAGACGCAGTTTATGGCAATCAGGCAGGATTGGCATTTGTAGACCAACCACTCGTTAGTCTTAATGCCATACAACAATTTGGTATAAGCGAAATTGGTAATTATTCTCTTGCAGCAGCCATACCAACCGCTTTAGGTAGCTTTGGATTTATGCTTGACTATTATGGGATAGAAGCCTACAATGAGCAATCGGTTGGTATATCCTATGCTCGAAGATTATTAAAGAATCTCAGTATAGGTGCTCAATTTAATTATCAAAATGTCAGCATTCCTTTTTATGGAAATCAATCCAACTTCACTTTCGAACTCGGCTTGTTCTCCAAAATTATGGACAAGCTATTTATGGGCGTCCACATTTCTAATCCGGTCAGGGCTGATAAAATTACTGAAGTAGAAGAGTTGCCTACTGTATTTGGTATGGGGCTACTATATGCCGCCTCAGAAAATCTTACCGTCAGACTTGAAGTCGAAAAGGATCTTGACTATGAAGCCAATGTCAAGCTAGGCATTCAATATCAGATCATCGAGATGCTCTCGTTGAGAGTTGGTGCAAATTCTGCTCCTGCTACTGCAACCTTTGGTCTAGGCATCCTTGCACTTAAAAACATTCATTTTGACATAGGAGCCAGTTATCATCATTTATTAGGCTTCTCCCCTGCTGGAGGGTTACGTTTTGATTTCAACAGAAAATAAAGTCATGTACATCACATTTTTTGCGCCTACGGTTTTTGAAATAAGTCCACTGCTTAACTACCTCAATGAACACTTTGAATCACAGGGAAAATTTTTTATAAAAAAAGACCTTAAGGTGAAAGTCAATGTTTGTGGTGTTGGTTTGACAAACACTGCAATAGACTCCTGCATTGAATTTCACCATCAAAAGCCAGACATCGCCATTTTGGTCGGAGTGTGTGGTGCATACAAAAAAGACCTTGCCCTTGGCACTGTTGTCAATGTCATAGAGGAATCTTTTGGCGACCTTGGTATAGAACAAGCTAACGGTGATTTTACTTCCATGCATGAGTTGGGTTTGCTTGAAGCAAATGAATTTCCTTTCAAAGACTCAAAATTAAGGAATCCATCTAATGAATTTGGTTTTCTTAAACGTGTAAGCGCTGTTTCCCTCAATACTTCCTCTGGAAATCAAGAAAATATTGATAAAAGAACTGCTCGCCACAATGCAGATATTGAAAATATGGAAGGCGCTGCATTTTTTCAGGTGTGTCTTCAAATGGGCATTAATTTCCTCCAGATCAGAGCGGTCTCCAACCTTGTCGAATCTAGAAATATTGATAACTGGGAATTGTCTTTGGCTATTACTAATTTGAATGATACGCTGGTGGAGATGTTGGGTTCGATTGTTTAGGGCATGGAATTATCGATGTGTTTTGCCAAAGGCTTCCCTAAGGGATATCGCATCGTTGTCATATAGAAACCCTTTCAGGGTTTGATTTTTGGTTTGTTTCGTTTTCGATGGGTTAAAACCCATCGTTGTAGTATATAAACCCCTTCAGGGTTTTTATTATCGGTTATGAATCAATATTATTTTGCGATAGTTTCGATGGGTTAAAACCCATCGCTGTAGTATATAAACCCCTTCAGGGTTTTTATCATCGGTTTTGAATCAATATTATTTTTGCGATAGAACTTAATTTCCAAAAAGATATTTTTATTGACATACTATCGGTGACTCAACGGACCCTTCAGGGTTTTTATGCTCTGTTATGAACCAAAATTTTTTATCAATTGAACTTTTTTTCTAGAAAGGAATTTGTACTGCCGGTACCCCAACGGGGTAACACTACTATAGCGATGGGTTTTAATCCATCGTTAAAATAATTCACAAAATGCAAACCCTGTAAGGGTGACCAAAATATGAATGTAGGTTAATTTTTCTGTAAAATAAGAGGTTAAAGTACGTTTGCAGAACAATTCGCACAAGACCTTTAAATTTTACATTTTTTTAATTTACGGTTTTTCGGTTTAATGACGTTTCCCACGCATGCACCAACATCAACACCCTATTATAATTCTCAATGCCTTCATCGATGCCTTGTCTTTTAAGATAGGCATCGTAGGCTACGCGCTTAAACTTTGGAAAGAAGGTCTTATACTTTGCGTTTGTGTCATTTATGGCATTGAGGTCATTAACCAAACCAACAGGCAAAGAAGCTCTATATTCTCTGTAAGCTTCAGGTTCATATGTGAGGTAATTTGTGGCAAGACCCCGCCAATAATCCAGCAAACCGGCATAACGCAAAAACGGATCTTTACAATCTTTTAGACATAGATAAGCCACGAAACTACAAGTACCTTCATCACCAAAACCATAAGCGTGGGTGAACTCATGCGCAAGCACCTCTGGCCATTGCAGCGGATGCAGAGCAGTATCCATATTACTTTCCCCAACAAAAGGGAAATAAATGCCGATGGCACCGAAGCCTTTCAAAAGGCCTTTTGGTTTTAGGAGACGAGCGTTGACTTTGGAAGGAATGGGATAGGTATGAACTTTTAATGTCATCATGACGAGATCCAAAACAGTGGATTCAAAGTCCTTTAACATGAACTTTGAATTAATCGCAGCGTCCCCTACATTAGGTATGTTGCTCCTTGCTTCTAAAATGATCGGTGTTAGTGCTTTTAAAGAAGATTCTAAATCATCCTTTGTAAGCGGTTTAGGATTGATATTCAACTGTTCTTCTATAGGAACTCGAGCATAATTAAATCCCCACATCCATAAAAAAGCACAGTATAATATAAGTAATGTCGAGACAATCATTTTGAACGTTGAAAAAAGCTTTTGTCTCCAATGCTTAAGTGGTATTATTTCCTTGCGGTAATGTCGAATTAAAAGAATAATGACGGCGATAAAAAACAAATAAATCAATGGAAAAGGTATCCAACTGATCGTATGGTCTATGATCCATCTTATCCCCAAAAAAAATCCTCTACTGTAATATTGCTCAACAATGGCAGCATGGTTGGTAGCAAGATACCTCAGAATGAAGGTGCAAATGCTAAAAACCAGTAGTAACCCGAATTTATTTGATCGAAGTTTGTCCATTTATGAAAAACATTGTCAATTAGTTTTGTAATGATATCAAAATAATAGAACTTAGTCTATCTCAAATAACTTGTAAATTGAAACTACAGTATTTCCTCCTTATTTTTGCTTTAATATTTATTTCTTCTTGTGGGAATGAAAGTCCTCAAGTTGACCCTAATATTTCGGCGCTTCCGCACAGTGATGCATTGCCCTCCAAAGCATTAAGTCAAAAAGATCAGGCAAAATTATTAAATGCAAAAGGTAAAACGACTGAATTGATCAAGCAAGGAGATTTGCTGAAAATGCTTACAAGTGCTGAAAACAAATTATACATTTTCGCTTTTTGGAAAATGGATTGTGAAGGCTGTTTGACCAACCTTCAAAATCTAAGTAAGATTCAATTTTTAGAATCTGAGGCCAAAGTGATCAGCATCAATTTAGATGATAAGGATGCACTCAAAGAGGTTACTTTATTCACTAGATCCAACAATATACCCTTTGAGAATTATTTGCTAAATATTGAAGATAAAAACTTCTTTCAGACATTTGCTGAAAGCTGGGACGGCAACTTGCCGGCCATATTTTTAGTCAATCAATCTGAAGAGGTCTTTTTGAAATACTACAAGGCACTTAGTGAGAATGAATTGGAAGCCATAACTTCCGCACTCATCATTTGATTACTGGCACCGGAGAAATAATTAAGGAATTCTAGACTAATTAGAAAATCACATTAAAAGCTCCTTAATAAGACAATAAGTTATTATTAAAAAGTGTTAAATTTGCAACATAGTTAAAAGTACTAATGTTATAACCACATACTTAATCATTAAAAAAATAAATTATGGCATTCGAATTCACAGATGCAAACTTTCAAGAAAAAGCTTTAGATTCTGACCAAGTAGCAGTAGTAGACTTCTGGGCAGAATGGTGTGGACCTTGCAAGATGATAGGACCAGTTATTGAAGAGTTAGCTACTGATCTTGATGGTAAGGTGGTCGTAGGAAAAATGAATGTAGATGACAACCAAAGTATTCCAATGAAATACGGTGTTAGATCAATTCCTACCATCCTGATACTAAAAGGAGGAGAAGTAGTTGACAAGCACGTTGGCGTCACTTCAAAGCAAGCTTTATTAGACAAGATCAATGCTCACGTATAATAAAGAATGATTGTTTATTTATAATTAATCATTATAAAATAATAAACAGATCACTTAAAACCCTCAATGATTCATATACATTGAGGGTTTTTTTAGCTTTAAGGGCTTCACAGATCATACTTTTGCAACTCATTAATACCTTAACCGTTAAATTTCTTCAATAAGCAACAATATGGATTTATTAAACAATTTTGATGTAAGAGATCTTGGCAACCTAGATTTACTGGCCAAGCAGGTGGTTGAAGGATTTATCATAGGATTGCATAAGAGTCCATTTCATGGTTTTTCAGTGGAATTTGCAGAACATAGAATCTATAACCAAGGGGATGACACCAAAAATATTGATTGGAAGGTCTATGCTAGAACAGGTAAAATGTTTACCAAGCAATTTGAAGAAGAGACCAACTTGAGATGTCAGATCGTGGTTGACTCCTCGTCTTCGATGTATTTTCCAGAGCCAGAGGCCAATGGTAAGAAAAAGACGAATAAGCTAATGTTTGCCTCTCTTGCAGCTGCTTCCCTAATGAATCTATTAAAGAAACAAAGGGATGCCTTTGGCTTATCCATATTTGATGATGAACTTAGAACGCATACTAAGTGCAAATCAAGTACAGCACACTACAGGTTGCTCTTGACATATTTGCAGAAGCTCATTGATAATCCAGTTAACGATAAAAAAACTTCTGCTGCAGATTCTATACACCAAATTGCAGATTCTGTACATAAAAGATCTCTTGTTGTCATTTTCAGCGATATGTTTGATAGTGGCCAGGTAGAAGAGATGTTCTCTGCACTTCAGCACCTGAAATACAATAAACACGAGGTAGTTTTATTCCATACCATTGATAAGTCCTTAGAGATTGATTTTGAGTTTGAAAATCGTCCATATATTTTTATTGATATGGAATCTGGCGATAAAGTTAGATTACAATCAAACCAAGTTAAAGAATACTATAAAAAACAGGTGCACAAACTACAATCTGACCTTAAACAGCGCTGTCTACAATATAGGATAGATTTTGTTGAGGCTGACATCAATAAAGGCTTCAGGCCAATTCTACAATCTTACCTTGTGAAAAGAAGTAAAATGGGTGTTTAATTTCAAAAAATAAATTAACTTTGAGCGCGTCCCATCGCACACCGGTTTAAATAACTATTTGTTCCTGAAAACATGTAAAAAAGACTATTTTTACTCCATATAGGTTGAATTACCTATTTGGATTGTATTTTAAATGAACACAGTGGACTTAGCACAGTTACAGAATAGAGACATAATAATGTTTGGTATCCAGAATTGGGAAGAAAAACTTGGATCAAATCCAAGGAATATCGCCTATGAGTTCGCTAAAACCAACAGGGTATTATATGTCGATATGCCGCTATTTAGGATCAAAGCCTTACGAGAAGCGAATAAACCAGATGTTCAAGAGGCACTTGCTGTCATACGAGGTGAAAAGAAACCTTTATCTCAGGTAGACGACAATATTTATCTTTTCCGTCCAACGATTATGAATGAATCCATAAACTGGATACCAAATAGGGCAAGTGGCATCTTCGATCGATTTAATAAAAGAAATAATAGGATCCTAGCTTCTGAAATTCAAAATGCAATCGATGATCTGGGAATGAAGGATGTTATCATGTTTTATGATAATGACTTGATCAGAGGTTTCTACCTCAAGGACATGCTCAGCATTGACATGTTCGTGTTCTACATGAGAGATTTTCTATCTGCCATGAATTATTGGAAAAAACATGGTTCAAGATTAGAACCCGAACTGCTTGCAAAAGCTGATGTAATTGTAGCAAATTCAGAGTACTACGCTAGGTATTGCAAAAGATATAATAGAAATTCTCACTTCGTTGGTCAAGGTTGTGATATTGAACACTTTAACCCTGACAACATCAAAGGCTTGCCTGAAGATATCATAGCTATTAAGGCAAAAGATCCTGACAAACCAATCATCGGATATGTTGGTGTAATCTACAGTATGAGATTGGATGAAAAAATCATCCTTCAAATAGCTGAAGACCGAAATGATTGGAATATTGTGTTGGTTGGACCGGAAGATGATTTATTTAGTAACTCGGAGTTGCATAACATGGACAATGTACATTTCCTTGGGTTTAAAGATATGAGTACCCTGCCCGACTATATGAACAGCTTTGACGTATGCATTAATCCACAGGGCTTAAATCCTGTGACAATAGGCAACTATCCTCTTAAAATTGATGAGTACCTTGCAATGAAAAAGCCTGTCGTTGCCACAAGAACATTAGCTATGAAGTTCTTTGAAGAGTATTGTTACCTTGCCGAAGACGGTATTGATTACATTTTAAAAATAGAAGAGGCGCTCAAGTACCATACCGCTGAAAAAGCAGAAGCAGGAGCAGCATTTGCTAATTCTCATACCTGGGAAAACAATGTAAAAGAAATCTACAAAGCCATCAATCTAACTTATCAGAAAAGAAAAGGTATTGCAAGGGAGCAACCACGAGAAAAATTGGTAGACCCTTCCTAACCCTTCAGCTATAATCCATATTTACAGAATCTCTACGTTATGACCTTTGCGTTTTGTTGTGAAACTTTGCGTCCTACCTTAAAATTCAAAACCAAATTCATATATTTATCCGATTAATAAAATTACAATGATCAAACTATCAGACCATTCCACGAAACCACCCAAAGGCTACGACAAAAAAGCGATAAAAAAGGCAACGGACGAGATAACAGAAAAGATACAAGAGCTACAATTAATGATGTATGCTGAGAAAAAACATTCTCTCCTGATTGTTTTTCAAGGGATGGACAGTTCTGGTAAAGGTGGGGCAACAAGAAATGTGTTTGCCAAATGCTCCCCTGCTGAAGTTAATGTGAAATCTTTTAAAAAACCTACTGATGAAGAATTTGCGCATGACTTTTTGTGGCGCATACACAAACACGCGCCAGCTAAAGGCATGATCCAAGTTTTTGACAGATCTCATTATGAAGACGTGCTTATACAACGTGTTCATGGGTGGATCTCTGAGGAACATTGTGACAAAAGGATTGCCGCTATAAATGCCTGGGAAGAACTTTTGCAGTTTGATAACAATACTACGATTTTAAAATTCTATATGCATCTTTCGCAGGAAAGACAACAAGAAAAACTTAAAGAAAGATTGGCTGATCCAAGAAAAAACTGGAAACACAATGACGGGGATTGGGAGGAAGCAAAATTATGGGATAAATACAGAGAATCTTATGAGAATGTGATCAATAAGTGTACCGTTCCATGGATCATTGCACCAGTAGATAGTAGAACCTATAGAAATTATTTCATCTCCAAGAAAGTGCTTGAGACCCTTGAAAGCTTTGATATGTCTTGGCCCCTAGTAACAGAATCAAAATATGCCTGAAAAAGTTCGTGTTGATAAATGGCTTTGGACGGTAAGGATATTTAAATCTCGAACCAAAGCCACAGAATGTTGCAAAAAAGGAAATGTCAAGATTGATGAAAAAAGTCTGAAGCCTTCTTATTTGGTTACTGTTGGGGAAACACTTCATGTTCGAAAGAATGGTTACGAATTGGTATTTAAGGTAAATGCACTATTGAAAAGTAGAGTTTCTGCAACGCTTGCAGAACCATGCTACGAAGACCTAACACCGGCAGATGAGATCAATAAATACAAATCATGGTACATCGGTAAATTTGGCGTAGAGCGAAGAGAAAAAGGCGCTGGGAGACCCACAAAACGAGAGCGGCGCGAGATTGATGAATACAAGGATGATATGTACAATGTTGATTAACTAAGCACTCAATTGATAAACTTTTCCATTTATACTTCACGCACCTTTGCAGGGAGATTTTCCTTTACCCTCTTTTATAAAAAATAAAATATTGTCTTTTTTTGGCATCCGAAGTTATGGATTATACGCCTATCATATTATCTTGATTCATGTCTCCTTTCAGTATTTTCATGTCAATGGCATAAAATAGATGTTTGGTTAACGCTTTCTCTTTTTATTACACTCACATTGGGAGGCTCCATTCTTGTAAGTAGTCTGTCCTGTAAGTACTCTAAAAAACCTTCAAGAGATTGAGGAAATCGGTCCCTTAGATATTGAAATCATAGAACAATTGATACTGTCAATCTTATTGGACTTTAAAAACATTTAAATCTTCCATTGGAAATAATCAATTAATTCCTATATATTCATATCATGAAGCATGAACCATTTGATGAATACAAACCTGTTGAAAAGTTTGAGCTAAAAGAAATTCAAGAAGAAACTCCCAAAGTATTTAAAAAAATATCTTGTCCTTCTTGTCAAAATGAGATTTCTGCTGAGAATCTTAATCTAGAGAAAGATGTCGCAAAATGCAGCGGTTGCAATGTAATATTTTCAATAGAAGAAGAATTGAAGAGTGTGAAGGTAGAAACGGAGATTAGGCAAGAGACTATGCGTCCAGAAGGCATAGATTTATTTTACTACAAGGGAGATCTAGACATTACAGTTCAACAACATATTTATGGTGTAGAAGCTGCGTTAATCGGCCTTACCCCTATTATTGCAATGCTCTCCATATTTTTATATTTCGACAAAGGTAGTGTTCCTATTTTAGCTCCAATTGCATGCTCTATTATAGCAGTCTATTACATGTACAAAGCCTTCAATTACAAGAATTATAAAACCTACATTGACATTAATTCCCGCCAACTCAATGTAAAATCCCGTCCTAAAAATT
>ENA-ORXM01002624-ORXM01002624.1-marine-metagenome-genome-assembly--contig:-NODE-2624-length-20248-cov-3.650538_pt1 | contig 20248 bp, 21 predicted proteins | sample MGYA00237867_ERZ511480 | MGnify/ENA primary metagenome ERZ511480 (study PRJEB26309, sample SAMN06266103) | marine metagenome | isolation source: Algal blade | place: United Kingdom:Sidmouth, United...
CAATTCAGTCAAGGCAAATATGTATCTTCGTAAGATAGAACCAGGGTTTTAAGACTATGACGACTTTATTTCGATACTCCCTCCGATTTATCGGTATAATGGCCTTTTCGGTACTGATACTTTCCTGTAAGTCAAAAAAAGTACTGACCGGTACGATTGATAATAGCCTATCGGCAAAAACGATTATCCGAACCCACTATCAAAACGCATTGGATTTTAAAACCCTGAGGGGTAAGATGCGCATAGATTATTCCGATGGTGAATCTTCTCAAGGTGTTTCGGTGAGCCTCCGAATGGAGAAAGACAAGGCTATATGGATCAGTGCGCCCTTCGGTATGGTCAAGGCCTACATTACGCCCGGTAGAGTTAGCTTTTACAATAAGTTGCAGAACGAATTTTTTGATGGAGATTTTGCATACTTAAGTAATTTTTTGGGTACGGAGCTTGATTTCGGTCAAGTTCAAAATCTACTATTGGGAGAGGCCTTGTTCGATTTAAAGGAAGCTAAATATGAGGCAAGCATAGTCAACGGAGATTACCGATTGAAACCAAAGAAAGCCATGGAACTATTCAAGGTGCTTTTCGAGATCGAGCCAAAAAACTTCAAAATTACAACGCAGCAATTGGCGCAACCGCTAAAAAACCGACTCCTAAAAATAGAGTATCAAAACTATCAAAAAATCAATAAGTGGGTTTTACCTAATGAAATATTGGTAACAGCTGATGATAGCAATGCTAGAAATACCATTGCTATAGAATATCGAAATATAGCGTTCAATACTACATTAAATTTTCCTTATAAAATCCCAAAGGGGTATACTGAAATTGTTTTAGAAAAGGATGATATTTAGTAAGAGAGACATCTTGTTAGTTGTTTTTATGGCATTTTTTATTTTGCCAGCACTCACCTTCGCTCAAACGGAGGAGCAAAGATCTTTAGAGGCTAAAAGAGAAAAGTTACAAAGTGAAATACGAGATATTAATCGACTACTTTTTGCCAAAAAAAAAGAACGAGGTTCTGTCTTAGATCAAATGGAAGCTCTGGATAAAAAAATCACAGTCCGCCAGCAACTCATACGCGTTACTAATCAACAATCAAATTTATTAAATCGCCAAATCAATGTTAATATTAAAAAGATTAGCAAGCTACGTAGTGATTTAGAAACTTTAAAAGAAGATTACGGTTTAATGATTCAAAAATCATATCAAAATCGATCACAACAAAGCAGACTAATGTTTTTATTATCCTCGGAGGGCTTCTTTCAAGCATTCAAACGATTACAGTATATGAAGCAGTATACTGATTATCGAAGAGATCAAGGCGAGCAGATTGTTGTTAAAACCGACGACTTAGCACGTTTGAACAAAGATTTAAATGAAGAGCGTAAAGTAAAAGAAGTATTGATTGCACAAAATAGAAAAGCGAAAAACGAATTGTTTAAAGAAATTCAAACACAGAAAGAGCTTTTGGCGTCTATTCGAGCGAATGAAAGTAAATATACGGCGAGTATAAAAAAGAAAGAGCGAGAATCTAAGCAAATAGAGAAACAAATAGACAAACTGATTCGAAATGCTATTGCCGCTGCCAATAAGAAAACAGGTAAAAAGGTGATTAATACGAGTAAGTTTATGCTAACACCTGAAGCAACTATTGTGGCTCATAATTTTACGGCCAACAAAGGCAAATTAATCTGGCCCGTTGAAAAAGGAATTAAAAGTCAAGGTTTTGGGGTATATCGAGATCCAGTATATCCGGGTATAAAACATGAGAGTAACGGTGTCATTATTGCTACTGATGAAGGGGCAATTGCTAGATCAATTTTTGAGGGAGAAGTAATAGCTGTCTTATCTGTTCCTGGGGGAAATAAAGGTGTTCAAATAAAACACGGCAATTTCATCAGCACCTATTACAATTTGTCTGATTTATATGTAAAAAAGGGCGATAGAGTCGATATAAAAACACAATTAGGCAAGATTTATACCAATCGGTCAAGTGGTCAGACACGCTTGAAATTTTACTTATACGAAGATACCTCAAAATTGAACCCTGAAGAATGGGTTTATCAACTTTAAATAATAATTTGATCTAGATAGTTATGAAAAAGATTACCGATATAAACGGCAGTTTCAAATTACATAACGGTGTAGAAATGCCTTATTTGGGCCTAGGCACCTATCAATCAGATAATGATCAAGAAGTGATTGATGCGGTAGCTAACGCCCTGCAATTCGGTTATAGGCACATTGATACCGCCTCTGTTTACGGAAATGAAGAAGGCGTAGGAAAGGGTATTCGAAAAAGTGGTATCGAGCGATCAGAACTATTTGTAGTAAGTAAGGTTTGGAATAGAGATCAAGGTTATGAAAGTACTTTAAGAGCCTTTGAAGAAAGCCTCCAACGTTTAGAATTGGACTATCTCGATTTATATTTAATTCATTGGCCTGTGGCTAATAAATACAAAGATACTTGGCGCGCATTAGAGAAATTATATAAGGAAAAAAGAATTCGAGCTATTGGCGTGAGTAATTTTATGCAACATCATTTAGAGGATTTACTGATTGATGCAGAAATAGTGCCCATGGTAAATCAAATGGAGTTTCACCCCTATGTAGTGCAGCAAGATTTAATTGATTTCTGTTCAGCAAAAGGAATTCAATATGAGTCATGGTCACCTTTTATGCAAGGCAAAGTATTTGGACTAGATATTTGCAAAGATATTTCTTTGAAATATAATAAGTCAGTTGCTCAGGTAATACTTCGCTATAATTTACAGAAAGGAATAGTAGCCATACCTAAATCAGTTAAAAACGAGCGAATTATTTCGAATACAGCTATTTTTGATTTTGAACTAACAACAAAAGATATTGCTTTTTTAGATAGTTTAGACCGTGGTGAAAGAATTGGTCCCGATCCTGATAATTTTGATTTCTAGCGATGCCTATGATGCACTATCATTCATAAACAGCGCTCGTAATTCTTCAGCATCATTCGGTTTCATTTTGCCAGCTAAAACCAAACTCAACTGCTTTCTTCGCAAAGCGGCATTAAAACGTTCTTTTTCCAACTCCGTTTCTGGTTCAAGGGGTGGTACATGAGAAGGTTTTCCAGTTTCGTCTAAGGATACAAAAGTATAGATGCCTTCATTGGCCTTAGATCGACTACCACTAAAACGGTTTTCTATCCAAACATCAATAAAAACTTCCATAGACGTTGAAAATGCCCTTGAAACTGCTGCTTCTAGGGTAACAACACTTCCTAAGGGAACGGCTTGAGAGAAAGCGACGTGATTTACAGCTGCAGTAACAGTAATTCCACCACAATGTCTTCCAGCCGCGATACTTGCCGCTCTATCCATTCTAGCCAATAGTTCACCGCCAAAAAGGTTTTTTAGAATATTGGTCTCTCCAGGTAGTACAATATCCGTCATTATAGTGCGTGAATCACTTGGGTTTTTAGCCTGCATATCTAAATTTTATACAAAGATACAAGGTAATTGAAGAGATAAAAATGAAAGAAGAACTATTCGTTGGTAGACAATAACCAAGCTTCGCTGCTTTGGCTACGCTTGACCAATTTTAAAGCATTTAAAGCTTCATCAACATCAGTATAACTATCATAGTTGACCATATGCAGACCAAATTTATTGGTGCCGATATATGTTGCGTTATAACCACGCCGCTTTAGTTGGCGTATTTTTTTATCAGCGTTTTTTCGAAAACGAAAAGCACCAGCAACAATGTGGTGAACACGAATATTCTTTTCTTTTTTAGACGTTGTTATTACATCCAAAGAAAGGGATGGTAATTCTAGTGGGTCAGCATCAAAAAAAGTAGCTTCCTGAATATGTTTAATAACACGCTCTTTTGATTCTTGTTCTACCAATTGTTGCGTACTACTAGTAGTATTGAAATATTGAAATGCCGTTAAGCCAGTAGCTACAGTTAATAAAAACATAGCAGCATACTTGAAATAGGGTCTTAGCGAACGTGTTTTGCGCTGTTCTGGAGTAAAAACAAATGGAATCTTCTCTTCCATAGCTTCTACCTCTTCTTTTAAAACTTCTCGGGTAATCGGTATGGCAACAAAAGAGGACAAGCCAAATGAGCTAGTCGCATAATTGACCTGATAATGCGGTTGAAACTGAATTTTACCTGCATCACTCAACCAAAGTTCTCCAATATTCGCTAGGTGAAGTCGTTCTCCGCTTTGCAATTGTGCTTTCCATAAAGAAGAAAGTTCAGTTACCTTTTTCAACATGGCCTCATAACTGGTTTTTTCAGCATCAGCCATATAAGATACCAATAAACCATCATTAGCAGCCACCTGCTCGTTAAAAGAAACTATTTTAGTTGGCGGATATAAGGCATTAGTGGTGTCATGAATTACGGCAGATTTCATATGGGTCAAGAAAGCGCCAAAATTGGGCACCATGACGCAATTGTAGCGATACAGTAATTCTGAGATATAGTGTTCTAAAACCATGTGCCACAAATATTACAAAAAATACAGCGTTTGAAAACCCCATTGGTAACTTTTTATTAACATTATAATTTTCGTATTTTGTGAATAACTATGGGCGATCTACAACTAGCGGAGAATGAATTAATTGCAGTTCTTCGATTACAAAACATTCCTAATATTGGTGATGTAATAGCTAAAAAACTCATTGCTCATTGCGGCAGTCCTACCGCAGTTTTTTCCGATAAGTTGCCAAACCTTTTGAAAATTGATGGTATAGGCACGTACACTATCAAAGGGCTTCATGATGCTGAACATTTAGAAGCTGCTGAATCTGAATACCGCTATATGCAACAAAAAGGCATTCTGTATTCGTACTTTATGAATTCTGACTACCCTACCTATTTGAAACATTGCATTGACAGTCCGCTCTTGCTGTTTAAGCGAGGCAATATTGATTTAGAAGGAAAAAAAATCATAAGTGTTGTTGGCACTCGTAATGTCACAAGTTATGGCGTTTCTTTTTGTGAACAATTTGTTGAAGATATAGCGCCCCTAAACCCCATTATTGTGAGTGGATTTGCCTACGGAGTTGATATTTGTATACAAAAAGCGGCTGCAAAACGAGGTCTTCAAACAATAGGATGCTTAGCGCATGGCTTGAATCAGATATACCCAAAAGTTCATGCGAAGTATGTAGCTGACATTGAAAAAAATGGAGGATTCCTAACAGATTTCTGGAGTAATAGCACTCCTGAACGAGAGAATTTTCTAAAGCGAAATCGTATTATCGCGGGAATGGCAGAAGCGACCATCGTTGTTGAATCTGCAGAAAAAGGGGGGAGTTTGGTGACGGCCGATATTGCAAATAGTTACAATAGAGATGTGTTTGCTGTACCCGGGCGTGCAGGAGATAAGTTCAGCCTTGGATGCAATAATTTAATCAAACAACAAAAGGCGCATATGCTTACCTCAGCTGCTGATTTGGTATATCTTTTAGGGTGGGATGTAGAAGAGCAAAAAGCCAAAACTGTTCAGAAACAACTTTTTGTGGACTTAGACACTACCGAAAAATCAATATATGGATATTTACAAAAGGAAGGAAAGCAAGTACTAGATAGTATCGCATTGAACTGTCAATTACCCATTTTTAAAGTCTCTTCTACGCTTTTAAATATGGAAATGAAAGGCGTTATTCGACCCTTACCAGGAAAATTGTTTGAGGCTATCTAAAAACACCGTTTTTTATTATTTTTTTTAAGAAGGATAGCACACTAGTAACCGACTAGTTAGTTTGTAAGTTAAAGAGAACGCTGTTTTATATGCTATCTATAGTGCTTCATCGATAGAAATTCGCTCCAAATCAGAAAGAAAACCTAATGTTAACGGTATAAAAAACCTTAAAACCGACCAGCAAGTCTTTTATTTACTTTTATCTAAAATTGGCCATAGTCGAATTTATATCTCTAGATTTTAACTATTTTCGCGCCAAATAATACGTTTCATGAAGAATACGATACTTATAATCGCCCTACTTTTTTTAGGGGTTTCGGGTTTTACGCAGAAAAAGAAAGATTTGATACAAGAGGTAGCCAAACTTAAAGCGCAATCAACAGAATTACAGGCCAAATTAAAACACCTTGAGGCAGCTAAAAAAGTGAATTTGCAAGATAGCCTTCAAAACTTTAGTTACGCCTTTGGTGTAAGCATTGGCAATAATTTAAAAACTATTGGTTTTGATTCCATTGCGTATAACACCTTTGCAGTAGCAATAGAAGATGCAATGAATGGCAAAGAAAAAATAGCGCTTGGTGATGCGCAACGTATTATTCAAACCACGGTGAAGAAAGCCCAAGAAGCAGAAGCCAAAGAGAAAAGTGCGGAAGGGATTAAGTTCTTAACTGAAAATGGCAAACGACCAGAGGTTACTACTACCGAAAGTGGCTTGCAATACGAAATTATACAAAAAGGGGAAGGCGCAATTCCAATTGCTTCTGATCGTATAAAAGTACATTATACGGGAATGCTAACTGACGGAACTGTTTTCGATAGTTCTGTGGAGCGTGGCGAACCAGCTATTTTTGGAGTCACACAAGTCATAAAAGGATGGCAGGAAGCTTTACAATTGATGCCAGTTGGCTCTAAATGGATGGTTTTCATTCCCCAAGAGATTGCGTATGGCGCGAATGGTCGATCAGGTGCTATTCCACCATATTCGGCGCTTATGTTTGAGATGGAGCTATTGGCGATTGAAAAATAGCGTTTGATTATTTAATATCTCCTAAAGTTTCCAAATAGGTACCAAGAATTCCATCAGAAGAAAGTCCTTCGATGGATAATTGTATTTATTTTGCAGCATCAGAATTATAAAACTCAATTGTTGCATTTCCATCTTTATCAGTAGTTAATGATGGATTCCAGTAAAGTGTAGCCCGATAATCTGGGGTATTATTATAATCCTGTTTTGTATCGTTAGAGAAGAAAAAACCAGAATCAAAATTTTGCATTCATTAGGTGTATGATCGCAATTGATAACTACCTTCTTGTAAATTTTTAGGCATTTCTAAAGAACCGGCACCTCTCCAGTCTATTAATGCCTGGGTAGGTGATTTGACGATATTACCCTCTGGGTCTATCAAATCTACATGTACAATCTTGCTGCCATTAGTATACTGAAGCGAAGACCCTTAAACTACATAAGCGCTAAACCAAATGGTTTTACCTTTACCGAAGATGTCTTTATCGGTATGAAGAAAAACCTTTTCGATACGATTATTTGAATTGTAGCGGTAGGTTTTACGCCGGAGTTGGCTTATATAAGGGTCTTTCGAAAGTTTTACTAGCTGTAAGGAATCTTGTTCTTCAGAAAGATGAGAAACTAAGTATAGTAGATTTATTTGGCCTTGTAGGCATAGCTAAGAACGACTGTGCACAAGCCAAAGACACCATCAAAAGAAAAACAATTTTTAATCGTAGCATACCTTACCATTTAGATTTACTTAAAGATAGAAAAAAGCAACATTTTCTGGTGGTATTATCGGACCTACTTCTTAAAAGTTTATAAATAGTGGCCTAGTAATCTTTGAATAAGGAAATCAGCGTTAATAACAGGCCCCTCAACTCATTACATGACGTACCCAAGGTTGCTAATAACCAACTTTCTCACGCACTCTATCTAAGACTCCAGTAGCAACTTTTTGTGCCTTTTCAGCACCTAAAGCCAAAGCAGCATCCACCTCATTAAGATGATTCATGTAGTAATCAAATTTCTCACGTGCGTCACTAAACTTGTCGAGCACAACTTCATATAAGGCCTGCTTAGCATGACCGTAGCCATAGTTGCCTGCTACATAATTTTTGCGCATCTCTTCTACTTGTGGTTCTGAAGCCAGTATACTATATAAGGCGAAAGTGGTGTCGTTATCCGGGTTTTTAGGATCTTCCATTGGGGTACTATCCGATAAAATACCCATGAGTTGTTTGCGTAATTTTTTATCGGTTTGAAAAAGGTTGATTAAATTCCCTTTGCTTTTACTCATTTTTTCACCATCTGTACCTGGAATATACATGGTTTCTTCTTGTACCTTGGCTTGCGGAAGAACAAAGGTCTCGCCCAATTGCGCATGAAAACGAGAGGCTACATCACGGGTCATTTCTATATGTTGTAATTGATCTTTTCCAACAGGAACAATATTTGCGTCGTATAATAAAATATCCGCAGCCATCAACATAGGGTAGGCAAATAATCCTGCATTCACATCTTCTAAACGATCTGATTTATCTTTAAAAGAATGTGCAAGTGTCAAACGTTGATATGGGAAAAAGCAACTCAAATACCAAGCAAGTTCGGTGACTTGAGGCACATCACTTTGTCTGTAAAATACAGTTTTGTTAATATCGAGGCCGAAAGCAAGCCACGTGGCAGCGGTTGCGTAAGTGTTATTTCGCAATTCCGAACCGTTTTTAATTTGAGTCAAAGAATGCATATCTGCGATAAAGAGAAAGGACTCATTTGCCGGATTTTTAGCCATTTCTATAGCTGGCATAATTGCCCCTAAAATATTTCCTAAATGAGGAACGCCTGTACTTTGTATACCTGTTAATATTCTTGCCATGTCAGCTTCTTAACCTCCTTAATGGGTTACTTTAAATAGATTTAACTTGATTGAAAGACGACAAAGGTAAAACAAATCAGAAATAACGAGGGCAAATACTTATTTTTGACGCCATGCTTCAATTAATTAAAAATATTGGACACGTTCTGTACCGTATTTGGTTTTATATCTTGGTTGCGCTACCCATATTTTTATTCTTTCCATTTTTATTGATTACCACGATTTCTGAAAAATGGTATCCTCAGTTTTTTTGGTTAGCTAGAAATATTTGGGCTAGACCAATTTTATACGGAATGGGTTGCCCTCCAAAAATTAGAAGAGAACAAAAGCTTATTTTAGGAGATAGTTATATGCTGGTAGCCAACCATACCAGTATGTTAGATATTATGCTGATGTTGTGCGTTAGCCGAAATCCGTTTGTTTTTGTGGGGAAAAAAGAATTGTCGAAAATTCCTGTTTTTGGATTCTTTTTTAAACGTGTTTGCATTATGGTTGATCGCGAAAATACTAAAAGTCGCACGGGAGTCTACCGAAGAGCACAGCGAAGATTAAATCAAGGGTTGAGTATTTGTATTTTTCCTGAAGGTGGTGTGCCATCAGAGGAGGTTATGTTAGATGCGTTTAAAGATGGGGCTTTTAAAATGGCCATTGCACATAAGATTCCGGTGGTGCCCATTACGTTCTTTGACGGTAAAAAGCGATTTTCATTTACTTTTTTAAGTGGTGGGCCTGGTAAGCTGCGAGCCAAAGTTCATACATTCTTCAATACAGGTATGTTAGATGAAACAGATAAATCAACATTAAGAGAAGAGGTCAGAACAGTCATTCTGAATGAATTACTGCAAAAATAAACGCCCCACAATTCGTAGGGCGCTTAAGGCACCATTGTTTTTTCAACAATGAATAACCAACCAACTTTGTTGAATAAATTCAATACGTGTCAAAACTTAAAAGTCAAACCACTATATACCCCAACTGAAAAGGGTTGAAAGGAACCCTCGGTTGTCGAAAAGGTATTCAGTTGGTATTTGAAAACGGGCTCAATATTTAATTTCACTTTGGGGGTAAATTTGTAATTAACGCCAAAACCTACATTAGTACTAAAATTTACAGCATTCACGTTATTTGCTTCCCCCATTTCGGTAGTCAGCTCTCCTGAAGTGAGCGAAACGGAATTATTAACCAAAAACAAAGAACTAACTCCTCCAATAAGATTGATTCCAAAACGATTGTCGACAAGTGCATAATTCAGTTCAACGGGAACCTCTAAGTACCCAAATTGTTGTTCCATAACCCCATCACGTGCGGCACTTGTAGCTGAAACTTCAGAAGATGTAGCATCGAGGACATTAGGATTGAAGTTTTCAGTTGGCGTATTCGATTTGCTATTTACAACAAGGTTTTTGGCCGTCAGGGCAAAATCTACATTATTAATTTGACGGTTTGCTGAAGCTTCGACAGAAGACGAAAATTCAACATCATTCGTATTGTATCCATAGTCAACCTTATGAACACCGGATCGAATGCTTAACTTTTTACTGATTTCATAGGCTACCGAAAGACCATAACTTAAGGTTACATCACCCGATTTAGAATTAGGAACGAAAATAGAATGAACTGGCGAACCTTCACCAATGGCATTGAAATATACAGGAGCAACACTAGGGCCAGCTGACCATTTGTTACCGGCATTTTGAGCTAAGACTACTTCCTCTTCTTCTTGAGCTGCAATTTCATCGAATAATGATTTTTTATTAGCTAAAAGGTCAACTTCTGTATTTTTTTCCTTTTCATCTTTGATGCTAATACCATCATTGTTTTCTTTAGGATGCAGAACTTCTGTTACTTGATTTTGGATGTCTTTTTTATCCATACCTGCAATGGTTTCCTTATTTTGTGACCCTAAATCAATTTCAATTTTGGAGTATGTTTTTGTAGAGACACCCTTTTCATTGCCATCTTCGTCTACATTGTTTGCTGTTATTTGCGAATCAAATTTGTTTGTCTCGTTAAAAACGCCCTTATCGGAATTATTTTTATCAGCTTCTGAATTTTTAAAAGTCACTTTTGTGTTAGTAGTAACTTGCTTACTAGGCACATTTTTTTCTTTAGATACTATCCTTTCTTCATCTGAATCAACAATTTGAATCTTTTGAACCGGACGGTTTTCAGAATCTTCTTTTGAATTTTCTATAATTTGATTTTCTTCTGTAGAATCATTAACATCAGTAATAACTGGATTCACTTTCGAATTTTCTTCAAACGGATTAATTACAAATAAGGCTATGGCCAAGACAGCGGCGGCACCACCTAGTTTCCACCATATAGGAATTACTTTACGTGATTTTTTCTTCTGATCTAATGATGTTTCAATAGCATGCCAAACTTTGTCATCAGGTATTTCGGAAAAGTCTTTGAACTTTTCTTGAAACAAGTTGTCTAATTTCTTTTTACCCATTTTATTAGGTCTTAGGTATTATTATTTTGATGTATGCCCTAAAAATATTTCGGGGGCTGATTTTTTTCATTGATCATACCATATCTGAAATAAAAAATATGATGAGACCAATAATGGCTTTATTTTGTTTGTTTTCTATTTTTTCCTTTAAAATCATTCTTGCTCTGGCAAGGTTAGATTTTGATGTTCCAGCAGACGTTCCTAGTTTTTCGCTGATTTCTTTATGAGAGTATCCATCTAAAACGTACATATTAAAGGTCAATCGATATTTATTAGGTAATTCTTGAATATATTGTAAGAGCGTCTGAAGGTTTATATCAGCATAGGCTGAATCAACTTCTTCCTCTCTTTCAAAGTTTTCTGATACTATATTTAAATGTTCTTCTTTTCTATATTTCTGTAAAACCGTATTTACGGCAATTCGTTTTATCCATCCTTCAAAGGACCCTTTTCCACTATACTGATCTATTTTATTAAAAATGGTCATAAAACAATCATGAAGATTGTCTTCCGCCTCAGTTTTATTGCGTGAATACTTGAGGCAGATACCAAATAATATAGCAGCGTATGTTCTATATAATTGGGCCTGTGCCTCTCGATCTTTTTGTTTGCATTGATTTATGAGCTCTTCTAGACTCAAAAGTTGTTGGTTATATTTAGAATATATTCTTCTTACTCTCTTACAGGAACAAGTACTTCAAAATACTCTTGGTTGCCATCAGCATCTTCACTTTGCCAAAATCGGAAAAGATATGTTTGATTATGAACTACTTTGAAGTTAAATACGTTGGTTTCTTCTTCAATAGCTTGCATACATGAGTCTTGATCATCAATCTTGGTTCCAATAACCACGACATTGCGTGTTGAAATATCTTTAGATACCACATCAAAACCACCAAAACTGGTACAACCATCAGGCTTGTTGTACGTAACACGAATTTGATATGTCTGATTCAAACTGAAAAACTCAGGAAGCTCAGCGCTAACAATACGTAAGGGTACAAAATGAAAATTTAGCGCATCATCTTTATTACAAGAACTTAGCGACAGCATTATGCTGGCAAATAGGAAAAGAAAAAAAAGCTTCTTCATCAGCAAACAATTTTGTTATTAAGATGTAAATAACGTGTAAAGGTTGCGTTTAATAAAGAAATGTAGAATTTATGGTGTGCTTATTTCACCGTATTAATAGCTTCGCGTATTTTGCCATCAAGTTCTTCAAAAAGCTCTGGATTATCTAAAAGCAAACCCTTTACAGCATCACGACCTTGTCCTAATTTTGTGTCACCATAACTAAACCAAGAGCCACTTTTTTTAACGATTTCATATTCTACACCTAGATCTATGATTTCTCCAACCTTAGAAATTCCTTCGCCATACATGATATCAAACTCTGTTGTTCTAAAAGGTGGAGCTACTTTATTTTTTACAACTTTTACCCTAGTTTTATTACCTAAAACGGCACCATCTGTATTTTTTATTTGAGTAGACCTTCTAATATCTAAGCGAACAGAGGCGTAAAACTTAAGAGCATTACCACCCGTAGTGGTTTCTGGGTTTCCAAACATTACTCCAATTTTTTCACGTAATTGATTGATAAAAATAACGGTACAATGCGTTTTACTTATAGAGCCCGTTAATTTACGAAGCGCCTGAGACATTAATCTGGCATGAAGACCCATTTTTGAATCTCCCATTTCACCCTCTATCTCACTTTTAGGCGTTAATGCTGCAACCGAATCAATCACTACAATATCAATAGCGCCTGAGCGAATTAAATTGTCTGCAATTTCCAAGCCTTGTTCTCCATTATCAGGTTGAGAAATAATTAAATTATCAATATCAACCCCTAATTTTTCAGCATAAAAACGATCAAAAGCATGCTCGGCATCAATGAACGCTGCAATACCGCCTTGCTTTTGGGCTTCAGCAATTGCGTGTAAGGTCAAGGTAGTTTTACCTGAAGATTCTGGACCGTATATCTCAATCACTCTTCCTCTAGGATACCCACCTACCCCTAATGCAATATCTAGTCCTAAAGAGCCTGAGGGAATTACCTCTACATCTTCAATCACGCTATCACCCATCTTCATCACAGCCCCCTTTCCGTAGGTTTTGTCAAGTTTGTCAAGGGTAAGTTTTAGTGCTTTTAGTTTGGCATCTTTCTCAGAACTCATAGTTTTCTCGTTTAATAAGGAAGGCTAAATTACTATTTCTTTTTGCATATAGCAATGAGCGACGCAACCTTTTTAGAAATGTTGCATCTTCATTAAAACAGTTAGAACTAACTCAAATAATTTCTATTGTTTTGAACGGCAATAGGCAACGGTGGCCTCTTCTCTTTAAGTATTCAGAAACTGCTATGAAGAAGAAAAAAATGGAACGGCCGATAAAGAGTCTCGATATTTCGAGGCTCTTTTTTATTGGGTAATCCAACACTTAATTACCTGATCCTACCAAGAATTTTTGCTATTTTTACACCAGAAAATATTCTTTAACTTAAACTATTCGTATAGCATGCAACTGTACAATACCTTAAGTGCAAAGGAAAGAGTTAGCCTTATTGAAGAAGCAGGTCAAGAACGTCTTACCATCTCTTTCTATACTTATGCACATATCGGCAATCCACAGATTTTCAGAAATCACTTATTTATTCATTGGAATGAGCTAGATGTCTTAGGGCGTATCTATGTCGCACATGAAGGTATCAACGCTCAGTTGTCTATTCCTGCTGAGAATTTTAGGGCTTTTAAAAAGCACCTAGACAGTATTACTTTTTTAGAAAATGTAAGACTCAACATTGCTATTGAACAAGACAATTTATCTTTTTTAAAGCTAAAAGTAAAAGTGCGTAAAAAAATTGTTGCAGATGGTTTGAACGACGCAACTTTTGATGTAACTGATAAAGGAATTCATGTTGGGGCCGAAAAATTCAATGCCTTGATTGAAGACCCTGATACCGTATTGGTTGATATGCGAAACCATTATGAGAGCGAAATAGGTCACTTTAAAAATGCGATTACTCCAGACGTTGATACCTTTCGCGATTCGCTAGATATAATAGAGAAAGACTTGGCAAATCATAAGGAAGATAAAAAGCTGGTCATGTATTGCACGGGAGGCATACGTTGCGAAAAAGCAAGCGCCTACTATAAACACAAAGGCTTTAAGCATGTGTATCAGTTAGAAGGAGGAATTATTGAATACGCCCGGCAAGTGGAACAAAAAAAATTGGAGAACAAGTTTAGGGGTAAAAACTTCGTTTTCGACCACCGAAGAGGCGAACGTATTTCAGAAGACGTTATCGCAAATTGCCATCAATGTGGAGCACCCTGCGACACACATGAAAATTGTGCAAATGAAGCTTGTCACCTGCTATTTATTCAATGTGAGAGATGTGCGCAGAAAATGGATAATTGTTGTTCTACCGCCTGCCAAGAGGTGCATAACTTGCCTTATGTGGAGCAAAAAAAATTACGAAGGGGTAAGGTAGTAAGCAATAAAATTTTTAAAAAAGGAAGATCTGAAGTCTTGAAATTCAAGAAATAGCTAATTTTTTATGGATAGAGAGGCAAAAATTAAAATATCAAACCTAGGCATTGGAATTGCCATAGCGGGTCTGCTATCTGTATTATTTTATTTCTTACCGTTTAATCTTTTAATAGTAGCATGGATTGATTTTTTTGGTGAGACTATAGGTTGGGTCATTCGCTTTTCACTTATCTTTTTCGGTTTAGTTTTATATTATAAATATGATCAAGCAGATATTTTAGATTCTAATAATGACTTTGAGGAATAAGTTAGACATATAACTGTAATCTGAAGGCTTAAGGTTTAAAAAGTAAAAGTGGGTGTAGCTAACATCGATTTTTTTGTTGTTCATCGAAAAGAACAAATAAAATAAAAGATATACGCGTTAGCAATGTGATAACCTTTAAACTTTAAGTTATGGATAACGCCTTAAAATCAAAAATTTCTGGCTTTGGAGGTGCTGCGGCACTTTTCGGTCTTGTTTCAATTGTGCTTTCTTTTTTCAACTATAATTTAAGAATTTTAATGTGGATTGACCTCTGGGGTGAAACTATGGGTTGGGTCATTCGAATTGGATTAATTGTAGTAGGTCTAGCAGTTTATTTTATAATGAACGTTCCAGATGAAGAAGATGTTATAGTAGAAAGAGAAACAGAATAAACATATAAAAATGTATAGAAAGCCCTGCTGATTACTATCACTAGGGCTTTATTTTTTGTATTAATCTCAAGGTTTCAAATGCAGCATAAATTGTGCTATCTTTACATTTGAGTTAATATAATATGAACCTTTTTTGGTTAAAATCTTTAAAGTCTCCCTTTTTAGATATATAGGTTTTACCAAACCAACATATAAAATATGAGTTGTAGCAGTTGTTCGACCGGCAAGGACGGACAACCACGAGGATGCAAGAATAACGGCACCTGTGGTACCGATGGTTGTAATAAACTAACAGTTTTTGATTGGCTCTCAAATATGTCGCTGCCCAATGGTGAAAAACCATTCGACTGTATTGAAGTCCGTTTCAAAAATAGCAGAAAAGAGTTTTTTAGAAACTCTGAAAATTTATCCCTTTCTATAGGAGATATTGTTGCTACACAAGCAGCATCAGGTCATGATATTGGTATGGTTACCTTAACAGGCGAACTTGTCAAAGTTCAAATGAAGCGAAAGAAGGTTGATTTTAATGATGCTGAACTTCCCAAAGCCTACCGAAAGGCCTCTCAAAAAGACATTGATATTTGGCAAAAATGCCGTGATCGCGAAGAAGAAATTAAAAAAAGAGCCAGAGAGATTGCAATTATTTTAAAATTGCAAATGAAAATTTCTGATGTTGAGTTTCAAGGTGACGGTTCAAAAGCTACTTTTTACTATACTGCTGAAGAGCGGGTAGATTTTCGCCAATTAATAAAAGATATGGCCAAAGCTTTTGGTATTCGTATCGAGATGAGACAAATAGGGTATCGTCAAGAAGCACAACGTTTAGGTGGTATAGGTTCTTGTGGCAGAGAACTTTGTTGTTCTACCTGGTTGACTGATTTTAGGTCGGTTAGCACCTCGGCGGCACGATATCAGCAACTATCACTAAATCCACAAAAATTAGCAGGTCAATGCGGCAAACTCAAATGTTGCTTGAATTATGAATTAGATGTGTATTTAGATGCGCTTAAAGATTTTCCGCCTCAAGACACCAAACTCTTCACGGAAAAAGGATTGGCTTTTTGTCAAAAAACGGATATTTTTAAAGCAACACTTTGGTTCTCTTATAAAGATGACCCAGCGAATTGGCATGTGCTTTCTGCTGAACAGGTACGTGAAATTGTAGCCAAAAATAAAAAAAAAGAAAAAGTTACCAGTTTAGAGGAATATGCTGTTGATAATTTGGTAGAAATAGAAGAACGTGTGGTTTTCGAAAATGTAGTAGGGCAAGATAGTCTGACTCGTTTCGATAAACCAAAAAGAAGTAAAAATAGTCGTAATCGAAATCGCAATCGAAATAAAAAACGAACAAACAAAGGCGGTAACAAACAGAATCAAAACCAAAATAAGCAACAGCGAAATAGTAAAAATGCGAAACGATCTAATAGACGACCTAAAAAGGCCTAGGATATTATTTTTTATTGTACTTATGGTAGTGATGGGTTCTTGTAGTGAAGGGCTTGTAAAATCTGATTTTCATGCAACTGATAATGGCACTTGGAACAAGGACGATCGTATAGAATTTACCTTTTCTGAAATTGACACCATTCAAGAGCATGATGTATTTATCAATGTTAGAAATGACAATTCTTTTCCATACAACAATCTTTTTTTAATAGCAGAGCTTAATTTTCCTGACGGAGAAATAATTACAGACACTCTAGAGTATGAAATGGCATTGCCAGATGGCACTTGGTTGGGCAGAGGTTATGGTAGTATTAAAGAAAATAAATTGTGGTATAAAGAAAACATCGTTTTCCCTACTTCTGGCGTATATACCTTACGTTTGGCCCATGCCATGCGAAAAAACGGTACTATAAATGGTGTCGAAAGTTTAGAAGGTATTACCGATGTCGGTTTTGAAATTATAAAAAGTAATAAGTAAGCATATGGCAAAGGCCGTTAAAAAAACTGCTCAACGTGCAGGTGGTAAAGGAAAACCATCCTTTTTCAAATTTATCAAATGGTTTTGGATACTTTTCGGAATAGGAGTATTCGCCGTATTTCTTTTATTTTTTTCTGCAGCGCAAGGATGGTTGGGCCCATTGCCTAGTTATGAAGCTCTTGAAAACCCTCAGACCAATCTTGCATCTCAAATTATTTCTTCTGATGACGAGTTATTGGGCAAGTTCTACCTAGATGATAATCGTACTGAGGTGCCTTATGAAGCGCTCCCTCAAAATTTAATAGATGCTTTGGTGGCTAGTGAAGATGTGCGCTATTATGATCATTCAGGTATTGATTGGTTTGGAACCTTACGAGCACTTTTTTACTTAGGAAAACGTGGTGGTGGAAGCACCATCACACAGCAGTTGGCTGGTCAAATTTATGTAGGTACTAAATCAAGAAACCCATTTGAAAGAATAAAGCAAAAGGCAAAAGAATATGTAATCTCTACACAATTAGAACGTAGGTATACCAAAGAAGAAATCATTAAAATGTATTTAAACATTTATGATTTTGGCAATAATGCGGATGGTATTCGATCGGCATCTAGAATTTATTTCGGCAAAGAACCTAAAGACTTAAAAATTGAAGAGTCAGCCATGTTAGTAGGTATGTTGCAGAACTCCTCGTTGTTTAACCCATTACGACGAAAAGAAAGAACACAGAATAAAAGAAACCTCGTTATACGCCAGTTAGAAAAGTATGAATTCATTAATGAAGCTGAAAAAGATTCTTTGCAGGCTTTGGAAATAGACTTGAACTATAATCCCGAATCGCATCGTGATGGTATTGCTACTTATTTTAGAATGTACCTACAGCGGTTTATGAACGATTGGATTGCTAAAAACCCAAAACCAGCCCTTGAAGGTGAAAGAGATAAATGGAATTTATACTTAGACGGATTACGGATTTACACCACAGTAGATTCAAGAATGCAAGCGAATGCTGAAGAGGCTGTTGATATGCATATGAAGAATTTACAAACTGAATTTTTCATTCAAAATACCCCAGAGCGTAACAAAACAACTCCTTTTTTAGATGTAGATAAAAGCGAGGTGGATGCAATAATGGAGAGCGCTGTAAAAACATCAGATCGTTGGCGCCGAATGAAAAAGGAGGGTAAATCTGAAAAAGTAATTCGAGAATCTTTCAATAAAAAACGAGAAATGACGGTTTTCGATTGGAAAAGTGACACTCGTGAAAAAGATACCATACTGACTCCAATGGATTCTATTCGCTACTATAAAAGTTTCTTACGAACAGCTATGATGTCTATGGAGCCACAAACAGGTCATGTCAAAGCATGGGTTGGTGGAGTTGATTATAAGCACTTTCAATACGATCAAGTTTTTCAAGGCGCACGTCAGGCAGGTTCGACGTTCAAACCTTTTGTTTATGCGGCTGCTATTGATCAATTGCGTTTGTCACCTTGTGACGAATTGCCCGACACTCAATATTGTATTGAAGCTCTTAAGCATGGAAACATGGAATCTTGGTGCCCGAAAAACGCTGATGGCAAATATTCTGGAAAGAGCTATACGTTGAAAAATGGATTGGCAAACTCCAAAAATACCATTACTGCGCAATTAATGGATAAAGTAGGTCCAAAATCAGTAGTTTCTATTGCCACTAATGCAGGTATAGCTCATGAAGTACCTGAAGTACCTTCAATAGCTTTAGGCACCTTAGATGTTAACGTCTATGAAATTGTAGGGGCCTATGGTATGTTTGCCAATCAAGGGGTTTATGTAAAACCGGTAATGGTAACACGAATCGAAGATAAAAACGGAACGGTACTGTATGAATACGTACCGGTAACCAAAGATGTTCTAAGTAAAGAAGTTTCGTATGCCATGCTAGACTTAATGCAAGGGGTTACCGAAGGGGGTTCTGGAACGCGACTTAGACATAGTTATCAAAAAAACACAACAGTTTATAAAGAGGTTATTACAGGGTATCCTTATGGTTTTACTAATCCTATTGCAGGTAAAACGGGTACCACACAGAATAATAGTGATGGTTGGTTTATGGGCATGGTACCGAATTTGGTAACCGGAGTTTGGGTCGGTGGAGATAACAGATCTATCCATTTTAAAAGTATTGCGTATGGTCAAGGGGCTGCAATGGCATTGCCAATTTGGGGCATATACATGAAGAAGAACTACGAAAATAAAGATCTAGGTATCTCAGATGGGGCTTTTGCAAAACCTAGTGGAATGTCAATAGAACTAGATTGCGACAAAATTCGCGAAGAAGCTGAAAAAGACGAAGATTTAGAGGAAGATCTTGATATTGGATTCTAAGCGTTGAAAGACATACAAGTAGTGAAATGCCTTAAATTAACAATTTGAGGCATTTTTAGTTTTAAGTGCAAATTATCTTGGCAAAGCTTGTAGTTCATCGAATAAATGAACCCTTCATATTTTTCACAACAGTATAGGCTCACTTCACAACAATAGTTTCATCATATTCACGTTACATATTACCTTTACATCACAATTAAGTGTTGGATTGTCCCAAATTTGAAACATAACTCTTAAAACCTACTTAGCCCATGGAAACCCAAATGAACCATGCACCTGCACAGGAAAAAATTCAAGTTTATAAAAATGATTTCTTTAGTGGTATCATACTTTTAGCACGAAAACTATTTATGTTATAAATCTTTATGAGAAAGATAATTTAAAAAGAGCAGCTTTCCCCAAGGCTGCTCTTTTTCTTTTCCTATTTTTATGACTTATCGATAGTTTAATATGTCATTCACAACTAAAAAATGTACACTAGCTGACTTAAATCAACTTGTTGCAATAGCAAAAGAAACATTTGTCGTTGCATTTGAAAAGGATAATGACCCAGAAGATTTTAGGTCCTATATCACTACGGCATTTGACAAAGCTAAATTCAAAAGCGAACTAGAAAATAAGAATTCTTCCTTTTATTTCGGATATACGAATGATCAACTAGCAGGATACTTTAAGCTGAATCAAAAGGAAGCGCAAACTGAAATCAAAGCAGAAGAGAGTATTGAATTAGAGCGTA
>ENA-ORXM01002627-ORXM01002627.1-marine-metagenome-genome-assembly--contig:-NODE-2627-length-20237-cov-5.618800_pt1 | contig 20237 bp, 20 predicted proteins | sample MGYA00237867_ERZ511480 | MGnify/ENA primary metagenome ERZ511480 (study PRJEB26309, sample SAMN06266103) | marine metagenome | isolation source: Algal blade | place: United Kingdom:Sidmouth, United...
AATCATGACAAATTGCCAACAAGAATTACCCAGTTTTTAGCGAAAAATTTAGAAAAATGGAGTAATCCAAACCCTTAGATTTTGATTAACTCCCTATGGTTCTTCAGTTTAATCTTCTTACGAACATCCCTTCACTATTGAAATTGCTAAGATTGAAAAGTAGATTTTATGTCTCCCCAAAATTGCTTGCCAAATAATAGGCACAATACGGTTAATACAGATATGATGATCATGGTGATTTTTTATGTTCAGTGTTGAAACGATACTAGCACAACTTTTGTGTTTGCATTTTCAGTTTTCGACAAATTTTTAACCTAACTATGTTAATATACGACCTAAAGGGTTTTATTTGGTTTTTAATCTGATTTTTTCCATATAAATCCCTCTTTTTGGGGATAAAAAATTGAAATCTTTTTTAGAAATGCATCAATTTCTGAGATTAAACAAAAAAAATCTAGCCCAAATCACTTTGAGCTAGATTTAGGTATATATACCAATTAATACGATTACTTGTTCGCGTCATATCTCTTCTCCACTTCATTCCAGTTTAACGCTTTCATGAAGGCACTCACATAATCAGGTCTCTTATTTTGATATTTTAGGTAGTAAGCATGTTCCCAAACATCAATGCCCATAATCGGTGTACCCCCACATCCAACACCTGGCATCAGTGGATTATCTTGGTTTGGCGAGGAACAAATTTCTAATTTTCCACCTTTGTGTACACAAAGCCATGCCCATCCAGATCCAAATCTAGACCCAGCAGCAGAAGAGAACTTTTCTTCAAAAGCTTCTTTAGAGCCAAACTCCTTATCAATAGCCTCCTTTAGTGCTCCACTCAATCGACCCTTATCGTTCGGATTGAGTAATGTCCAAAATAAGCTATGATTATAAAAGCCACCTCCGTTATTTCTGACAGCGCTATTTTCCATATCCAAATTCTTCAGAATATCTTCAATAGATTTTCCATCCATATCCGTACCCTCTACAGCAGCATTTAATTTTTTAGTATAACCAGCGTGGTGCTTTGAATGGTGAATTTCCATTGTACGAGCATCTACATGGGGTTCAACCGCATCGTATGCATATCCCAATTCAGGCAAAGTAAAAGCCATAATTTTAAGTTTTTAAGTTTTGAATAAATAAGTCCTATTAGTAGGACAGTTCCAAAGATAAAAAGTTCGACACACTATATTATAGGGAAGTACACATTATTTATTTGGGCGAATCCCGACCGATGCTTCCGCAAGAGCTACAGCATAGCTCGGGTCGGGTTTTCCGATACTCCACTTCGTTTCGGTCCTCCGGACTCCAGCAAAAAAAGTGCTGGATATCTACTACCCCTTTCGCATAGATATAAATTTATCAGGGAAAAAGTATAATTATGAGATAGTTAATATTTTCCAGAGGAACCAAGAAAATTAGGACGTCAGAACTAATAAAATAATAAAGGTCAGGACTGCGAAAAAAGTGGTGAATCTACCCATATTCTTTGATTTAGTCCACCCAGAGAGTGCGACAATACCTAGTAGAAAAAGTATACCAAGAAAAAATGATGAAGCACCTGCGATCCTTGGAAATATTATTTCGCTCGCTTCCACCTTAAATGGGTAACCTGAAGTGGTGATGAAGAAAATTTTCGTCATCGAAAATATACTAATGATAAAGAAACTCGCAGCAAGTACAGAACTAGCCATGACACTCTTTAATAATTTGGTGTTCACCTCTGAAACCAAATGATTTGCCACTACAGCAATTGAAAAACCACCGAGTAAGGAGCTGATCGTAATCATATGTGTAGCCAGCTTATTCCAGTATTCAAATGTCAAATCTATCATGCAGTGAATATTTTTTTGGTTGATAAGCAGATTAAGTCTATGTTTATTTCCAAAGTTAAAATTTTATTTAAGTATTGTGAATTTTGGTCATTCAATGAACACTTTTTTATCTTCTTCGACCTGGGATAGGAGCGAGCACGTAATCCGCTGGACACAGTGTGAAGCATTGGCCGGGTGGAGCTCGACGAGGAACGAGAAGAGATCAACGCGGACTTATTTGTTGAACCTGTGTCTAGCGGATGGAGTAAAGCGGATAGCGCAAATTGGGCGCCCGCATATTCTCTAAAAAAATATCTAGACATAAAGTGTGATTATCCTATCTTTGCAGTCCATAAAAAAGACATTATGAAATTTAGAACGGAAAAAGATAGTATCGGAAACATAAAAGTTCCTGCAGATAAATATTGGGCAGCGCAGACGCAACGCTCTATTCAGAATTTTAAAATTGGTGGGCATCTGATGCCGATAGAAGTAATACGTGCTTTTGCAATATTGAAAAAGGCGGCGGCTAAAACGAATGCCGAATTAAAAGTTTTGACCAAAGGAAAAGCAAAACTAATCGCCAAAGTGTGTGATGAAATAGTGGCTGGAGAATTGGATGAACAGTTTCCATTGGTCGTATGGCAGACGGGCTCAGGTACGCAGTCGAATATGAATGTAAATGAGGTGATAGCAAATCGTGCGCACGTAATAAATGGGGGCAAACTCTCTGATGAGTCAAAGTCTATGCACCCCAATGATGATGTAAATAAATCGCAGTCCAGTAATGATACTTTTCCAACGGCGATGCATATTGCTGCATATACCATGCTGGTAAAGGAGACGATTCCCGCAATGGAAGCTTTGAAAAAAACTTTCGCTACAAAATCTAAGGAATTTAAAAAGATAGTAAAAATAGGACGAACGCATTTTATGGATGCTACGCCAGTAACCTTAGGACAGGAACTTAGTGGCTATGTATCGCAGTTAGATCATGGAATTGCAGCGATTAAATATTCGCTAAAGCATATGAGTGAATTGGCACTTGGGGGCACAGCTGTAGGTACTGGTCTGAATACACCAAAAGGATATGATAAAAAGGTGGCTGGACATATTGCTAAATTGACAGGCTTACCCTTTGTCACTGCGAAAAATAAATTTGAAGCTTTGGCTGCACATGATGCCATCGTGGAATCTCATGGCGCACTAAAGACAGTAGCTTGTTCGCTGATGAAAATAGGCAACGATATCCGAATGCTTTCTTCTGGACCAAGATCGGGAATCGGGGAAATTGTGATACCAGCAAATGAGCCTGGTTCGAGCATCATGCCTGGGAAGGTAAATCCTACCCAGTCGGAGGCACTTACTATGGCTATGGCGCAAGTAATAGGTAATGACGTGGCGATAAATGTAGGCGGAATGAATGGACACTTTCAGCTGAATGTCTTCAAGCCGATGATGATCTTTAACTTTCTGACATCTGCACGATTGATTGCTGATGCATGCAATAGTTTTAATACAAACTGCGCTATGGGAATAGAGCCAAATCTAGAACGCATCACGCAAATGCTGAATAATTCGCTAATGTTGGTAACTGCATTGAATACAAAGATTGGCTATGATAATGCGGCAAAAATAGCTAAGAAGGCATATAAGGAGGGTACAACTTTAAAAGCTGCTGCGCTTAAGCTGGAGTTTTTGACAGAGAAAGAGTATGATCTTTGGGTGAGACCAGAGAGAATGGTTTAAGCCTAATTTGGCTCAAGAATTTGCATACCTTTAATGCTATTAAGAAATATCTTTTGCAGGACTCTTTTACTTTTTTAGCATAAATATTTTAGCGATAATTACAGAAATTAAGCTACATTGCGTGACGTATGGACTCAAATACTTGCATACTTCTCTTTTCTAGAACTTCCTCTAGTGAAAGCAAGCATAAACAACTTGCTAGTCTAAAGAAAGCTAATCGCAAGATACACCAAGCCCTATATAACCGTACCTTACGCACTGTCCACAAAGCTGGGCTACCACTGATAAAAGTAAATGAGCACAGCCAGATTGGGGACAGTTTTGGGGAGCGCTTTTATAATGCTATATCACATGCTTTCCAATGTGGATTTGACCATGTAATAACCGTGGGTGGGGATTGTCCCAGTCTCCAAAGTCAGGATATATTAGCCGCAGAGCAGGAATTACGCGCAGGGCGACAATGTTTGGGGCCAAGTAAAGATGGAGGGGTGTACCTACTAGGAATTTCAAAAACCTATTTCCATCAAAAGTTCTCTCAGTTGGCTTGGCAGACAGATTTGTTATTCTGTGAGCTGGAAAGTTACTTTGATTATTATAATGTAGTCGTCGTAAATCTTTGTTTAAAGTTGGATGTCGACACTGCTACTCACTTCAATGCTATATCTCGAGTGCTATCTCAGCAACGGGATTTTTCTTTTTTAAACGATATTATTACTGATGTCTATGTTCAGCAAGCATATCAGTTATATAGTCCGCTAGTAATACTGCAGACCCTGCAACATCGAGGACCACCTATGCTCAAGTCGGTAGCCTAAGTTATTAACTTTTCTTTTTCATTTTTTTTATTCAATAGTATAATGCTTAAATACATTACTCTCTTGGCAGTATCTTTACTGCTATATTTGCAAGTAGACGCACAAAAGACAGTACAAGGAACAGTCTTTGATCAAGCCAATAATACACCCCTGATAGGTGTATCTGTTATTGTTGATAATACAGATGTAGGGACCGTCACTGATGTGAATGGTTATTACACGATAAGGCTGTCCGACCAACAAACTAAACTTACTTTTTCCTACATAGGATACGAGGATCTTACTTTAGACGTAAATGAAGAGAATCTCAGCGCGGTATATTTGTCCGCTGGTTTTGAACTCGATGAGGTCGTTGTGACGGCACTCGGTCTAGAGAGAACTACAAAAGGCCTTGGCTATATGGTGCAGCAGTTAAATGCATCTAGTGTAAATCAAGTACAGGCTACTAATTTTCTGGATAATCTAAACGGAAAAATAGCAGGAGTCAATGTCATATCTGGACCGACAGGTGTAGGTTCCTCTTCTAAGATTACTATCAGAGGAGAGGCGTCCTTTACTAACAATAACCCTTTATTTGTAGTAGATGGAACGCCCGTGAACAACAACTCTATTATTAATAATACCTCAGATGCAGCAGCTGGTTTCCAAGAGGTAGATTTTGGAAATGGCGCAATGGATATTAATCCAAATGATATTGCATCTGTATCAGTATTGAAAGGTCCAGGAGCAGCTGCCTTGTATGGTACGAGAGCAGCAAATGGGGTGATAATAATTAATACCAAGGATGGTAGCAATAGCCCTGGACTAGGAATCTCTTTTAACTCTTCTACTTTTGTAGAGTCTGCATTTAGATTGCCCAAATTTCAGAATAATTTTGGTCAAGGTAATAATGGTGAGTTTGAGTTTGTCAACGGATTAGGTGGAGGTGTCAACGATAATATTACCTACAGTTATGGACCTGAATTAGACGCTGGACTAAATATTCCACAATTTGATAGCCCAGTAACTTTGCCAAATGGTCAAGTCGTGAGAGGGGGAGACGTAGCAGTACATGGTGGGCTTCCGATCACGCCGACTCCATTCAACTCTAATCCAGATAACCTGAAGAATTTTTATGAGACAGGATCTACTACTATCAATAATCTATCCTTCTCAGGTGGATACGAGCGGGGTAATTATCGTTTGTCTTTGACAGACTTAAATAGTAATTCTATCATTCCAGGAGTGAACTTTAAGCGTAAATCAGCTGCAGTAAAAATCACCTTTAATCCAGTCAAGCAATTGAAAATAGGGACGAGTATAAACTACATGCGTTCACAATCCGATAATCGACCAAGCAATGGATATGGCTCCGAGAATATTGGCTACAGTCTGGTAGCGTGGTTGGGCCGTCAAAGTAATCTAAGTTCATTGCAAGATTACTGGCAGCCAGGCTTGGAAGGGGTGCAGCAGTACAGCTTCAACTATACATTTTTTGATAACCCCTATTTTATTTTGCTTGAGAATAGGAACACACTAGGTAGAGATCGTGTATTTGGAAATTTGTATGCCACTTATGCATTTACGGATAAACTTTCATTGACGGTAAGATCAGGGATGGACTACTCCGATGAACTAAGAAAATTTAGAAGAGCATTTAGCACCAATAGATTCAAGAACGGAGGTTACGCTGAAAATACCGTTACCTTTAGAGAAGTAAATACGGACTTCTTATTGAACTATAGATCAAAAGTTGGCGTATTCACATACGACCTTAGTGCAGGAGGAAATAGAATGGATCAAAATGCGACGAATGCGCAAATTCAAGCTAATGCTCTAGCGCAACCTGGCGTATTCAAACTTTCAAATGCAGCCTCCCCATTAGAGATATTTGAATTTGAATCGAGTAAGCGTATCAATAGTTTTTATGGATTGGCTAAATTCGGATACAAGGATATGTTGTTTCTAGATATTACAGGTCGTAATGATTGGTCATCCGCATTGGCTACCACTACAAGTACAGACAACACTTCTTTTTTCTACCCATCGGCCTCTGTAAGTGTAGTATTATCTAAAATGATCGATATGCCGAAGCGCATTTCATTTGCACAATTGAGAGCTAGTTGGGCACAAGTAGGAAATGATACAGATCCATATAAGACTAACGGAGTATTTCTGGCTCAAACTCCATTCAGTGGACAACCTACATTCTCCGATCAAAGCAGTTTGCCGAACTTTAATCTCATTCCAGAACAAACTAGTTCTGTAGAATTTGGTGCAGATGTAAGATTTTTTGATGACCTCGTGCAATTAGACTTTACTTACTACAATGCAAGAACGGAGAATCAAATATTATCTTTGCCAATCGCCATTTCTTCTGGATATAATGAGCGCGTCCTGAATGGAGGTGCAGTACGCTCAGAAGGTATCGAAGCGATTGTAGGACTTCAATTATTTAATAATAGTAAAATCAACTGGAGCGCAGCACTTAACTTTAGCAGAAATGTCTCTACCGTAGAGTCACTACCAGATGGTGCAGAACGTATAAACCTAGCTTACAGTAGAGTATATGATAATGAAAACCAAACGGTTTGGTATCAAGTGAGAGAAGGAGATCGTATCGGTGATCTTTGGGGAACCGGCTATCAGAAAAACGAAAATGGAGATTACCTTATAGGTGAAGATGGCCGCTTACTCGTGGATAACAATCTAATAAAATTAGGAAATGCAAATCCTGATTTTATCCTAGGACTAACTAACAATGTATCCTTCAAACAATTTAATTTTAACTTTGTCATGGCATGGCATCGAGGTGGAGAAATTGTTTCTAGAACACAGGCGCTGGCTGGAGTAGCTGGACAGTTAGCAGAGACAGGATTTAGACCTGATGAAGGCTTGATACATGAAGGGGTTCAGAATGTGGGGACAGAGGACAATCCTCAATATGTACCAAATACGACGGCTGTTCCAGCGGAATCTTTTTATCGTCAATTTTATGATCGTAACCATGAAGAGAACAATACATTTGATGCTTCCTACATAAAATTAAGAGAAGCTAGTTTATCTTATATGTTAGACAAAAGTCAGCTGTCTGGTACTTTCTTAAATGGATTTGAAAATATCAAAATTTCTCTTATCGGAAGGAATATTTTTGCCATCTCTCAGAATCCCCATTTCGATCCAGAGCAGTTTGCTGTGCAAGGGCAGAATTTCTTAGGAGGGGTAGAGGATATTTCTTATCCATCCACACGAAGTATAGGTCTAAGTCTTAACCTTAATTTTTAATTTTAATTCTAATTCGATTATGCAATTTCGAGTATTTATATTTTTAGCATTTTTATTTAGTGCAGTATCCTGTACCGAGGATTTTTCGGAGATCAACACAAATCCTAACGCACCAGTTGACATTCAACCTGCTTTTCTGCTGAGACAAGTAATCTTTGACTATGGCGAACAAATGTCATTTGAAGGATTCGTTGCTGGTAGTTTGCTTGGACAATATTTTACGGCAGTAGATTTTAATTTATTTGATAGACATAGCTTACTTGAACCTCAGTTTGGAGGTAATCCATGGGACCTTCTATACACTAATCTACGAGACAACGAAATCATCTTAGATAAGTCAAAAGAGAATGAAGCTTTTGCTATTTATGAGGGGCCCGCCTTAGTCATGAAAGCATATATTGCGAGTGCAATTACAGACATCTATGGCGACGTTCCATTTTCTGATGCGGTTAGTGGGAAAGCAGGAATTATTTCACCTACATACGATGATCAAGAAGATATCTACACGGGAGAGCAGGGGCTATTAAAACTTTTGGATGAAGCAATTGGTAGTATTAACAACTATGAGGGTGCTGCGAGCTTAGAAGGAGACATATTATTTCAGGGTGATCTCGACGCCTGGGTTAGATTTGCAAATTCGCTCAAGATAAAATTATTGATGCGTATATCTGATGTCAGCTCCATTACTACATCCATACAGTCTGTGTACGACACGGGCAGATATATTAAGACTGTAGATCAAAACGCGACATATAATTTTACGGATGGACAACCCAACAATTTCAGAATGGCAACTGCCAGAACGGGCGATTTCAATATCTATGTAATGTCTAAAACCGTAGAGGAAGTGTTGGTAAACTATCAAGATCCTAGGATAGCTACTTTTTTTAGACCTACGGCAAATGATGATACAAATTTTGCTGGCTTATTGAATGGTCCTGATGCCTCGCAGACATCCATCACAGTGGGAGACTATTCATTTGCGGGAACTGTATTTAGAGAATCAACAGGAAGGTTAGATGCAAATTTCTTAACTAGCTTTGAAACTTTATTTCTTCTAGCAGAAGCTGCGGAGAGAGGATTTATATTTGCAAATGCAAAAGAACTGTATGAAGAAGGCGTGCGTCAGGCATTTGAATATTGGCAGACGGAGATGCCTGCGGATTATCTCACAGATGGACCAGCAGCCTATGACAATGATGATAAAATAAAGCAGATCATTACACAAAAGTGGTTAGCTAATATCGTCAATGGATATGAAGGTTGGATTGAATACCGTAGAACAGGCTTCCCAGAATTAAAAATCGTAGCGGCAAGTCTTAATAATAATGAGATACCAGTGCGTATGCCGTACCCGCAAGCTGAGGCAGCACTAAATAATGTGAATTATCAAAATGCAGCTGACCGAGTGAATAACAATAGCATCAACGCAAGAGTGTGGTGGGACAAAGAATAAGCGATTAGCGAAATGATAGATGCATATACTTTACAGTGGCTTTTAATAATTGGAATTAGCGTTCTTCTCTATTTTTTAGCTCCATTAGCCAAAACGGAGCAAGCTTTTTTTAAAGGAGAAGGAGCGAGTGGTAAACCAAACTTCTGGGTGTTGACGAGTAGTTTGGTAATCTCCTGGCTCTTTGCTAAGTCTATTACCAATGCTGCTAATTTAGGTCTGAGCTATGGTGTAGTAGGTGGGGTAGCTTATGCAGGATATTATCTTTCCTTCGTAATTGCGGGATTGATCATTTATAAACTTCGCACTGTCGGTGGGTTTACTTCCATTCATCATTTTCTACAGACCAAGTTTGGAAAAGGTGCTTTAGTTATATTCAGTCTCTTGATTGCATTTCGATTGCTCAATGAGGTATGGTCAAATTCTATGGTTATCGGATCCTATTTTGGTGAGCAGGGGAGCGCACCCTATTTAAGTGCAGTGGTTGTCTTTACCTTACTGACTGTTGCCTATACCATAAAAGGCGGTATGAGTAGCTCACTATTTACAGATGTTATTCAGATGGTTTTATTTGGCGTATTACTATTGATCATTTTACTGATGATATTTCCCAAGACGAATTGGGATATCCCTGCTTTTGTACAGAGCGGTACATGGAGTATGTCGCAGGGTTTAAATTTATTGCTACTTGCCATTCTACAATCTTTTTCTTACCCATTTCATGATCCTGTACTGACAGATCGAGGATTCGTTACCGATGCAAAAACTACACGCAGATCCTATTTATGGGCTGCTGTTATTGGGGCACTCTGCATAATCTTTTTTAGCTTAGTCGGTATCTATGGGCAGATGGAGGGCGTTGTAGGAGAGGCACCAGTAGAGGTAGCAAAGTTGCTCGGTATCCCTATGATGCTTTTGATGAATTTTATTATGATTACTTCAGCGGCTTCAACCTTGGATAGTACATTTTCCTCTTTTTCCAAGTTAATTCACTTGGATCTGAAGCTGGTAAATGCATCTCTTTCAGCAGGCCGACTATCTATGATTGTAATTGCGGTGATAGGTACAATCCCTATATTTTTCAATCCAGAAATAATATCTGCAACTACGGTTAGTGGAACTATGGTCATCGGATTGGCACCTGTGTTTATGTTTTGGAAACTAGAAGTGCCTGCGATTTCATTTTACCTATCTGTGCTAGGTGGATTCATGTTTGCATTAATATGTTTGATATTTCCACTGTCCGAAAGCTTACTCTTTTCCGAAGGTAAGTATGCTGACCTCTTGGCGGTAAACTGTTATGGAACGGTCTTATGTTTTTTCCTATTTTTGTGTCCTAAATTATTTTCATCAAAATGATACAGGCGCTAGACATTGGAGAGATAAGTGGCAAAATGCTACTCTTCGGAGGGGTGTACTCTAACCTAGAGGCTTTACAGGCAATCCAAGCTATTGCGAAGAAGGAGAATATCGCTGCCAGCAATATTATTTGCACGGGTGATATCGTGGGGTACTGCGCTGATCCAGAGCTATGTCTACAAAAGATTAAGAATTGGGGTATCCATTCCATAGCAGGAAATGTAGAGTTGAATCTTAAGGATGCATCTGATTCTTGCGGTTGTAATTTTGATGAGGGTGGTCGCTGCGATACCTTCTCCAAGATGTGGTATCCATATGCGCAGTCAAAAGTCAGTCCCGATGCAATGCGATTCATCGAATCTATTCCAGAATTTATCACCTTTCAGTACGCTGGTAAAAAGTGCTTTGTTTTGCATGGGTCTATAGAGAACACTTCGGAGTTTATTTTCATGTCTACCGACACAGATATTAAACAAGAGCTCTTCGATCAAACCGAATCCGATCTTATCATCGCTGGCCACGCTGGACTTCCTTTCAGTCAAAAGCTATCACAGGGCAAGGTTTGGCTAAATCCTGGCGTGATAGGAATGCCTGCGAATGATGGTACGACTAGAGTATGGTATGCGATCATGCAAGACGCTCCAGTATTCACCTATGATATTTTGCCGCTAGATTATAATCACATCAGAGCAAGCGAAAAGATTAAAGCCAATCCTTTGCCTGCTACTTACGCGGAGACGCTACGCACGGGTATTTGGGATAACGTAGAGATCTTACCTCCAACAGAACAAAAACAACAAGGGCAAGCACTGTCTCAAATTAACCTGTAGATTTCGTTTGTTTATTAAAAGGACATTATATTTGCACTTTTTACAAACCAAATCGGAACCACTTTGAAATTATCCATTTCCATTTTAATTACTTGTTTTTTATCTATTATGCTACATTCCAACTGTTTAGCAGTACGTAATGCGCCTAAATCATCCACTGTAAAATTGGAAACCAACTCCCAGAAGTCAGACAGGCTTATAAAAAAGCTGGAAAAATATAAAGAAAGGTTTCAGCGGATAACAGCTAAGAAAAATTTAAAAAATGGGGAAGCAGGCGTTGACTTTGAAGATCCAGTCGATAAGTGGATGTGGTTTTGGATATTTGGGTGGGGAGCATCCATTGCGATATCTATATTAGCAGGAATACTAGGTATCGGATTTTTAGGGTTTATTGGCTATGCCGCTGGTCTATTTGGGACCGTATCGCTAATAATCTGGATTATTAAGAAATTTGGCTAAAAGAGGTACTATTAATACTAGAAATAAAGGAATACCAGTGGAATAAGTATTCGGTTTTATTTGCAGAATCGTCGTATTTGGCATATCTTTGCCCAGCTTTTGAGAAATTAGAGGCTATTTCACTTTTTTAATACTGGGAAAAGACGTTTTCCCTTGAAAATGTAAGACTTATGGATGCTTTACAGCATTATACCATTCCCATCCAAGGTTTGGGAAACGGTATCCATAATTTTGACTTTGACATTAATGAGACTTTTTTTAGTCTTTTTGAGCATTCTCCAGTTAAAAATGGAGAGATTAAGGTTCGTATTGAGTATGACAAACGACCAGAAGTGACCAATATTCGATTCGATATTAACGGAACTATATTGACACCTTGCGATCGTTGTTTGACAGAAATACATTTGCCAGTTAGTGGGTCATATCCTATGCTTGTAAAAGAGGAAGAAGACACTAAAGACGATGTAGATGTAATTTACATAACCTCGTCCCTTCGAAAGCTCAATGTAGCGCAGTTCATTTATGAGTTTGTGCTTTTATCAGTCCCAATTATTAAGACATATAATTGTGATGATGAGAAGCCAAGACCATGTGATGACAGCACTTTAGACAAGCTCACGTCAAATCAAGATACGGAAGCGGTAAATCCACTTTGGGATAAATTGCAGGATTTTAAAGACAATTAGTAATAACGATAAAAAAAATATACAATGGCACATCCTAAGAGTAGGATCTCGAAGCAGAGAAAGAGAAAAAGAAGAACGCATTATAAGGTACCAGTTCCTCAAATAGCTACTTGTAAGGTTACAGGTGAGAAGCACTTGTTGCACCGCGCATACGAAGTGGACGGAGACCTATACTACAAGGGACGTGTCTTGATCAAAGGCGACGTCGAAGACATGGAGTAAAACTTCACTACCAATTATAATTATAACTCAAAGAGGGTTAATCTGTATTATGCAGATTAACCCTTTTTGTGTTATTTGGAGTCCTACTCCAATGCTTGTTCGGCTGCCCTTTGCAAAAAAAAACTACTTGCTAAACTAGGGTGTGTGCTAAAAGGAATGACTCGTATCCTAAATGATGAAGAAGAGGTGATGATGTATAAATACTTAGTTAATGTATGATAAATAAGACCTTAAATCAAAAAAAGTGCTTTTAAGGTATAATAAACAATACAATAATTTGTTAAAAGTAGAAAAATATATGTTTTTTTAGTATTAAAATACATACCTTAGTGGTATAAATAGATTGTAATGAATGATAAATCATACATAAATTGGGGACTATTGAACGATAGCGCCATTGAAAAAAAGATCGGCTATTATATAAAGAGAGTACGGCAAGAGCAAGGTAAGACCCAAAAAGAGGTAGCTAAATTGGCAGATATGAGTAGATCTACACTCAGTCTTTTGGAGGCAGGAGAGTCTGGAACCCTCAAGACGCTAATAAAGGTGCTGCGCGTATTACAAAAGCTATCGGCATTTGGTGAATTTGAATTTCAAGAAACCATTAGTCCGCTCGCACTGGCAGAAGCGCAGCATAAGCCCATTGCGCGTGTTCGCAAATCAAAGTCAAAAACTGCACCTGCATCAGCGCATAGCAAAAAATCCGACTGGTAATGATTCTAACTGCTAAAGTCAAAATATGGGGAGAATATGTAGGTGCAATTGCTTGGGATGAACGCAATCAACAGGGTAGTTTTGAGTACGCACCTAGTTTTTTAGCTAATGGTTGGGATTTATCTCCGATAAAAATGCCTTTAGATAGAGGCAGGCAAGTATTTACCTTTCCCGAACTGCGGGTAGCTAGAGGTGCCGTCTACGATACCTTCAAAGGCCTGCCTGGTTTAATCGCGGATATGCTACCCGATAAATACGGTAATCAATTAATCGATGCCTGGTTAACGCAACAGGGACGTTCTTCTGGTTCTATGAACCCAATAGAGAAATTATGCTTTATTGGATCCCGAGGAATGGGCGCACTCGAATTCGAACCTGCTAGTCAAAGTAGAAGTCGTACCGCAAATACAATAGAAGTATCTTCTCTTGTAGAAGTCTCTCGCAAGATGCTGGATCAGAGACAGAATTTTGCTACTGACTTATCTACTAGTGAAGAGAAGGCTATGACAGATATCTTGCGCGTAGGTACTTCAGCAGGAGGTGCTAGACCGAAGGCAGTCATAGCTTACAATCCCAAGACAGGAGAAATAAAATCTGGTCAAACTAAAGCACCTCAGGGGTTTGAGCACTGGCTCCTAAAGCTAGATGGAGTGAGCGATGCGCAATTTGGAGAGAGCAGTGGGTATGGTAGGGTCGAAATGGCCTACTATCTAATGGCTATACAGGCAGGCGTGGACATGATGGATTGTAAACTGCTAGAAGAAAATGGGAGGGCGCATTTTATGACTAAGCGCTATGATCGAGCAGGTAGCACGACACGACACCATGTGCAGACCTGGTGTGCGATGAATCATTATGATTTCAATGATATGCTCAGCTATAGCTATGAATTACTTTTTGAAACGATGCGCGCTTTGCACTTGTCATATCCGATGGCAGAGCAAATGTATCGCAGAATGGTGTTTAATGTGTTGTCAAAAAACTGTGACGACCATACTAAGAATTTTTCTTTTAGACTAATGAAAGATGCGGATTGGGAGCTTGCACCCGCTTATGATATCTGCTATGCTTATGATCCCAAAAGTATCTGGGTCAGTCAACATGCGTTGAGTATAAACGGTAAGAGAAAAGACCATGAAGTAGAAGACTTTCTTACAATAGCCAAATCAATGAATATCAAAAAAGCGAGAAATATTGTCAGAGAGATAGGTAGCGTGGTGAGTCGATGGGATGGTTTTGCAAAAGAGGCAGGAGTGCGTACAGATTTAAAAAATACGATTAGAAAAAATCTTCCAAAAATATAAATGATCTTTCTGCACTTCGCGCGCCTTGCTTTAGCAATAGCCTGTATTGGCTGAAGGATAGAAGTGGCATCCCGTTTTTTGCTTTTCGCAAAACAACGGGATATAACGGAGAGCCTGACCTCAAGCGCAGCGACGAGGGCCGCCCCAAACCTTAAAATCCTGCAACAACTGAAATCTCAATATTGACAAACTTGGGTAGATTGGCAACCTCCACCAACTCTCTCGCTGGTGCCGTAGCCTCGTCAAAGTACTCCGCATAAACGGCATTGATCCGGCTGTACATATTCATATCTGCTACAAAAACAGAGCACTTGAGAATATGCTCAAACGTCAATCCAGCTTCTGTCAGCACGGCTTTAATATTCTTCATCACCTGATGTGTTTCTGCTTCTATACTGTCTGAAACGAGCTCGCCAGTATTTGGGTCTAGTGCGATCTGACCTGACATATAAAGTGTATCTCCGTGACGAGTAGACTGATTGTATGGGCCTACTGGAGCAGGTGCTTGATCTGTATTGATAATCTTTTTCATAGTATGTATTTTGTATTTGCGCATGTAGAACCTATCCAAATTTGACGGCTGCATAAGAAGTAATATTTCCTTACTTTTGCAAATGTAATTGTAAAAGGATTAGAATCAAAAGCAAGATGGAAGAAATGAAAAAAGTGTTGTCCTGTATCCAGCCTACTGGCGATATTCATTATGGGAATTATTTTGGTGCGGTAAAGAACTGGGTAGACTTGCAAGCAAAGTATGACTGCACTTACGGTGTGGTGGATTATCATGCGATGACCTCGCCGTACAATCCGATAAAACTGCGCGCCAATACGTGGGAGCTGATTTTTAATCTTTTAGCGATTGGGGTCAATACGGAAAATTTATTTATCCAATCGCTCATACCTGAGCACACAGAACTGTGTTGGATTTTTAATTGCTTCACCTCTTACGGTCACCTGCAGCGGATGACACAGTTCAAAGATAAATCTACAGATAGTGGGGTGGGCGAAGATGGTTTTATATCTGCTGGGCTTTTGGATTATCCTGTTTTGCAAGCTGCGGATATATTGGTTTATCGTGCAGATTTTGTACCCGTCGGAAAAGATCAAGAACAACATCTGGAACTGTCTAGAAGTATTGCAGCAAGATTTAATGCGCAGGTGAATCAAGATTATTTTGTGATGCCCGAGACGCTATTTACCGAGACACCAAAAATAAGATCTACTGCAGATCCTACTCGTAAGATGAGTAAGAGTGCTGGAGAGAAACACTATATAAGTTTATTCAGCGATGAGGCACGAATACGTAAGCAAATAAAATCTGCAGTGACGGATACAGGTGAAACAAAAGCTGGTGAGATGAGCGAAGGAGTGGATAATTTATTTACACTGCTCAAGGCAAGTGGTAAAACAGAAGCGCATCAAAGTCTACTAGATGATCACGCTAATGGTGCGCTCAAGTATGTTGACTTAAAGGAAACAGTAGGAGAGGCGCTAGTAGGATTGAGTAAACAGTTTACCGAGGCGAAAGCGGAAATCATGCAGGACAAAAAAAATGTAAAAAGTCAAGTAAAAGAATCTTCTGCGCAGATTCGCAAACGTGCGCAAGAGACACTCCGTGAGGTGAAAGATCTTGCAGGATTGATAAATGTAAAAGCTGGGAAATGAAGATAATTTGCATTGGTAGAAACTATGCAGCACATGCTGCAGAACTAAAAAATGCGGTACCAAAAAATCCTATGATTTTTATGAAGCCGCCTACCGCACTGTTACTGAAGAACAAGCCGCTGTATTATCCCGAATTTACAAAGGATCTTCACTATGAAGGAGAGATCGTTCTGAAGATTGCAAAAAATGGAAGGCACGTACAACCAGAGTTTGCGGCGGAGTATTATTCACAGATTGCATTTGGAATAGACTTCACTGCGAGAGATTTGCAAAGTAAGTTGAAAGAAAAGGGGCACCCTTGGGAGATCGCAAAAGGATTTGATCACTCCGCTGGCTTGAGTGAATTCGTTAACCTAAGTGATTTGCAAAGTGCTGATCCGATCCGTTTCCGGATGGATTTGAATGGCGACACGGTGCAGGACGGAAATACACAAGATTTAATTTTTAATTTTAATACACTAATTATTTATATATCTAAGTTTTTTAAACTTCAGCAAGGTGACCTTATATACACTGGAACACCAGCAGGTGTAGGTCCTGTAAAAATTGGTGATGTGCTAGAAGGGTACATTGAAAATAAAAAAATGATAAGTTGTGAGATAAAATAGCCTATTCATTGCCATTTAATATAACTATTCCTAATTTTGCGTTTTTTACTAACATAATCAATTCATTATATGCCATATCTATTTACTTCAGAATCTGTTTCTGAGGGACACCCAGACAAAGTAGCGGATCAGATTTCTGACGCATTAGTCGATCATTTTTTAGCATTTGACAAATCCTCTAAAATCGCTTGTGAGACTTTAGTGACGACAGGGCAGGTAGTTCTTGCTGGTGAAGTGAACACAAAGACTTATTTAGATGTACAGCAAATAGCAAGAGATGTAATCAAAAAGATTGGCTACACCAAATCGGAGTATATGTTCGAAGCTAACTCTTGTGGTGTATTTTCTTCTATTCACGAACAGTCTCCTGAGATTAACCAAGGTGTTGTCCGTAAAAAGGCGATCGATCAAGGTGCAGGTGATCAAGGAATGATGTTTGGTTATGCAACTAACGAAACGGATAACTATATGCCATTGGCGCTTGATTTATCTCATAAAATATTGGTGGAGCTGGCTGAGATTCGTAAGGCTGGTAAACAAATGAAATACCTTAGACCTGATGCGAAGTCTCAAGTGACTATTGAATATTCTGATGATAATCGACCTATACGTATAGACTCAGTAGTGGTGTCAACGCAGCATGATGATTTCGATAAGGATGAAAAGATGTTGGCTAAGATTAAGAAAGACGTGGTGAGCATTGTGCTTCCTCGTGTAATCAAAAAATGTAAAGCAAGCGTTAAAAAATTATTCAACGATAAAATTAAATATCATATAAATCCTACAGGAAAGTTTGTTATCGGTGGTCCCCACGGAGATACTGGACTGACGGGACGTAAGATTATCGTAGATACCTATGGCGGTAAAGGTGCACACGGTGGTGGGGCTTTTTCTGGTAAGGATCCATCGAAGGTGGATAGATCAGCTGCCTATGCTACGCGTCACATCGCGAAGAATCTAGTAGCGGCTAAAGTCGCAGATGAGATTTTGGTTCAGGTTTCTTATGCAATTGGTGTCGCAAAACCTACTAATATTTATGTCAACACTTATGGTTCTGCAAATGTAGAAATGAGTGATAGCAAAATTGCAAAGATAGTAGAAGACCTTTTTGATATGCGTCCTTACTCTATCGAGAAAAGGTTAAAATTGCGTAATCCTATTTATTCTGAGACGGCTGCATATGGTCACATGGGTAGAAAGCCAGAAAAGAAGACCGTTAATTTTAAAGATGGTTCTGGTAAGAAAAAGTCTTTGAAGGTAGAGACATTTACTTGGGAAAAATTAGACATGGTTGCCAAAGTAAAGAAAGCTTTCAAAATTAAATAAATAACAAATCTGAATGATTGTCCACTGGATATTCATTTTCTTCATAGCCGTAGTTTGGGGTAGATTTATCTTCACCATGCTACGGCTATTTTCATATAAGCTAAGATTACCTCTTAGGTCAGAACCTCAGGAGCGCAGCGTTACCAAATTACTCGCTGCTATTTTCAGCGTCGCTTTCATCGCCTACTTGATCATTTTTAGAGATAGTATAATACCATACGTGGAGTTGGCCTTTATGCTAAGCTTACCTTTTATCTTCGAAGAATTAATCTTACCCTGGATAACTAGAGGGGATTTATTTCTTGGAGAAAACAGGATGTTCGATACGCGCAAAGGTGTTGAGCAATATATTAATTCAGATATTATTGCCATCAAGATCGAACAGGATAAAGTGAGTGTCTTCACGAAAAGTAATGTCATGGCTTTCCTTGTATTTAATAGACTCGACTACTCAGTCCACGACTGGCAATCTATCCAAGATTATTTTCATAAGTACCATGGGGAGAAGACTCGAAATTATTAGTTAAGTTATTTATTTGGGGTCTGCTCGACGAAGAAGTCGAGCCGTTATGCTCCAGGGCTCGCAGGTTTGCTCGGTCCTAAGGACTAGCTTCCGTTGGTCGCTCCCCATTGCGCAGCACTAGGCCGGGGGAATGACTAATTTTTTTTTGTGTTAATCGTTATTCAGATTTGTATTTTAAATCTTAGAAGCCATATTGATCTATTCTAGATTACATCTGGTGATCACCTCGAAAAAAGGCTCCGCCCAATAATAGTTTTAGAAGAAGTTATTAGCTCAATAGTGATGGCTGAATGCTTAAAGACAAAAGATGTAAGAGTGGTGCAATACATGGCTGGTCATCGATTGGTAAGTAGGACTGAGAAATACAATGTGTATATTCTGCGAGAGTTGACGGAGTCGTTGAGGAGGTATCATCCTTTGAAATGAAATAGAAATTAATATTAGTTAGTGCAACTAAATATAGTTACTTTTACGTTATGTCTAAAAAGGATAAATTAATAGAGCGCTTTAAGAAGTTACCAAAGGACTTCCATTATGATGAAATGGTCAGATTACTAGGTTATTATGATTACAAGGAAGTAAAAAAGGGTAAGACTTCAGGATCTCGAGTTAAGTTTGAAAATGAAGAAGACAGTATCATATTACACAAACCACATCCAAGTGGTATAATGAAGGTGTATATGTTAAAACAGATAAAAGAAAAGTTAGGAATATGAATTATCTAATATATAAAAATTACCACGGTAGCATAGAATATAGTAAGGAGGACAAGTTACTCTACGGAAAAGTGCTAGGAATAAAAAGCCTGATATCTTATGAGGGGAAAACAGGAGATAAGTTGGAAAAAGACTTTAAAGCAGCTATTGATTTTTACCTATCAGATTGTGAAGAACAAGAAGTTGAACCAGAAGTAGCATTTAAAGGTAGTTTTAATGTACGTGTCCCATCCGGTGTGCATATGGCTTTAGCTCTTGAAGCAAAAGAAAAAATGACCTCATTGAATAATTTTGTCAGAAGTATTCTCGAACAAAACTTAAATCAAAGAGGCAAATTTTTCCCAAAACAGCAGACTGCAAAAGATGCTGTGAAGAAATTAGTTGCGTCAAAAAAGAGAAGTACCGTTGCTAGGGCTGCTAGAAAAAGTAAATAGTACTTCTAGAATATAAATCATGCTCTTAGACGCAGTTAAGCGAAGTAAGCTGCTCCATTCCCTGCCAGCCAACGCGCCAACCATGCGCATGCACGCTGCCAAGCTAGTCTTTCATTGCTGTCCTCGCTACGCTCAAAGCAGCCGCCACCATCCGCAGTGGAGTTCTTCCGGACTTGCTACGCTCTACGGTCATTCCGTCAGCCTACTCACTTATTTTTGACCGCTCACGGACGCTCCTCCAGTTCAGCCGCCACCTATCCCCGTTCTTCCGGATCTGTTCGCTGTGCTCGCTG
>ENA-ORXM01002632-ORXM01002632.1-marine-metagenome-genome-assembly--contig:-NODE-2632-length-20180-cov-3.216037_pt1 | contig 20180 bp, 15 predicted proteins | sample MGYA00237867_ERZ511480 | MGnify/ENA primary metagenome ERZ511480 (study PRJEB26309, sample SAMN06266103) | marine metagenome | isolation source: Algal blade | place: United Kingdom:Sidmouth, United...
GGTTCGTGCAATATTCCCACCTTGTTCCCCAATCGGTGCATTGTTTCCAATCAAGCAATCATCCACTTGCGAAGTATCTAAATCATTGCGTTCTTGCAAAGCGACCAACACTGTTTTTAACAACTCTACGGGTTGCACTTCATAGAGTGAACCAGTTTTCTTTCCTTTTCCTCTTGGCGTTCGAACAGTATCAAAAATATAGGCTTCTTTCATGGTTTTATGCTTGTGTAAAAATGTTTCAGTAAATATTATTTTTTTGACACCTCAGGTAACTCGGATTTTTAATTCGACCAATATATATTGGACTTGTATTCATCAGCGCACCTAAAGATTATAGACTTTTAAATTGGGTATTTATTCTATTCAAATTTAAAAGAATGACTCAGTAATTGTCAGGTTGAAAACCTGAGTTACCCGAGTAAGTCCATTGGAAGGCATTTTAAAAATCTATCCTGCAATCATGTGCCCACCATCATTCGTGAACGCACCACCCGTCGTATAACTAGCCGCATCCGACGCTAAAAAAGTTGCCAATCCCGCCATTTCATCTGGCTGTGCCATACGGCGCATTGGCAAATGTTTTTCAACGGTATCCAAAATAGCATCATTTTTCCAAAGGGCTGCACTAAATTTAGTTTGAATCAAACCTGGACAAATTGCATTCGACCGAATGTTGAATTTACCCCATTCTTTCGCTTGACTTTGCGTCAACATAATGACCGCCGCCTTAGACACACTATATAATCCTAAGCCTTCCGATGGTTTCAACCCTTCAACTGACGCAATATTGATAACCGACCCGCCACCTCGTGATTTCATACTTGGAAAACAGTAATTCGCCAATAACATACAGGCTTTGACGTTGACATTCATTACTTTATCAAAAATTTCGCCATCGTTTTTCACCAAATGTCCAAAGACAGGATTAGTCGCTGCGTTATTGACTAAAATATCAATGCCGCCATAATGTTCAATTGTTTTGGCGACTAAATTCTTCAATTGGTCATCGTCTCCCACATGGCACGCAATACCAATTGCCTCCAACCCGTCTGCCTTGAAACTTGCTGCAACGGCATCCACAGCATCTTGTTTTCGGCTGCTGATGACTACTTTTGCTCCGTGTTCTGCCAAGCCGCGAGCGATGGATTCGCCAATTCCCTTGCTTGCACCTGTGATGATGGCAACTTTGCCAGTTAAATCAAATTGTGATTTTATTCTTTCAGTCATGTTGTAATTTTTTTAGTAGAACCCCAAAGGTAGATTTTTTATGGTAAAAATTATTTAATTTAGCGTTTCAAAAAAAGGATTCATGCCGTCAATTTCTACGAAAAAAACTACCCAATTTTTATTACTGCTATTACCCTGCCTGCTTTTTTGGTATTGTAAAAATGAATTCCACCCTGTTCAAGAAGAAACGCTAGAATATTTAAACCTTGCGCCTGATGCTAAATATATTGGAATGGGCACTTGTAAATCCTGTCATTCTAATATCCATGAAACGTTTATTCACACGGGTATGGGACGCTCTTTTGACCATGCCACCCTCGAAAAAACAGATGCTACCTTTGGCAATCATGCTTTGGTTTATGATGAAAAATCAGATTTTTATTACTTCCCTTATTTTAAAGATAGCATGATGTATGTGCAGGAATTTCGTTTAAACGGAAAAGACACCATATACAATAGGATTGAAAAAATCAGTTACATAGTCGGGTCAGGGCAGCATACAAATTCTCATATTGTTGATTTTGATGGTTATGTTTTTCAAGCGCCGATTACGTTTTATACGCAGGAAAAAAAGTGGGATATGGCGCCAGGGTTTGAGGGTAATAACGAGCGATTTGACCGATTGTTGGCATCAGAATGTTTGACTTGTCACAATCATTTGCCAAAATTTGAGCCACAATCCATGAATAAATATTTGGAAATGCCCGTTGGAATTGAATGCGAACGTTGCCACGGGCCGGGCGAAATTCATGTACGCGAAAAATTGGCAGGCAACATCGTCGATACCTCAAAATATATTGATTATTCGATTGTCAACCCTCGTGATTTATCTCGCGATTTGCAAATGGATTTGTGTCAGCGTTGTCATTTGCAAGGTGTTGCGGTTTTGCAAAACGACAAGACGTTCTATGACTTCAAACCAGGCATGAAATTGTCGGAAGTAATGAATGTGTTTTTACCTCGTTATACCAATTCGCATGAGAAGTTTATTATGGCTTCTCAGGCAGACCGTCTGCGCCAAAGTCCTTGCTATTTGGAATCAGAAATGACCTGCATCACTTGCCACAATCCACATCGAAGTATTGAAGTGACCAAACGAGAACAATATAATAGGGCTTGTATCAATTGTCATCAAACAGAAGAAAAAACACCATCTTTAGCATCTGTTTCGTGTACGGCTTTGCCAGAAGGACGGCTATCGGAAAACGATGATTGCTCCCACTGCCACATGCCAAAATCGGGTAGCATTGACATTCCACACGTCAATATTACAGACCACTATATTAGCAAAAATAATATTAGAGGGCAAGTAAAAACGGTTGCTAAAAATAATGAACCAGCAGCATTTTTAGGTTTGAAAATATTGACAAAAGACAAAGGAACGCCTTTGGAAATGGCAGAAGGTTACATCGCTTTATATGATAAATACGTACAAAGTTCGATGATGTTGGACTCGGCAAGTTATTATTTAAAACAATCTCCATTACCCTTTGCCAAAAAATTTAAAGCGACCGTTCACTATCTTTTTGCGAAAGAAAATTATAATGAAATTATTGAAAATGCCCTACAATTTCCTATTGAAAATATCAAAGATGGTTGGACGGCTTATCGAATTGGACAAGCATATTATGCGGCAGCTGACTTTGAAAGAGCGTTGCAATATTATTTAAAATCAGTAAATTATTTACCGTTACATTTAGATTTTCAAGAAAAATTAGGGACGACTTATTTTAATTTAAAAGAGATTTCAAAAGCAAAGAAAGTTTTTGAATTTGTCTTGTCTGAGAATAGAAAACGTCCTGTTTCTTTAAGTAATTTGGGATACATTAATGTATTAAACGGAAAAATTCCAGAAGGTATAAAACTCTATGATGCAGCTTTGGCATTAGACCCCGATTATGAAAATGCGTTACTGAACAAGGCGAGTGTTTTAATTTTTCAAAAGAAAATTGACGAAGGGAAAATGCTGTTAGAACGAGTTTTAAAAATAAATCCAGATAATATGCAGGTGAAAAATGCTTTGGAACAACTCTAAAAAATTAAACTATGAAAAGCATTTTAGACGAGCAATCTGCATTTGAAAAGCAAGAAGAAAAACAATCGAATAATTAAAAAACATGCAACGAAAAATCTACCGCCTCAAAGCAGGTAACATCAAAAATTTAAACCTTATTAAAGAAAATCTTCCAGACCCAACGGCAGAAGAAGTCACAATTGAGGTCAAAGCAATCGGTTTGAATTTTGCCGATGTATTTGCTATTTGGGGATTGTACAGCGCCACGCCAGAAGGAGAATTTACGCCAGGATTGGAGTATTCAGGCATTGTAAAAAAAGTAGGAAAGAACGTAACGAACGTAAAAATTGGCGATAAAATCATGGGCGTGACCCGCTTTGGTGCTTATACTTCGCATTTGAATATTGATAGCCGTTATGCCATTCCACTACCAGATGGTTGGGATTTCCCAACAGGTGCAGCGTATTTGGTGCAAGTATTGACGGCGTACTATGCGATGATAAAACTGGGGCAATTGGAAAAAGGACAAACCGTTTTGATTCATAGTGCAGCTGGAGGGGTAGGAATTTTAGCCAATCGAATTGCTAAAAAATATGGTTGCTATACGATTGGTACGGTTGGTGGTGCGCAAAAATTAGAGCGATTGCAACAGGAAGGTTATGATAAAGGCATCGTGCGGGATAAGCATTTTGCTAAAAAATTGAAAGAGGCGTTGGAGGGTCGAGAACTTAATTTGGTGATGGAGTGCATCGGTGGCGAGGTGATGAAAGCGGGTTTTGAAGCACTTGGTCAGCAGGGAAAAACGATTATTTATGGTGCTGCATCTTATGCACATCCGGGTGACCGACCTAATTACTTGAAATTATTGTGGAAATATTTGCGCCGACCAAAAATTGATGCGCAGAGTTTGGCAGAATTGAATAAAGGAGTGATTGGTTTCAACCTCATTTATCTGTACGAAAAATCACATTTGCTACATGAATTATTGAGCGAACTGCAAGATTTAGATATTGAAAAACCATTTGTGGGACAAACTTTTTCCTTTGAAAATTTACCCGATGCGATTCGGACTTTTAAATTGGGAAAAACAATAGGAAAGGTTGTGGTGACGGTGAACTGACAATCGAACTTGTAAGATAGTGGATTTATCGATATTCAAAGATTAACTCTGGGGTTTAAAAATGGCTCGAATCTCTCGGTGTGTAGACTTTAGTCTACGCTAAAGCACCTTACAGCGTAGACTAAAGTCTATACACCGAGGCATCCATTTTCATAAAAAAATACAGACACTAATTTCTGAATCTCAATTAGTCCCACTGTCATATACAACAAGTTTCTATGTCAATTCAGTTAAAGGTGAGTGGTGCATCCACAATTGGATTTACTTCGTGAAGAATGTCATAAAGCAGTTCGTGATATTCGGGAAATTCAGGCAGGTTATTATGTCCTCCTTCGGAAATGGGCAGAATAACTATGTTTTCAGGAGCTAATTTTTCCAGCATTTCACTTTGGTTGAAAGGAATGAGGCGGTCTTTCGTACCGTGCAAAATGAAAACGGGACAAGTGACTTTTTTTATAAATTGGTCAGTTCTAATTTGATAACGGAGCAGCCAACGCAGCGGTAAAATAAAACCGTATCGCCGCACTTGATATTGAAAACTAAAATAAGGAGAATCTAAAATTAGCATTTTCGGATTGTTCCACGAAGCAATGCGCGTCGCAATTCCGCTACCCATTGACCGACCATAAATGATAATTTCTTGCTCTGGATATTTGGATTGCAACCATTTATAAATGTGCTGCGCATCATTAAATAAGGTCGTTTCCGTTCGATTACCCGAACTTTTTCCAAAACCTCTGTAATCAACCATAAAAAAATCATAACCTTTGCTGACAAAATCACGGGCAAATTTACCCCAACCTTTGACGCTTTTAGAGTTGCCTTTTAAATAATAAACGACTCCTTTGGCATTCGGTACTTTAAAATGTAAACCATTGATATAGCCACCGTCTTCCATTTCAAAATGGAGTTCTTCAAAAGGGAAAGGGTATTTGTATTGAAAAGATTTGGGTAGAATTTCTGGGCGAAAAAAGAAGAAGTCCTGCAAGAAATAGAATATCAAGCAGATTAAAATATAGCTTCCTCCAATGATGAATAGTATATTCAAATGAGTTCAGAATTGTGAGTTGTGGAGTACACCACTCTATTTTTTCGTTTTATTTAGATTTGAGAAGCGAGAAAATTCTAAGATTTTCGAGCTTAATAAAACACACCCACGCGTCCCCGCAGGCGACGCGGCGGGGAGACTTGAGGATGAAAACGGTTTTTAAAAACCATTTTTCTCCCTCAAACTCCCTTAGGTCATATAAAAATGCCCCTAAACGATTACACACTCAATTTTAATAATTAAGCCAATAATTGTCGGTTAAAAAACCCGGGTTACCTAAATAATTAGGGTAAATTTAAGGAAAATATTTAAACTCAACCATGCAAGAACAACCTACCAAAATAGATACCAAAAAGCAAGTATTCCTTTTAGAGGAACTATCTATCGAAATTTTCCGCATCACCAACGGTGAAGACCTCATCGAAGCATTTTTTGCATTGGATGAAGATGACGAAAAATATCAGGATGAGCAACTACCATATTGGGCGGATTTGTGGCATTCGGCAATTGCTTTAGGGCATTTTTTAGTCAAACAAAACTTGATTAAATCAGGCATGAATGTTACAGAAATTGGTTGTGGATTAGGCTTTTCTGGCATCATAGCGAGTAAATTAGGTGCAAAAGTTATTTTCACCGATTACGTACAAGAAGCGGTTGACTTTGCGAAAAAAAACTGGGTGCTGAATGATGCCAGCCCTGCTCAATTTGAATTAATGGATTGGCGAAAACCTAAATTGGAATTTGCGGCAGATTTGATTTTAGCGGCAGATGTGGCTTATGAAAAAAGTGCATTTGAGCCATTGGTTACCACTTTCAAAACATTGTGTGCAACTGGCAAAACAATTTTGTTGAGTGACCCAAATCGAAAAAATACGCGCCCATTCATGTTGGGATTGGAAAAAGAAGGCTTTGAGGTTTCGGAATATTCGATGGAACAAGAATTGGATGATTCAACGGTACGAGTGAATATTTATAAATTGGTAAGGAGGTGACTTGATGGAATTTCAAGACTTAGCAAGTCTACATTTTGACAGGTTTGACGACCAATCCTTTCTGCTTCAACAACCTTAAAACACCTTTTCCACCGCCCAAATGTCCTGCACCAATTGCCGCAAAAATCGTATGCTCTTGCGTAAAATCTGCGATACGGTCAGCCATGATTATATTTCGATTATATAGCAAAATCTTTCGTTTATCGCCCGACCCTTTCTTAGCAGCTTGATACAATTTTTGAAAATCGCCTTTCACATAATCCTGTACACTTTTATTCAACGCCCGACGATATTTCTGGGTACTTTTACCAATGTCCATTAGACCTTTTATTTGGTATTCTAAGGTCAATTTTTCGAGCGTCACCAACTGTTCTTGCCAAGTCTCGATGCCGAGTAATGTCTTATTTTCAGATTTTGCAAAATCCCATAAGTAACTATCCAAGGCGTATTCTTTATCTTTAGATAACAAGCGTTCGCCGATTAGGTTATTGATAAATAACGGTTGCAGTCGTTTGAATAAGTCAAGGTCAATTTGAAAGGATTTTAATATGGACTTTTGAAGTTTTTTGTACTTTTTGAGAGGAATGTAATCTGTCAACGATTTACCATCAGGTAGGTAAACAAAATCTGAAGAAATGTGAATTTGTCCTTCATCCAAATGATATTCAGTGGCAAATGCTTCGCATTCCCTAATTTTAGCAGAAACGAAATCAAGATGTTGAAAAGCCGCATTGTCCCGTACATGCATGGTGCCAAAAACATAGGAATATTGGCTTCGGTCAGAGTGATTAATTCGCCAAAGAAGGGTTTTATTTTTAGATTTCATCAGAAAGAAAACAAAGGAGTGAAAAGTGTAAAATCAGCGAGTGAGTGCTTGGTTGATTGAATAGAATAAGTTAATTGAGTTGATTGGTTAATTAAATCCACTAACCAATCAACTCAATTCAACCTTATTTGCTTTGTTCGTATTCAAACGGAAGCACTTTTGAATTTTTCACTGTTGACAACGTCATCAATGTTTTCAAACGCTCAATTTCTTCAATTTGAGACAAAGTTTTGAACAATAATTGCTCATAAGTAGGAATATCTTTACAGATAATTTTAATCAAAAAGTCTGCTTCACCTGTAATGATGTAGCATTCGACAATCTCATCAATTGACTTGATTTTTTCAAGAAATTGATTCAACGCATTTTCTTTTTGCCACGCTAAAGATACCAATACGAAAGTCTGCACGTTCAAACCAATCGCCTGTGGGCTGATTTGCGCATGGTAGCTTTCTACGATAGAATTTTGCTCCAATTTTTTCACACGCTCCAACGTAGGTGCAGGTGAAAGTCCAATTTTTTTCGAGAGGTCAAGATTCGTAATTTTGCTATTTTGTTGCAAAATTTTAAGTATCTTTAGGTCGATGCGATCCAATTTATCGGCCATAGGAATATTAATTTTAGTGATAGAATTTTTAAAAATCACGCAAAAGTAAGTAGTTTTAGAATAAAAAACAACAAAAAGAAGAAATAACCTTCGGAAATTTTATAGTTCACCTTTTTTTACAGGAAAATAGAATAATATTTGGAACGCTTTCGAGAAGAACTAAATAGCTTGAAATACTTTATTTATAAAATTTTGACCTTGAAAAAATAAAAAAAATCAATGGTGGTTATCAAATTCTTCCACCAAAGAAACCACGGTCTGAATGTCTTCAAAAAACTCGCGGATGAGGTCAAAACTTACATTGGATTGAAAAATATGCGGTTCGAGCATATCCTTGGGATTCGTAATGGCAATAAAAAGGTGCTTACCTTTAAAAGAGACATAAATCTGCTTACCAGTTCGTTTGACATAGTTCACAAATACTTGCTGCATATAATCTGGCAGGACTTCTCCAATTTTCACATTCACAGTAGCATACGTCAAAAAAGTATTCCGAAAAGCATCACTTTTGATGAATCCGTCCATATCTGCTGTATTACTGAGATTCAAATATTTAATGGTTCGTGTAAGATATTGCCGAAATTGTCTGGGTAAAATTACGACCATACCATTAAGCGGTTGCTTTAATTCTGCATGTAAAAATACGCCTTGAAAAACATAATTTAACCGATTTCTAACCCTGGAAAACTCCTTGACATTCAGCTCACTCAATTGAAACTCAACTTCATCGACTCGCCCTTCGATATAATCTTCGCCTTCATAAACTGCTGGATTAACGCCAAAAATCCGACTTGTCATAAACATTTCCTTCGGAATAAATTTATTTGGGTCATAGCTCATTCGCCGAAAATTAATGCTTTCTTTCATAAAATCCAATATCAGATTAACCACTTTCGGTTTGAAATCTAATCGGAATTTTTTGACCTGCTTCGTCAGGAAGTAAATATAAATGGCAATTGGAATGGATAACGTCAACGTTACCAATAGAATATCAACATATAATTGAAAAATAAGCAAAGCAATCAAAGCTACGCCAGAAAAAAATATTAACCGCAGCAATCGTCGTCGCTGTCTGTCCAATCGCATCAACTCTGGGTGGATGGTTTGGTTGTAATAAATTCTAAATTCATTTAAGTCTCTCATAAGTAAAATGCAAGTATGTCGTTTTCAGATTGAAAGGTAGCAACTTTTTTGAAATATCAAATTATTTGGGTGCCTTACCATTTAGTGATAAAAAAATGTCTGACTACTATAAGCGAGAAAATCATAAGATTTTCGAGCTTCATAAAACACACCCACGCGTCGCCGCAGGCGACGCGGAGACTTGAGGATGAAAACGGTTTTTGCAAACCGTTTTCATCCTCAAACTTCCTTAAGTCATATTCAGGTGCCACTAAATCGTAACACACTCTAATGATTTTATAGCAGCAACTTAACAGAACATTAATACCTTGGAAGCCACATTTGTCCTTAAATTTGCGTTATAATCTTATAAGTGGTTGACTTGCATCCCATTTTATTTGCTTTTTCTAAAACCTGTAAAAAATTTAATCATGAAAAAATTGCTCCCTTTTTTGTTAATGTCCTTTTTAGCAGTCTTTGTTGCCTGTGATAAAGACGATGATGCGAATGAAGAACTCGTATTAAACTACGATGCTGCGAATGCCAATGCCCCCGATTTACCAGCAGGTAACTTTATTTTTGGCGTTCGTTTTCCTCCTAATGAAACAGAAATTTACAAAGATAGTCTTTTGACAGAAATTGATTTTTATGTCAAAAACCCACCGAACAATTTACGCGTACAGGTAGCTGGTCCAGGGATGAATGAAGCCCCTGGAGAAGTTTTATACGAGTCCAATGCCCTGACTGCTTTAGTGGAGACGGAAAGTTGGTACACCCATAAATTAACCGAACCTGTAGCAATTACTGGCGAAGAATTGTGGTTATTGGTGAGTTTTTCTCATACTGATAACTTGCGGTCAATTGGTTGCGATAGCGGCCCTGCGGTTGCCAATGGCGATTTTATTTTTGATGAGTCTATGGGTGTTTGGACCAAGTTTAGCACACAAACACCAGAGAGTGTCAACTGGAATATTCGAGGTATTATCGGACAGTAGGCTTCGAGAGGTCAAAAATGAGACCATATTAATTGCCAGAAGTCAAAGAGATTTCAATGTTCGACGCTTGCTTTTCTGACCTCTAAAAACAAACATATCTACTAATCAATCGTTAGTAGAACTTTAGGGTTGCAATTTCATTTGCAGCCCTAAATTTTTTGTTTTTTGATAAAATCTGTGAAATCAAATTTATCTTTTCTAATTTGAATTGACATTACTATGCGGCGATTAAGCTTATACCTTATTCAAAACCCGAGCCGCCATGAGGGGATTCTCAAGGTAGAGCAGAAATTTTTTCTTCAGAGAAAAATTTCTGCTCTACCTTGAGAATCCAAAAGGCGCACTTTTCAACTTTAATAAATGGACTTATTTTTTGCGCCGCATTTGTTTTACTAAATAAAAACCTGAGATGTTTCAAAAAACCAATTTTTTAAAACTACTTTCAATAATTTTCCATGCTCAAAAACAGCCTTTTCCTTCTCCTTTTATTTGCATGGCAATCTTCCGTTTTTGCTCAAAAAAATGTGGAAGAAATCGTTCTTAGCGGAATGATTACCGATGAAAAAAATGGAGAGACGTTAATTGGGGCGACTATATTTGTGCCTCAATTTACGACAGGAACGACGACCAACGAATACGGTTTTTATTCCATCACCATACCACGAGGCACAGATTCTGTACAAGTCGATTTTAGCTATATTGGTTTTCAAAATACGACGTTTCAGGTCTTGCCAAAAGCGGATATAAAACTCAATGTTGAACTCTCGACGGGCGTGCGTTTGCAGGAAGTAGTCGTAAAAGCTGACTCTTATCGAGAACAACTCAACTCGACCGAAATGAGTGTGGAAAACATCACAACAGCCGAGGTAAAAGTGATTCCTGCGCTATTGGGAGAGACGGATATTTTACGAACCATTCAATTGAAACCTGGTATTCCATCTGCTTCCGAAGGTACGACAGGCTTATTTGTTCGAGGGGGAAGTGCCGACCAGAATTTAATCATTTTGGATGAAGCCGTTGTCTATAATCCGAATCATTTATTTGGTTTTTTCAGTACCTTTAATACGGATGCCGTTAAGGATTTAAAATTGTACAAAGGAGGTTTTCCCGCGCAATATGGTGGGCGTTTGTCTTCGGTCATTGATGTGCGGTTGAAGGAAGGGAACAATAAAGAATTTTCGGGTGCAGGTGGTTTGGGACTCATTTCGTCTCGGTTGACCTTGGAAGGACCGCTGCAAAAAGACAAGTCATCTTTTATGGTTTCGGGGCGGCGAACGTATGTGGATATTTTTACCAATCAAATCAATCGCGCAAATGAAGGCAAAGAAGATTTTAATGAAATTCCCGCCTATTTTTTCTACGATTTAAATACCAAAGTTAATTACCAATTGGGTGAAAAAGACCGTTTGTTTTTGAGTGGTTATTTTGGGCGCGACAAATTTAAGTTTGATAGTGATAATTTTAATTTTGGATTTGACTGGGGCAACGCTACGGGAACTGCCCGCTGGAATCACACTTTCACACCAAAATTATTTGCCAATACCACTTTGACCTATTCTGATTATAATTATAAAATTACGACTAAAGTCACCAATTTTGGTTTTGAAATTGGGTCAGCGGTCACGGATGCTAATTTAAAAACTGATTTTTATTACGCTGCCAATAAAAAAAACACCGTTCGGTTTGGAGGAAGTGTCACCTATCATCAGTTTGATGTAGGACGCTTGCGAGGCGGTAGCGATGATGGCGAAGTTGCTTTTTCGGCGGGTGATGAGTACGACGGCATACAATTTGGCTTGTATGTTTCTGATGAATGGGAACCGACGAAGGAATTAAAAATAAATGCGGGTTTACGAATTTCGGGTTTTAGCAATGAAGGCAAAACTTATGTTCGTCCTGAACCCCGTTTGTCTGCCAAATACAGCGTCAACGATAACTTTACTATCAAAGGAAGTTATGCGCGAATGAACCAATACTTACACTTGGTTTCTACTTCTGGAATTTCCTTACCTACCGATGTTTGGTATCCTTCGACTGACCAAATTAAGCCGCAGGTGTCTGATATTGTTGCCATTGGCGGTTCGTATTTATTAGGAAAAGGTTGGTTTATAAACAATGAATATTATTATAAATGGTTGGACAATCAAGTAGATTTTGTAGATTTTGCTAACCTTTTTGTCAACGAAAATTTAGAAGATGAATTTGCCATCGGGAAAGGATTTGGCTACGGCGCAGAGTTGAGTATTGAGAAAAAAAATGGGAAATTGAAAGGTTGGATTGGCTATACCTTAGCGTACATTCGCAAAGGAAAGTTTGACACATTCGGCGACCGTCAGTACAGCAACGCCGACGAATATATTCCCCCACGATATGACCGTCGGCACGATTTATCAGTCGTGGTAATTTACGATATTTTTCCCCGTTTGACACTTTCTGGAACGGCGGTATATGGTTCGGGCGACCGCACTTGGCTGCCTACGGGACGATTCGCATTTCAAGATGCAGTCGGTGGAGAATCGCAACCTGTTGTTCCTGATTTTACGGGAACGCGAAATAATATTCAACTACCTGATTTTTTTAGAATGGATTTTAGTGTTGTTTGGAAATTTACGCCTCGGTGGGGAGAGAGTGATTTGACGTTTAGTGTTTTGAATTTGACAAATCGACGCAATCCATTTTTTCTATATTTAGAAGTGGAAGGCGAGACTGTACAAGACCTCAATGGTAATGAAACGACGATTCCAGAAAAAGTGGCGGTGAAGCAGGTTTCGCTGTTTCCGATAATCGGGGCGGCAACTTTTAATTTTAAATTTTAAGCAATCTTAAAGACTTGCTAAGTCTGCCAGACTTAGTAAGTTTCAGCACTTTCATTTTTCACCATTTTATTTGCAAAAAGAATTCAAAAACCATGAAGAACATCATCATTCTTATTCTACTTTCTTTCCTCTTTCTCTGGACTGCCTGTGGCAATTTAGAACAAGAAATTGACTTGGAGCTACCCGAATATGAACCAAAAATCGTAGTTGAATGCTACTTAGAACCTGGACAGCCGTTTGCGTTATTGCTGACGAAAAGCCAATCTTTTTTCGACCCATTTGATTTTGAGTTGGCAACTATTTCCCAGATTTTGGAGGATAGCGCAACGGTGATAATCACCCACAATGGCATTACTTATGAATTAGAAAATGAAATCGCGACCAATCCTCCTTTTTTTACAAAATTTTATAATTATTCTTCCGAAACCTTAGTGCCATTAGATTATGAAAATGAGTTTGATTTAGAGATAGTTTCTAAAAATAATGAAGTCATCACCGCAACGACTCGACTACTTCCTCCAATAACGATTGACAGTTTGGTGGTTGATTTTGACCCAATTACAGATACCTTGGCACGCACGTTGACTTATTTTCAAGATGATTTAACGACCGAAGATTATTATCGTCGACAATTGAATTTGGGTACAATTACCAGAGCCCCCCAACAGGATTTTACCACCACTGACGATTTTGTGGAAGATGGAACGATTGTTTTTGGTGGAGGATATGATTTTGAAATTGGCGATACCGTTATCAGTACGATTACCCATATTACTAAAGAATACCATGACTTTTTGGAAAGTATTTCGGGCGCAGTAGATGTCAATGGTAATCCTTTTGGGCAACCTGGAGGTATTATTTCTAATGTGGAAAGTGACATTGGTGCATTGGGAATTTTTACGGGGATTAGCTACGATAGAATACAAGTTGTTGTTGAAAAATAATTGTACGATTACTTAAACTTGCGAAGTCTATAAACTTCCGTATTTTTACCGCATGGCAAGAATTCTTGGAATAGATTATGGTACGAAACGTACAGGTTTGTCAGCGACTGACCCTTTGCAAATCATTGTTTCTGGTGTGGATACCGTTCCAACAGCAGAAATTTTTGATTATTTAAAAACGTATTTTAAGACAGAAGAAGTCGAAAAAATTGTCATCGGAGAACCGCTTTATCCTGACGGAAATCCTGCTCAAATTCACCATTTGGTCATCGGTTTTTCTCGAAAGCTACAAAAATTCTATCCTGAAATTGAAGTCATTTTGCACGATGAAAGATTTACGTCGGAAGCTGCGAAAGCGGTTATTTTTAATAGTGGCGCAAAGCAGAAAAAACGCCGAGATAAGGGATTGGTGGATAAGATTAGTGCGGTGCTGATTTTGCAGGATTATTTGGGGCATATTTGAGTGTTTGGATGTACTCAGGTATAGGTTTATTTGAATTCAGAAAATAAATCTGTATTTTGAAAATGGCTCGAATCCCCGGTGTGTAGACTTTAGTCTACGCTATGACGTGCTTTAGCGTAGACTAAAGTCTACACACCGGGGGCATCCAAGTTCATAAAGAAATACGAGCATTAATTTTTAAATCTCAGTAAACCTACACTCCGAGGACGCACAGCCATTTCTTAAAAAAAAATGAATTTAAAGCTAAAATATAAATACCTACTTTCTAATTTTCTGTTACTAATCCTCATTAGTAACATTGCTTTGTTTGCTCAAAACCCTACAACTACCTACGAAAACCAACCGCTTTCTACTCACGAACTCAACAAAGAAAATTGGAACAAATACGCAGAAGAAGTCAATTATAAAGACCAATATATAAAGAAGAAAAAAGCTTCCAATAAATCAAAAAAGGAAAGCGAAGAAAATGGTCAAGACGGAAATGGAGAAAGTGGTCAGGCAAGTGACGGTGATTTTCAAGAAGAAAAAGAAATTCAGCAAGAGGAAATAAGTTATCCTGCTGAACCCTCTAATTTCGAAATAGTAGCTGCGCCGATTTTTAAATTCCTACTGATTCTTGGAGTGATATTGTTGCTCGTTTTTATAATTATGAAATTGATGAATGTAGAACATCTTTTCAGTCCAAAAAATCGAAAAGTAAAAAATTCTACCACAACAATCAATCTGGAAAACATCGAAGATAATTTGCACGAATCTGATTTAGAAGGCTTTATTCGACAAGCTCGAAACGAGAAAAATTACGCGTTGGTTGTTCGACTATATTATTTAGCGATTTTAAAAGAGTTGTCTTTATCGGGGCAAATTAAATGGAAAAAAGACAAAACCAATCTAGAATATTTGAGAGAAATGAGTGGTAAAAATTTACTGCCAAAGTTTCGAGAAACGACCTTAATTTTTGAACGCGTTTGGTATGGAACAGGCATTTTAACCGAATCCATTTTTCAAGAAATAGAACCTAAATTTAAAGCTGTTTTGGCAGAAACGACAACACCAACCACGAATCAACATTGATGCAAGAAAACAAAAAATATCTGTTTTTAAGCATCATCGTTCTGTTGATGTTGTTCTTTTTTGCCTATTTTTTTAATGAAGAAAGAAAAACTAAACTACAGTCCGTTAACTGGGAAGAAGACTACGAAGAGATAAATAAAGGCCCGTTCGGCACATTTTTGACCCTCAAATTATTAGAAGAATATTTTCCAAATCAAGACGTAACCATTTTAAAAGATAGCCTTACCACGAAATTAAATCAAGCAGAAAATCCCGCTAACTACGTTTTCGTCGGTGGAAAAATATCAATGGATTCTTTAGCAGAAAATTCGCTTTTGAAATTCGTTGAAAAAGGCAACAAAGCTTTTCTTTCTTCCAAATCGCCGCCAATCAGATTGATGCAGCAGATTTTTGAAGATTACTGTGAAGATTTTTTGTGGGACGAGTATGAAACCTCGCTTGATTCTAATGCGTATTTCAATCTGCAACATCCCAATCTGACCTTAGACAGTATTTTAAATATTGTCTATGAAGAGGAATTTGATACCACCATATATCAATGGCATCATTTTCAATCAGGATTTTTTTGCTACGCCAATGAGCATTTGGTGCAATTGGGTTCGCTCAATAATAATTTAGTCAATTTTATAAAAGTAGACTACGGCGATGGCAGTTTTTATTTTCATACCAATCCGATTTTATACACCAACTCTGTCTTGATAGAAAAACAGGGATTTGAATATGCCCACCGAAGTTTTGCGCATTTGCAAGCAGGCGAAATTTATTGGGATGCAGGTAGTCGTATTTCGTATTTTGAAGAAAACGAGTATAGCGGTAGCGGTGGAAACCATAGTGGTAATGGAAGTAGTAGCAGAGGAAGTGGAAGTGGAAACAGAAATGGTGGAAGCAGCGACAGCAGTTTTGAACCAGGCAAAAAAACATTTGAAAGTGAAGGCCCTCTGCAATACATTTTGGGACAACGTTCTTTGGCTTGGGCTTGGTATTTGACACTGATTTTAGGATTACTTTATTTGCTGTTTCGTGCCAAACGGCGGCAGCGAATTATTCCCGTGCTTGAACCAAATCGAAATACTTCCTTGGAATTTATTTCAACCATTGGACGTATGTATTTTGTGGAAAACAACCATGAAAAGTTAGCAATGGATAAACTCAAATTATTTCTCACACACGTACGAGAGCAATATCAGATACCGACCCAAAATTTCGATACTCATTTCATTCAACAAGTCTCTAACAAAGCAGAAGTCCCTAAAGAGTTAATAAAAAAAATACTAAACATTCAAAGCGTTTTTAGAGTTTCTGGAGATTTTACGGAAGAAATGTTGGTTAAATTTCACCAGACTTTAGACCAGTTTTATAAAAATTGCAAATGATAGACGGCGCACGGTGAGATAGAGTATGTTTAACTTTTACAAATTATTGAAAATCAATTTTTTGAAAGAGATTCTGTGTTAAGGTGTTAAAGTATTTATGTGTTAATGTACACTGTTCAAGTCAAATACATTAACACTTTAAAACATAAACACATCAACACAAATCACTAAAGTTTAAAAATTGACGAATTCTTAAAATTGAAAAAAAATTAAACATATTCTGAAGGCTTGAAATTATTTAAAAATAACATTATGGAAGATAATAATAAAAATTTGAACCCGCAGAATCCAGAAGACATTGTTCGAGATATGAATAAAATTGACTTGTCGAAACCGACACAACACGACGCAAATGATTTGGTGCCGTCCCCTCCAAAAACGACGGAAGAATCTACTTGGGGACGCAATCGATTGGACTTGTCGAAGGTTACGAATGCGGTAGAAAAAGTGAAGGCAGAACTCCGAAAAGTCATCATCGGCCAAGAGGAATTGATGGATTTATTGTTGGTTGCTCTTTTGACGAACGGACACGTTTTGATTGAAGGAGTGCCAGGAATTGCGAAAACATTGACGGCAAAATTGCTGGCTCAAACGTTGAATGTTGGTTTTTCACGCATCCAATTTACCCCCGATTTGATGCCAAGCGATGTAGTCGGAACGACCGTTTACAATATGAAAACGGCGGAATTTGTCTTTAGTGAAGGCCCCGTTTTTTCCAACCTCATTCTCATCGACGAAATCAATCGCGCTCCAGCCAAAACGCAGGCTGCTTTGTTTGAAGTCATGGAAGAATATCAGGTGACAGTGGACGGCGAAACGTATCCGATGGCGCAACCATTTTTTGTTGTCGGCACGCAAAATCCGATAGAACAGGAGGGAACTTATAAATTACCCGAGGCGCAATTGGACCGTTTTATTTTTAAAATAATTATTCATTATCCAAGTTTGGAAGAGGAAAAAGCAATTTTGCGACGCTTTAAAAACGATTTTGAAAAAGAAGTAACGGCAGAAGTGAAGCCTGTTTTTTCGGCGGCAGGTATTAAGGAATGTCGTGAATTGGTGGAAAAGGTGATTATTCGAGATGAATTACTGGATTATATTGCCCGAATTATCCTCGATACGCGCAGCAATAGTGACCTGTTTTTGGGTGCATCTCCGCGTGCTTCTTTATCGATTATGAAAGCGAGTAAAGCGATTGCGGCGATGAACGGACGGGATTTTGTCACGCCAGATGATGTGCAATATGCGGCGTATCCAGTGCTGAATCATCGGGTGGTGCTGACTCCTGAACGAGAAATGGAAGGGGTGGAAACGAAGGAGGTGATTGAGAATATTTTGAAGAAGATTGAGATGCCGAGGTAGGAACTTAAAACGTCGCTGCCATCTGCGCCCGTCCCACATGCACCACATTTGCCGTCCCTGTTTTTCGCCCCTCATACCCAATACTCAATTGAATATTCCGCGCCAATTTTCTATCAATCGTCACGTTCCAAAGATAGTTATTGCCATTTTGTAACCCATTTAAAAAGGCAAAACCAACTGCGGAATTCGCCTCGCCATCAAAAGCAACTTTGACGAAGGAAAACTCTGTTTCTACCGAAGTTTTAGAAGACTTATTAAATTTTAATTCCCACGTAAAATCGTGTTTGGTAGAACTTTCACCGTTGTCTCCAATCTTATTTTCGCTGGTTTCGTAAGCGTAAGTAATGCCCATCCGAAAGTTCTGTTTGGGCTGCCAGCGTACGGCAGGTTCGAGTTCGTAAGATTCGATTTTAAAATTATTTTCAGGGGTATTTTCCGTCTCTCGTTGCTTGCGTCCTTGCGCCAATTCTGCCGTTGTACTAATCGTTTTGGAAACATTCCACCGCCATTTTAAAAACTGCCTATCCGTCCGTCGGCTATCAAAACCAGAACTTAGCAGGCTTTTAATTTCGTTGAGAGACATACCCAATTGAATGTCATATTTTGGGTCAGCCCGATTAAAAAACAGCGTATTTCTAATATTGGAATTGGTGGAAACCAGCGTTGTGTCCGCAATTTCTAATTGAAATGGATTCCACGGCGAAACATCGGCATCATCCTTAACTTTCCGTGTAATTTGTAGAGAGGATTGCGTTGAAAATTTGGTCATAAACTTTTTAAATCCCTTCTTTTCACTAAACCAAATCGCCTTCGGTTCGAGCCGAACAGATTGATTAAAAACGACATTATTGGTACGAATAAATTCATCCGTATAGCGCACAAATCGGTCAACCGTCCCATTGCCAAACGGCGCAATTTCCACCTCCGCAACTTGAATTACGCTGTCCTGATTGTAGTCATTCCAAATATATGCACCCGTTCCTTCTTCGTTTTCGTCGTAAAAAAACTCAATCTTTCGTTCCTGTCCGCTGCCCAATTCGTAAGTCGTATTTGTTTGAATAGAGCCGTCAAATAAATTCCAATTGTGATTCAAACGCCCTAAAAAAGTCTCGCCAGGTTCGTTATTATTTAAGGTTTCATCTTTAATTTCCAATTTTCGATAAGTAAAATTCAAGGCCAATGCCGAAGAAAACCGCCGATTTTTGCTGTTCTTTCGTCGATTTCGCAAACTACTTTGAATATTCACTTCCGACCCAACCGTAGAAGCCGCAAACTCTTCACCCACGGGCGCATAATCTAATCGTTGCCGAAAACTCGCCAGAAAATTCAATTTATCATTCTGCGGTGTTTCCACGAAAATATTGTAAACATCAAAATAAAAACTGTTGGATTGCAATGTATCAGAATAAGCATTTTCCGTTAATTTCACGAACCGTTCATTTCTTTCCCGTTCTCCTGACACACCTGCCCGCCAATATTTTTGCCCCGTCGAATCTCGAAAAAATGGCATGACAAAAGTGAAATTAGGTCGAAAAAAACGGCTTCTATCTTCTTCGGCATCGGCGTTTAATAAATTGCCTTCTGCTCGTATTTCCCAACCATTTTTCAGAAAGGTATAATTAGCAATATGCTTGCGTCCTTCATACAGAGAATCTCGAAAAAAGCCATTGAAAGTGTACCCCAAAGTCCCTGATGTTTTGCTACGCAGTCGTACTGTTCCTGTTCCCAAATGCTGCGTTACTTTTTCTCCACCCGTGAAATCAATGTTCCAATCTCGCGTAAATTCCGCTGGACGATAAGGATTTAAGGCTTGAAATTGAACAGAATTGTATTCGTAACTCACATCCGTTTCCAGTTTCAAATTTTCAGAAAGCGCAAAATCATTTTCAAAATTGGTAAACGCTGCCAATCCTAAATTATCACCGTCATCATTCGGCGAAATTCGATTCAAATCCCGATTACTCAAGGAAATCTCTGACCGCAGACGACTATTTTCAGAAAAATCATAATCTCCACCCAACACGAATAATTGCTGCTGCTTGGGCGTGATAATTGAAATGCGAGCGATGTAATTTCCCCCAATTCCACAATCAACATATTCGTAAATCTGACCATTTGCCTGATTTTCTACATCCAAATTGTAAAAACCTGTACCAGATTCGACCAATGAAAATCGCGCCGCATACAACGCAGAATCAGG
>ENA-ORXM01002634-ORXM01002634.1-marine-metagenome-genome-assembly--contig:-NODE-2634-length-20164-cov-3.681983_pt1 | contig 20164 bp, 19 predicted proteins | sample MGYA00237867_ERZ511480 | MGnify/ENA primary metagenome ERZ511480 (study PRJEB26309, sample SAMN06266103) | marine metagenome | isolation source: Algal blade | place: United Kingdom:Sidmouth, United...
TGCCCACCGCCACGATGTTGTACGGAAGGCCCGCGAGCGGAATATCGTCCACTATCGTCAGCGTGGCGGCAACCACGACCCGCACCCGCTCCTCCGCGGGATCGGTCAGCACGATACGGTTACCGGCCACCGCGAGCCTCGGCCGGGGGTCGTTCCAGTCGCCGTCCATCGAATAGGCCTCGGTCACCGAGGTGCTCTGCTCGATCTCCGTCGAGCGCATGTTCAACCTGTGCAGGGTGCCGTCTTCGGTAAGGATGTAAGCGAGCTCGGGTCGCGCCGGATCGAGCACGAAGTCGACGTGGCGGAACGGGAACTCGATCCGCTCGTAGTGGGGAGCCTGCGCCGGATCGACGACGACCACCGCGTAGTCGCCGTGATCGCCGAAGAACACCTGCAACGCCTTGGCGCCGAGCAGCGTCCCGGTCTTCTCGTCCGCAGGGAAGTCGTCTGGGTAGGGCAGCATACGGAACTCGGGAGCGCCGTCGACCTCGCGCAGCGTCAGTACGCCCTCCCGGCATCCCGTGGCGAGGTACTCGCCCGAGAAGGCCTCGCCGTGCAGATCCGTGCAGGTCGCCATCGTGCCGATCATGTTGCCCTCCCAGTCGTAGGCGGCGAGTCCGACACGCGGCGGCAGATCGTCGCCCTCCATCTGCTCGTCGGACGCCACCGAGCTGACTATGAAATCTCCCATCGCTGCCCCGAAGCCGTGATGGGGCCGATTCTGCTCGACGCGCACGGGCGCGATCTCGCCGTTCCGCACGTCGCTCAGCGCCACCGTCTCGGTGTAGCCTTCGCCCGCCACGGGGGCGCGGGCGGGCGAGGCGGCGGCCCCAACGCGATGTCGACCGCCTCGCACGGCGAGGCGCCGGGGCCGCCGTAGTACAGCGCGGCGTCGATCGGATCGATCGCGACGTCGCGCCACCCGGCCTCCGCGAGCACGGAACGCACGTGCTCGTCGACCCGAAGCGGCAACGCCCTGCGAATGGACCGACCTCGGCGACATCGTAGCCCTCAGCAGCCGGCGCCTCGTCGATCGCCTGCCATCCCGCGCTCTGGAACTCACACGTGTCGCGAGGTCGCCATGTCACGATCGCGAGCCGACCGCGCGTGCGAGTCGCTCGGCGCAGATCGGCGAACGCCTCGACCGCATCGTCGAAGAACATCACTCCGAAGCGGGAGATCACCGCATCGAACACGTCCTCCCCGAAATCGATGCGCTGCGCATCGCCACACACCCAGTCGATCGAGCCGGCGCCCTCGGCATCGGTCGGTAGCGCGGCCTCGCGGCCTGCCTCGATCAGCTTCTCGGACACATCGACGGCGGTGACCGCACCCGACGTGCCGACGAGGCGCGCCGCGAGCCGGGTCGTCGCGCCGCGACCGCACCCGACATCGAGCAACCGCTCCCCGCCACCGAGCGCGGCGCGTTCGAACAACGGCTCCAGAACCGGATCCAGCATGGCCTCGAGCCGATCGGCCTGCGCGAGCCACGAGCTCGCGTCCCGGCTACGCCAGCCGTCCGTCGAGGACGCAACGGTGGGCGTGTCCCGCGCGTCCGCGCTCCCGCATTCCTCGTCTCGCTGGCTCACCGTCACGACGAGCCCAGTGCCTGCGCCAAGATCGTCGCGTTGTGGCGCACCATGTCCAGGTAGATGGAGGCCGAACCGTTCGGGCCCGACAGCGCGCCGAGATAGTCCGTGCCGCCGATGGTGGCCCCGGTCTCGGTCGCGATTTGCTCCAGTAGCCGGGAGTCGGTGATGTTCTCGACGGAGACGGCCGAAATACCCTCTGCTCGCATCCGCTCGATCAGGCGGGCGACATCCCGAGCCGAGGCTTCGGACTCGGTGCTCAGCCCTTGGGCCGCTAGGAAGGCCAGCGCGTAGTCACGACCGAATTTCTGAAACGCACCGTGCGAGGTGACGATGGTGCGGCGCTCGATAGGCAGATCGTCGACCATCTCGCGAATCTCGGTCTCGAGCGCCTCGATCAAGGACCAGGCCGAGCTCGACGAGACGCTTCTTGGGGCCCGAATCGTCCAGGGCGGTGTAGAGACGTTTCTCAGCGTGGCTCATGAAGCTCGTCGATGTGTTTGCAGTAGCTGACGTGCCCGGGCGATACCGTCGTCGGTTCGGGCGCGCCACTCGCGCAGATGTCCGTGGCATACGATTCCTGAGCCCCGCCTATGAGTCGGCGGCGCGCTCGAGGCGTTGTGCCTGGCTCTCTGAGCCGATGCGTGAGCGGGCCGCAGTTCGAGGTGCAGCGTCTATCCGACGATGCGGAGCGCGCCGCTCCGGATATCGAAGTGCATCGCCGCGATGGCGAGCGAGCGTTTCGCGAGCGAGGTGGTCACGCACGGGTAGCCGGCGAGGTTCCGGATGGACTGGTGAGCGGCTCTCTGCTCGATGTCGGCCATCCCGGTCGGCTCGACGGGAAGGTTCATCGCGTCCAGCCAGCGGCTGAGGTGCGGGTGGCGGAGACGGAATCCGTCGGGCTTCGGGCTCGATCCGTAGGCGATGCCCGCGCAGCGCGAATGGCTCAGCGCGACGACCGCCTTCACGCCGATGACCTCGACCGCGAATTCCACCGCGGCCGATGTACCGTGATGGCCGCCATCCGCCTCGTAGGGGGGGATGAAGCCGCCGATGTTCCTGACCACGAACAGCGAGCCGGGAGCCGCGTCGAACACCTGGCTGGGGCTGACGCGCGAGTCGCAGCACGATACCACCAGCGTAGAGGGCGACTGGCCGTGCTCGTCAAGTTCCTCGTACAGCTCGCGGCTTTCTCGATGCCCGATGTGCCTGAACCGCTCGTTTCCGGCGAGCAGCGTGTCGATGATGTCCGGCATGGTCAAGGTTTCCTCGGTGCGATCGCGGGCTGCGAGCCACCCATCGCCAAGTGCATGAAGTCGCAGAAGGCGAGGGCAGCGTCACTGCGATCGACGTTGCGCGACCAGGCGAGACCGGCGAGGAGGTCTGGGATGGAATCGGTCAGGGCACGCACCTCCAGACGGCGACCTTCGAGCGACCAAGGTCGGTACACCATATCGGACAAGATGGTGATGCCCATGCCGTTGGCGACCAGGCTGCGGACCGCCTCGACCGAGGAAGTGCGGAAGATCGTGTTGGGTCGGTACGGGGTCTGGTTCCAGTAGCGCAGTGCCGTGTTGCTGGCTTCGTCCACCGTCAGCATGACGTAGGGTTCGTCCGCCACGTCCTGCAACGACACGTGGCTCCTCTCGACGAACTCGTGCTCCGAGTGCAGCCAGAGTCTGCGGCGCGATCGGATGAGTGTCTCGATCACTATGTCTTCCTGATTGATCAGGTTCGAGGTCAGCATCATCGCCAGGTCGTAGGTGCCGCCCATGATCCCTTCCTCGATCTGCTCGCGATCGGCCTCGACGAGCCGGAGCTCGATGTTGGGAAAGCTGCGCGAGAAGCGGGAGAGGAAGGCAGGCAGGAAGTACCCAGCGACGGTGTAGGAGACGGCGAGCCGGATCGTGCCTTCGATGGCCGCGTTGTCGCGACTTGGCAGCCTGGCCGCTTCCTCCACCGCGGTCATGACGTTCCTCGCGCGATGCAGGAACTGGTTGCCATCGTAGGTCAGCGCCATGCCGTGGCCGTGGCGATCGAAGAGGCGTATGCCGAGATCGCCCTCGATGCCCTTGATGGCCGAGGTGATGGCCGACTGCGATACCCGAAGATCCATCGCAGCCTGTGACACTTGACCTGCCTCGGCGGTGGCGATGAAGTAGCGGAACTGGCGAAGGGAAATCGTCATATCTCTCGATCGGATACCCGGTATCTGTTTTTCAGAGGTCGCCAGTTCGAACCTTGCGTGGGAGCGCGGCTCGCGCCTGTCGCCAAGGGCGGAGGTTGGCTGGAGAGAGCGCTCCATCAAGCTGAAATAGCGGGAACTCCTCTGCACGACAGCGCCGGATTCGCTGATTACTGGCGCTCGACAAGAGTACCAATTCTTGCTCTTCAGCCTCTTCGGATTTTTAGATATCGAGTATCTGCAAATACTATTTTCAATGCGTTTCTGGCTTGGATAGCATTTTCACAAGCGCTGTTCCAGGCGATTCCGATGCTCGTCCGATGGCCTTCTCACCGCGTGCACGAACGCGAAACGTCGATCCAGGGCGCGTCGATCGAACACTTCGACTCATCACCCGGATACGCGAGCACCACATCGCCATCGAGCGCCGCGACCCTCTCCAGTTACCAGGAACGACCGACATGAAATCGTCCTCCCCGAAGAAGCTCCTCGGCACGGGAATTCTCCTCTCCACGCTTGTCATGGCCGGTCCGAGCGCCGCCGACTGGTACCCGTTCCCCGTCGAGGTCTGGGACCCTCCGTTCGACATGAGCAGCGAGCGTACGCAGGTCGACTACGAACCGCTGACGAAAGCCTCGAAGGCGTGGGACATCTGCATCTCTTTTCCGCACATGAAGGACGCCTACTGGAGCGCGGTCAACTACGGCGTGGTCGAGGAGTCGCGACGCCTCGGCGTGAGGATGCAGTTGGTTGAGGCCGGCGGCTACACCAACCTCGCCAGGCAGATCTCGCAGATCGAGGACTGCGTCGCCGGCGGCGCCGACGCGCTGATCATCGGGGCGATCTCGTTCGACGGCCTCAATAACGTCGTCAACGAGGTCCGCTCGAAGGACATCCCGGTCATCGACGTCATCAACGGCATGTCCTCCGATCAGCTCTCGGCGAAATCGCTGGTCTCGTTCGGCGAGATGGGGGCGGCCGCCGGACGTTACGTGGCGGCCAGGCATCCGAGCGGCGGTGAGTCGGTCAAGGTCGCCTGGTTCCCCGGTCCTCCTGGTGCGGGCTGGGTCGAAGCCGGCAACGAGGGCTTCACGAGCGCCATCGAGGCCAGCGCCGTCGAGGTGGTGGAGACCAAGTACGGCGACACCGGCAAGGAGACCCAGCTGAAGCTGGTGGAGGACACCCTCGAGGCGCACCCGGACATCCAGTACATCATCGGCACCGCGGTAACCGCCGAGGCGGCGACGGGGCTCCTGCGTGCGCGTGGACTGGCCGATCAGATCGAGATCATGTCGTACTACTTCACGCCGGGTGTCCATCAAGGCATCAAGCGCGGGCAGATCCTGGCCGCACCGACCGACTCCACCGTCATCCAGGGCCGCATCGCCGTCGATCAGGCCGTGCGCATTCTCGAGGGCGAGGACTATCGGAAGCATGTCGGCCCCGAGCTCTACGTGATCGACGCCGACAACATCGATTCCTTCGATCGCGACTCCTCGCTGGCGGCGGACGGGTTCCGCCCGACCTTCGGCGTCGAGTGAGGGGCGGGGCCATCATGTCCGGAGTCGCATCGCCATGACGGTCGCCGGCGGGAAGGCGGGCGGCGAGCGCATCGTCACCGATACCGCATCCGCACGACCCGATCTTGCGATCGGCGAAACGCTGCTGTCGCTCGAGAACGTCAGCAAGCGGTTTCCGGGCGTGCTGGCCCTCGACTCGGTGTCGTTCGAGTTGCGCGCCGGCGAGGTTCACGTGCTGTTCGGAGAGAACGGCGCGGGAAAATCAACGATGATCTCGATGATCGCCGGCGTGCACCAGCCCACCGACGGCGAGATCGTGTTCCGCGGCTCGCCGGTGACGCTACAGTCGGTGCATCACGCGCGCTCGCTCGGCATCAGTGCCGTGTTCCAGGAGTTCTCCCTGGTCGATCAGCTGACCGTGGAGCAGAACCTCTTCCTCGGGTCCGAACCGCTCTCGCGCGGGTTGCTCGATCGGCGGACGCTGCACGCCGAGGCCGAGGGAATCCTCTCGCGCCTCGGCTTCCCACTGCGCCCCACCCAGATCGTCGCCCATCTCTCCCGGGCCGAGCAGCAGATGGTCGAGATCGCCAAGGCGTTTCGCTCCGAGCTCTCGGTGCTGATCCTCGACGAACCGACCGCTTCGCTGACCGAGCGGGAGACCGATCGATTGTTCGAGCTCGTGGAGCAGGTCAAGGCCCGCGGGGTCGGCGTGGTCTACATCACCCACCGCATGGCCGAGATCCGCCGCATCGCCGATCGCATTACCGTGCTGCGCGACGGCAAGTACATCGACACGGTCGCGGCGGAGAACACCGGCGAGGAGGAGCTGGTCAACCTGATGACCGGTCGGGTGATCGATCAGGTGTTCCCGAAGATCGACTTCGATCCGGGTGCCGAGATGCTCGCCGTCGAAGGGCTGTCGATCGTCGGCGGTCGCGTGCAAGACGCACATATCGTTGCCCGCCGCGGCGAGATCGTCGGGCTGGCCGGACTGGTCGGCGCCGGCAAGTCGAGGCTCATCCGGGCGTGCTTCGGGCTCGAGAAGATCGAGTCGGGCCAAGTCCGCTTCGATGGTGAGGAGGTGACCGGAAAGTCCACCCGAGAGATGCTCGATCGCGGCTTCTTCTACATCCCGCCCGATCGGCGCGCCGAGGGGTTGGCGATGATCCGCAGCTGTCGGGAGAACATCTCGCTCTCCTCCCTTCATCTCGACGACTTCCGGCGAAGCGCCTTCCTGCGACGCGGTTCGGAGCGGCGCATCGCGCAGGCGCTCGCTACCAAGCTGCAACTGCACCCGCTGAACATCGAGCGTCAGGTGGGGCACTTCTCGGGTGGCAACCAGCAGAAAGTCATGCTGGCCAAGTGCCTGACCCGAGAGGTGAAGCTGTACGTGTTCGACGAGCCGACGGTCGGCGTGGACGTGGGCACGCGGGTGGAGATCTACAAGTTCATCGCCGAGCTCTGCGAGAGCGGGGCGGCGGTGATCATCATCTCCTCGGACCTGCCGGAAGTGCTTCATCTGAGTAACCGCCTCTACGTGATGCACCGCGGCCGTGTCCAGGCCGAGCTCGCAGGTAAAGACATCACGCAAGAGAACGTGCTCCGCAATTTCTTCGATCAGGAGGTCGCGTAAATGGCTCAGGGTTCCGCTCTCGACACGGCCACGGCCGCGCAGAGTTCCACCACCACCTTGTCGCACAAGCTCAAGGTGGTGTTCGTGCGGCTCGGCGTGCTGCCGTTCCTGCTGCTGATCGCGATCGTCGTGTTCACGGCCATCTCGGACAACTTCCTCTCCGGTCGCAACCTCCTGAACGTGGTGCGACAGTCCTCCTATCTGATGCTGGTAGCGGTCGGGCAGATGTTCGCTCTCCTGACCGGGGGGTTCGATCTGTCGGTCGGCACCATCGTTGCGCTGACATCGGTGGTCGGCGCCACCGCCATGGCCGCCGCGTTCTCGATGATGCCCGATGCCGTCTGGCTCGCCATCACGCTCGGCGTGATCGCCGGCATCGCGGCCGGGCTCTTCATCGGCGCGATCAACGGCTTCGGCGTCGCGGTGTTCGGGGTCTCGCCGTTCATGATGACGCTCGGGATGTCCTCGGTCGGCTTCGGCGTCGCCTTGTACATGACCGGCGGCACGCCGGTGTACGGCATGCCGCAGGAGTTCGGCAACGTGTTCGGCTTCGGCACCGTGTTCGGTGTACCTGCCCCGATATTCGTCGCGCTGCTGGTGATCGCGGGCGCCTACGTGCTGGTGAACCGGACGCGGCTCGGGCGCTACTTCTACGCCGTGGGCGGCAACGTCAAGGCCGCCAGTCTCTCGGGCATCAGCACGCGCTTGACGCTGTTCCTCGCCTATCTGATCTGCGGCGGCATCGCCGCGATCTCGGGGATGCTGCTCACCGCACGCCTCGATTCGGGTGAGGCGAACATCGGCTCGGCGATGCCGCTCGAATCGATCGCCGCCTGCGTGATCGCTGGCGTGAGCCTGCGGGGGGGCGTCGGCAGGCTGGAGAACGTGGTGCTCGGGGCGCTGTTCATCGGCCTGGTGCAGAACGGGATGAACCTCGCGCGGATCGAGTCCTACCTGCAGACCGTGGTCATCGGCGCGCTGCTGATCATCGCGGTCGTGGCCGATCAGATGCGGCTGCGCATGAGCGCGAGTCTCCAGGGCTGATCCGACATGACAACGCAAGAGGGAGAGACGATGCCGGTCGCCATCAACTGCGACATGGGCGAGGGGTTCGGACTCTACGCCATGGGTAACGACGCGGGCATCATGCCCTTCATCACCGAGGCGAACGTGGCCTGCGGCTACCACGCCTCCGATCCGAACCACATGCGTTCCACTGTGGCGCTGGCACGCGAGCACGGGGTGAAGGTGGGCGCTCACTTCAGCCTGCCGGACCTACCCGGGTTCGGGCGGCGCGAGATGAAGATCGAGCGTGCGGAGCTGGCGAACATCGTCACCTATCAGGTCGGTGCACTGCAGGCCTTCATACAGGCGGAGGGGCTCACGCTCAGTCACCTCAAGCCGCACGGTGCCCTATACGGCATGGCGGCGCGAACCGAGCACGTGGCCCATGCGATCGCCGATGCCACCGCACGCTTCGAGGTGCCGATCTTCGGCTTGTCGGGAACGCTGCACGAGGAGATCTATTCGGCCCGGGGCATGGAATTCCGCCCCGAGTACTACGCCGACCTCGAATACGACGACCAGGGCGGGCTGATCATCACCCGCGAGCACGAAGCGATCGACGCCGAGGCCGCGGCCGAGCGCTGCGTCCGGGCCGTCGAGGAGGGGCTGACGCGAAGTCGCTCCGGCACCGACATCCCGGTCAAGGCGGCCACGATCTGCATTCATTCGGACACGCCGAACGCGGTCGAGGTAGCCCGAACGATCAACGCCGCGCTGGGGAGCCGGATCGACAAACGGCCCGGCGCTTCAGTGAACAACCCGAACGGAGGATGAAGCGAACATGGCGACCAGAGAGATAGTCTCACCGCTGCCCGGTGTCTTCTACCAGCGGCCCTCGCCCGACGATCCGGTCTACAAGAGCGAGGGCGATACGGTCGCCGTCGGCGACGTGATCGGGCTGGTGGAGGTCATGAAGTCGTTCCACCCGATCGCCTCGGATGTCGCGGGAACCGTGGTCCGCTACCTCACCGACAACGAGGACGCGGTCATGGCCGGTCAGGCCCTGATCGAGATCGAGGAATGATCAAGAAGCTACTGATCGCCAACCGGGGCGAGATCGCGGTGCGCATCATTCGCGCGGCCCGCGAGCTCGGTATCGAGACCGTCCAGGTCCACAGCACGGCCGACGCCGACTCGCTCGCCGTGAAGATGGCGGACGTGGCTGTTGAGGTCGGACCACCGCAGGCGGCCAAGTCCTATCTGAACACCGAGGCGATCCTGCACGCAGCGAAGGAGCACTCGGTCGATGCGATTCACCCCGGCTACGGATTCTTCTCGGAGAACGCCGACTTCGTCGACGCCGTCGTCGATGCCGGCATGGTGTTCGTCGGGCCGAGCGGCGACACGATCCGGCGCATGGGCGACAAGGTCGCCGCGCGGCAGGCAGCGATGGAGGCCGGCGTGCCGACGGTACCGGGCAGCGCGGGCCGGATCGGCGACATGGAAGAGGCGCGCGAGATCGCCCGCCAGACCGGCTTCCCGGTCATGATCAAGGCCGCCGCAGGCGGCGGTGGGCGGGGCATCCGGGTCGTCGAGAACATCGAGCAGTTCGACCGGGAGGCACCGCAGGCGAGCGCCGAGGCGCTGGCCGCGTTCGGCGACGGCGGGCTCTACCTCGAGCGCTTCATCGGCCGTTCGCGCCACGTCGAGGTGCAGGTGCTCGGTGACGGCGAGCGCGCCGTGCACCTCTACGAGCGGGAGTGCTCGCTGCAGCGGCGCCGTCAGAAGGTCTGGGAGGAGGCGCCGTCGACGGCCCTCTCAGCACAGGTTCGTGAGGATTTGTGCGCCGCCGCCATCCGCCTGACTGAGGCGGTGCAGTACCGCGGTGCCGGCACGATCGAGTTCCTCTACGACGATCAGAGCGGCGAGTACGTCTTCATCGAGATGAACACGCGCATCCAGGTCGAACACCCGGTGAGCGAGTTGATCACCGGCATCGATCTGATTCGGGAGATGATCCTGATCGCGGGCGGCGAGCGGCTGGCCTTCGAACAGAAGGACATCCAAGTGCGCGGACACGCGATCGAGGTGCGCATCAATGCGGAGGATCCCGCCAAGGATTTCATGCCGTTCCCCGGCACCATCACCGGCGTGAGCCTGCCGGGCGGCCCGGGTGTGCGCTTCGACGGCATGATCTATCCGGGTTATTCCATTCCACCGTTCTACGACTCGCTCCTCGGCAAGCTGATCGTCTGGGACAGCAGTCGCGAGCGCGCGATCGAGCGCCTGAAGCGCGCGCTCGGCGAGATGTCGATCGAGGGCGTGACCACCACCAGGTCTCTGTTCGCGGCACTGGCCGATGCACCCGACGTCAGGTCCGGCGCCGTCGACACGCGCTGGCTGGAAGGGTGGCTGGAAGACAACGCCGACCACCTGTGGCAATAGGGAGAGATCACGATGAAGAACCGCTATTCCCCCGGGGGCGACGAGCACATCTTCGTCGAGGTCGACGAGGAGATGTCCCTCGACGCCTTCTTCAAGAGTCTCTCGATGACCAACGCCATCCGCGAGGCGAAGATCGAGGGAGTCACCGAGGTATGCCCCGCGAACGCCTCCTTCCAGGTCAAGTACGACCCGGATGTCATCGCCCCCGACGCCATGCTGGCACGCCTTCAGGAGCTCGAGGAGCGCGCCGAGCAGGCCGAACGCCGCATCGACACGCGGATCGTCGAGGTGCCGGTGTACTACGAGGATCCGTGGACGCACGAGACGCTGATGCGCTTTCGCGAACGCCATCAGGATCCCAACGCCACCGACATCGAGTACGCGGCCCGCATCAACGGCTTCGACGATGCGGCGGCGTTCATCGCAGCGCACTCGGCCTCCCCCTGGTTCGTCTCGATGGTGGGGTTCGTGGCAGGTCTTCCGTTCATGTACCAGATGGTCGAGCGCGAGCGTCAGATCCAGGTCCCGAAGTACGTGCGCCCGCGCACCGACACGCCCAAGCAAACGGTCGGCTACGGCGGATGCTTCTCCTGCATCTACTCGGTGCGCGGTGCCGGTGGGTATCAGATGTTCGGTATCACGCCCATGCCGATCTACGACCCCTCCCAGTCCCTTCCGCACCTGCGTGACTTCATGGTGTTCTTCAAGCCCGGTGACATCGTCAAGTTCAAGCCGATCGACCGCTCACGCTACGAAGAGCTCCTGGCCGAGGTCGAAGCCGAACGATTCGAGCCGCGGGTTCACCCCGTGACGTTCTCGCTGGACGAGTTCCGGGCGGACATCGACGGTTACAACAGGAAGCTGACGGAGGTTCTCGATGTCGATTGAAGTGAAGTCGCCGGGACTGGCCACCACGGTCCAGGACCTCGGCCGCAAGGGCTACTACCATCTCGGCATCCCGATCTCGGGTGCCATGGATCGCTTCGCCGCGCGCTGCGCCAACCTGCTGGTGGGCAACGAGGAGGGCGCGGCGTTGCTCGAGGCGGTGTTCATGGGCCCTGAGCTCGCGTTCGCTCGCGATTCCGTGGTCGCCGTGACCGGTGCGGAGATGACGCCGAAGGTCGACGGCGTGTCGCAGACCACCTGGACCTCGTTCGCGGTAGAGGCCGGGCAGGTGCTCTCGTTCGAGTTCCTGAAGTCGGGAGCCCGAGGCTACATCGCCGTCTCCGGCGGCATCGACGTCCCGCTGGCGCTAGGAAGCCGCTCGACCTACACCCTGGGGGCACTGGGCGGTCACGAGGGGCGTGCGCTGCAGGGCGGCGATACGCTGCCGCTCGGAACCGCCTCGGCGCAGGCCACCGAGGGCAAGCACCTCGATGCCTCGCTGCGCCGCCTGCCGGGCAGTCCGGCGGAGCTACGCGTGTTGCCCGGTCTGTACTGGCATCGCATCACGCCCGAGGCGGGGGAGCGGTTCTTCGCCGACACCTGGAAGGTCGCGCCCGAGGCGGATCGCATCGGCTATCGCTTCAAGGGCGGAGAGAAGCTCTCCTTCGTGGAGCGCGAGCAGCCGTTCGGTGCGGGCTCCGATCCTTCCAACATCGTCGACGGCTGCTATCCCTACGGCTCGATCCAGGTGCCGGCCGGAAGCGAGCCGATCGTGTTGCACCGGGACGCCGTCTCGGGCGGCGGGTACTTCATGGTCGGTACCGTCATTTCCGCCGACATGGACTTGATCGGACAGCTGCAGCCGCATACCCCGACACGGTTCGTCCGGGTCGACATGCAAGAGGCGCTCGCGGCCCGCAAGAGCCGGGCTGGCGCCCTCGACGGCGTCCGCAAGGCGCTGACCTGATCCACACTCATTATCACGGAGCATCCTCGTGTCCCATACGACAACCCCACCCTTCCTTGCCCACACGTTGTGGGAGTCCGACAACACCCTGCTCCGCAACACCGTGCTGGCCGTCGCCGGCACGGTCGTGTTGTGGATATCGGCCAAGCTGAACATCCCGTTCTACCCCGTGCCGATGACCATGCAGACGTTCGCCGTGCTGACGATCGGCATGGCCTTCGGTTGGCGTCTCGGCGGCGCGACCATCCTGCTCTATCTGCTCGAGGGCGCGCTCGGGCTGCCGGTGTTCGCCGGTACGCCGGAACGCGGCGTGGGTCTGGCGTACATGGTCGGGCCGACCGGCGGCTACCTCGTGGGCTTCCTGGTCTCGGCCGTGGTCGTCGGTTGGCTGGCCGAGCGCGGCTGGGACCGGAAGTTTCTGAGCACGCTCGCGGCGATGACCATCGGCACGGCGATCATCTTCGCCCTCGGTGCCGGCTGGCTCGGTACGATCCTCGGCTGGGACAAGCCGATCATGGAGATGGGCGTGACGCCGTTCATGCTCGGTGCGGTGTTCAAGATCGCGCTGGCGGCCGCCGTGCTTCCCTCGATCTGGCGGTATCTTTCGCGGGTCTGATCGCTGCGGGCGCGCCTCGGTTGCGATCGGCGAGATCCCGACCGGGGGAGATCCCGACTGGCGGCAAGTGCCGCCGGTCGGGTCCGCTCGACATGAACATCGGTCGAGCGTCATCGATTCGTGATCGAGATCCGCCGCTCCCTGATCCACCGCTGCCGGCTTCGCCATCGATGTCGATCTCCAAGAACAGTTCCGCACACCGGAATCGTTGATCGGCGGGTGCGATCGTGCCATTCTCGGCGCTCTTCAAGACCGGGGGCAAGAGATGCTCGCTCAGCCGTCAGAGGCAGATCTCCGCTTCGTCGAACGCTTCGAAGCCGGTGAAGTCGACCCTGGCTCGTTTCATCATCGCGAGCATCTGCGCCTCGCCTACACCTACCTCACGACGTGCTCGCGAAGTGCCGCGCGCACGAGAATGCGAAGTCAGATACAGTCCTTCCTCGAACGGAACGCGGTCGATCCCGGTAAGTACCACGAGACGATGACGATGGCCTGGATGGACGCCGTGCGTCACTTCATCGAACTGGCCGTCGCGGCGGACTCGTTCGATGCGTTCGTTCAGGCGGACCCGCGTGTCCTCGACCAGAGCATCATGCTCACACACTACTCCCGCGAGACACTGTTCTCGTCAGCGGCACGTACGGCGTATCTCGCTCCCGACATCGACCCGATTCCGTGCTGCTGACCGCTACTGACCGAGAGACGCTTGCCGCTCGGCACGCGTTCTGACAAGGGTGCCTGCCGCGTCGCGAGCGGGGCAGGGGGCGTGCTGTCGACATCACCCTCCGCCCCGTATCGGCGAGCGTCCGGAAGGGCCCGCGGGCTACGCCGCCGCCGCAGGCTCCGCTCCGGGTTCGGCAAGCGCTTCGGTAAGCAGGGTCAGTCCCTCGTCGAGTTGCTCGTCGGGAATCGTCAGCGGCGGGATCAGGCGGATGGAGTTCCCCCAGTAGCCGCAGGAGAGCAGGATCAGACCGATCTCCGCCGCCCGGCCCGTCACCGCCTTTGTCGCGACGGGATCGGGCTCGTGGCTCCCGCGGTCGGTAACGAGCTCGAAGGCGACCATCGCGCCCAGGCGGCGGACATTGCCGATCGGTCGCGAAGAATTCCGGGACTTGATCGCCTCGATCGTCTCGAACATGCGTAGTCCGATTCGCTCGGCACGCTCGCACAGGCGCTCTTCCTCGATGACGTCGAGCACGGCGAGGGCCGCGGCACAGGCGATGGGATTGCCGCCGTAGGTGCCGCCCAGTCCACCGGGCTCCACCGCGTCCATGACCGCCGCCTTGCCGATCACGCCCGATATGGGAAAACCGCCGCCGAGTGCCTTGGCCACCGGGATCAGATCCGGCTCGATGTCGTAGTGCTCGATCGCGAAGGTCTTGCCGGTACGGGCGAAACCCGTCTGCACCTCGTCGGCCACGAGACAGATGCCGTGCTCGTCGCACAGCATGCGCAACGCCTGCATGAAGCTCACGGGTGCCTGATAGAAGCCGCCTTCGCCCTGTACGGGCTCGATGACGATGGCGGCGATGTCCGAAGGCGCCATGTCGGCCTTGAACACGTTCTGCAGTGCCCGGAGGCTGTCCTGCTCATCGATGCCGTGGTGCGGCACGGGGAAGGGGACGTGGAAGATGCCGGGCGTCATCGGTGTGCCGCGCGGGCGGTAGGGCAGAGCCTTGCCCGTCATGGACATGGTCAGCTGGGTGCGCCCGTGGAAGGCACCGGTGAAGGTGATCACGCCCGAGCGCCCCGTGTAGGCACGCGCGATCTTGACCGCATTCTCGGTCGCCTCGGCACCGGTGGTGAAGAACAGCGTCTTCGCGTCCTCGATCGGGGCGAGCGCGTTGAGGCGCTCGGCGAGCTCGATGTAGACATCGTAGCCGATGACCTGGAAGGCGGCGTGGGCGAAGCGGTCCGCCTGCTTCGCCGCGGCCGCCATCACCTTCGGATGACGGTGACCGGTGTTGGTCACCGCGATGCCCGAGCCGAAATCGATATGGCGGCGGCCGTCGGCGTCGTGGAGCACGGCGTTCTCGGCGTGATCGATGAAGACAGGAGAGCCGGTCACAACGCCACGGGGCACCGCGGCATGACGGCGTGCGAGCCAGCGTTCGCTCACGCTACCGGCCGGATCGGGTGCGTCGCCTGCTGACGTGGCAGAACGTGGTGAGGGCGGGGAGAGGTCGCCGGAGTTCAGATTCTTGGGGTCAGACATGGCTTTTCCGTGTCGAGTGATGGGTGGCTTCGGGAAAGCGCTGTGCACCGCGCTTGACGCACCTTAGCACCGTCGTTTATATTCGACAACATGATGCATATATTCATCGACAGCGTGTAACGCGTTCCGCCCCGGAGACCGCATGAAGAACCTCGACGTCGGCAAGCGCCTGCAGGACATCCGCACCGAACACGGACTGTCGCAGCGCAAGCTCGCCGCCATGGCGGGCGTCAACAACAGCCTGATATCCCTGATCGAGAAGAACCGGACGAGCCCGTCCATCGCCTCGCTGAAGCTCATCCTCGACGCCATCCCGATGAGCTTCGCCGAGTTCTTCGACGTCTCGGAGATCAATCCCGCCAAGTTCGTCTACCGCGCCGCGGAAATGCCCGAGATCAACCCCCTGAAGGTGCTGAGCGGAGAAAGCGACGCGGACGGCATCTCGTTCCGGCGCGTCGGCCGATCGAACACTCACGCGCTTCAGATGCTGTTCGAGACCTACGAGCCGGGGGCGGACACCGGCGTGGAGATGTACTCGCACGAAGCCGAGGAGGCCGGCGTGGTGATTTCCGGCCAGATCGAGCTGACCGTCGACGGCGAGGTCGAGGTTCTGCGCAAGGGTGACGGCTACATCTTCGACAGCCGCAAGCCTCATCGCTTTCGCAACATCAGGAAGACTCGCTGCACCATCGTCAGCGCCTGCACACCGCCGACGTTCTGAGCGTTCGATGACTTCTCACTGTCGTCTGCCTTGACAGACGGCGAACCGCTCGTGCCCGCCGCTGCAGAGTTGGTCCGTGGACCGGCCTCTCGAGCGATGCAATTGAACAACCGCCTTCTTCGTTTCACGGAAACCCGCCATGACCACACTCTCCCCTCCCGCGCTCGACAACGCTGCCCTGTGGAACGAGCGCGCACATGTAGACGGCGAATGGATCGCGGCGGCCGAGGGCGATACCTATCAGGTCGTCGATCCCGCCTCAGGACAGGTGCTCGCCGAGGTCGCCAACTGCGGTGCCGCGGAAACGCACCGGGCCATCGAGGCGGCGCACAGGGCACTGGCCTCCTGGCGCGACGTGCCGGCTCCCGAGCGGAGCGCGCTGCTGCGCCGCTGGCACGATTTGATGCTGGAGAACAAGGAAGATCTCGCTCGCATCATGACGGCCGAGCAGGGCAAGCCGCTGGCCGAGTCTCGAGGCGAAATCGCCTATGGCGCGAGCTACATCGAGTGGTTCGCTGAGGAGGCGAAACGGGTGTACGGCGACGTGATCCCGGCCCCCTCGTCCGACAGGCGGCTGGTCTGCGTTCGCCAGCCCGTCGGCGTGGTCGCCTGCATCACGCCGTGGAACTTTCCGAACGCGATGCTCGCCCGCAAGATCGCCCCGGCGCTCGCGGCCGGCTGCACGGTGGTGTGCAAGCCGGCCAACCTGACGCCGATGTCAGCGCACGCGATGCTCGTGCTGGCCGCACAGGCCGGCATTCCCGCCGGGGTAATCAACCTGGTATCGGGAAGGACCCGCGAGATCGGCGAGGCGATGACGAGCAGCGAGAAGGTCAGGAAGCTGACCTTCACCGGCTCCACGCCGGTCGGCAAGCATCTGATCCGCGCCTGCGCCGATACCGTCAAGCGCACCTCGATGGAGCTCGGTGGCAATGCACCCTTCATCGTCTTCGACGACGCCGACATCGAGCAAGCGGTCGCGGGCGCGATGGTGAGCAAGTTCCGCAACGCCGGTCAGACCTGCGTCTGCGCCAATCGCTTCCTGGTCCAGGCGGGCGTGTTCGACGCGTTCGCCACGCGCCTGGTGGAAGAGGTCGGCAAGCTGCGCTCGGGGGATGGCCGGGAGGAGGGGGTCACCGTCGGGCCGCTGATCACCGAGGAGGCGGCGAGCGATGTACGTGCGCTGATCGACGACGCCCTGCAGAACGGTGCCGAGGCCCTTGCCGGTGCGGGCGAGTCCGCTCACGGAAAGGGCTTCGTCGAGCCGACCGTGCTCACCGGCGTGGAGCCCGCCATGCGGGTGATGAACGAGGAGATCTTCGGGCCGGTGGCACCGCTGATGAAGTTCTCGACCGAGGAGGAGGCGCTGGAGATCGCCAACGGCACGCCGTTCGGGCTGGCGGCCTACTTCTACTCGCGCGATGTCGGTCGTGTCTGGCGGGTCGCCGAGGGACTGGACTTCGGGATCGTAGGCATCAACGAAGGCATCATCAGCAACGCGGCCGCGCCGTTCGGTGGGGTCAAGGAGTCGGGGCAGGGGCGGGAAGGCTCGAAGTACGGGCTCGATGACTACACGGAGATCAAGTACCTCTGCATGGGTGGCCTGGGAGTGTAGCGCCGTGCCCGTATCGACACCTGATGCCATGGAAGTTCGCACCCGCTTCGCACCGAGCCCAACCGGCTACCTGCATGTCGGCGGTGCCCGCACGGCGCTGTTCTGCTATCTCTACGCGCGCCGCCATGGCGGGCAGTTCGTGCTGCGCGTCGAGGATACCGATCGCGAGCGTTCGACAGACGAATCGGTGCGGGCGATTCTCGATGGCATGGCGTGGCTCGGCCTCGAGCATGACGAAGGCCCCTACTTCCAGACAGAGCGCCTCGATCGCTACCGCGAGATCGTGCAGCGATTGCTCGACGAAGGAAACGCCTATCGATGCTGGTCCACGCCGACCGAGCTCGACGCCATGCGCGAGAGAGCACGAACCGAAGGCAGAAAACCACGTTACGACGGCACCTGGCGCGACAGCGAGGAGACGCCACCCTCGGGCGTCGATCCCGTCATCCGTTTTCGCAACCCGCTCGAGGGCAGCGTCGTCATCGACGACGCGGCGAAGGGCAGAATCGTCATCGACAACGCCGAGCTCGACGACCTGGTCATCCAGCGCGCCGACGGCACGCCGACCTACAACCTCTCGGTGGTCGTCGACGACATGGACATGGCCATCACCCATGTCATCCGCGGTGACGACCACGTCAACAACACGCCTCGCCAGATCAACATCGCCGAGGCGCTCGGTGCCCGGCGACCGGTCTACGCGCACCTGCCAATGATTCTCGGTGAGGACGGCAAGCGCCTGTCAAAGCGCCACGGTGCGGTCGGTGTCATGCAGTATGCCGCAGACGGGTACCTGCCCGAAGCGTTGCTGAATTACCTCGTCCGGCTTGGCTGGTCGCACGGCGACGAGGAGATCTTCACGCTCGAGCGGATGATCGAGCTCTTCGATTTCGACACCATCAACACGTCGGGATCGGTCTTCGACTCGAAGAAACTCGACTGGATGAATCAGCGATACTTGCAAAGGCTGCCGAACACCGCGCTCGCCGCGGCGCTCGCCCCGCACTTGACGACTCTCGGCATCGACGCCGGCCCCGATTCGCCAACCCTTGCCGCCGTCGCGAACCTGCTGCGTGATCGATGCGTGACGCTGCTCGAGATGGCGAAGTCTGCCGAGTGCTTTTACCGCGCGCCGGTGACGTTCGACGAAAAGGCAGCGGCGAAGTGGTTCGTGCCGGCGACGGCCGATGTGCTCGAGAAGACCGTGGCGCGACTCGCGACGATCGACGACTGGAACGCCGCGTCGGTGCAGGGTGCCCTCGAGGAGACGGTCGACGCGGTGGGCGGAGGGTTCAGCACGCTCGGGCCGCCCTTGCGGCTCGCGATTACCGGTGGCGCGGCCTCGCCGGCGATGAACGAGGTGATCGCACTCGTCGGCCGTGACAGCGTGCTCCAACGCATTTCCTATGCGATCGGGCTGTGTCTCGATTCCGACTGAGCTCGGGGCATCCATCGCCTCGGCACCGCTTGCCGCGCGGTCGATGACTCGACTTCATCAGTTGCGGCATACAACTCTTGATATCGTGGCGCAACGGGGCGCCACTCGATCTCCCACAACTTCGAGCAACGCTGCCGGGTGCCCTTGAGCATTTGACGATGCGGTGCCTTGTCTTGTTCTGCGGTACCTGGCTGACCAAACGCCGGGAGAACCCAGGACCATGTGCATTCGAACCACCAGCTGCGCCATCGCGCTCGTCGCCAATGCGGCGCTCGCCACTCCCGCTCCAACTGAAACGAGGATCGGAGCGATCTTTGATCCGACCGGCGCGCTGGATATCTACGGCATTCAGCAGATGAACGCGCTGGATCTCGCGGTGGCTGAGATCAACGAGTCAGGTTGAGTGCTCGGTGAGCCGATCGAGGTCGTCTACTACGATGCGCAGTCCGAGCAGAGCAAGTACACCCAGCACACCAATACCGCACTGCTTCGTGACCGGATCGATGCGCTGTTCGCCGGGTTGACCAACTCGTCGCGCGAAGCGCTTCGCCCGATCGTGCGGCGTGCGAACGTGCCGTACTTCTACTCTTCACTGTACGAGGGCGGTGCCTGCGATCGGCAGACGTTCATCACTGGCTCGTTCGCCTCGCAGCCGCTGTCTGTTCTGATCGAGTGGGCGATCGAGCGCTACGGTCTGAAGATGTACAGCATGGCGCCGGACTACAACTTCGGCACGATCTCGGCTCACTGGATCCACGCCGCAGGTGTTCGGGGAGACGAGCGTCCGCGAGAACCTCTTTCACGCCGCGTTCGCACGAACGCGCGATGGCGAACAAGGGGCGACGATCGCCGACTCGCTGGTGCGGATGCTCGGCATGAGCGGACAGCGCGACGTCCCGGCATCGGCACTCTCGCGCGGCCAGCAGCAGTGGCTCGACATCGGCATGGTACTGGCGCTCGCGCCCCGAGCGATCTTGCTCGGCGAACCTGCGGCCGGCATTCCCAGCGAAGAGGCCGATTCACCCGTCGTCCCCGAGCAAGACAAAGGCGTGCTCGAGCACGGCGTCGGCGGTCAGCCGCTCGGGTGCGAGATCGTGGTCGCGGGCGAGGATCGCGGCCAGCGCGTCGACGGTGCTCGTCATCGGTCTTCTCGCGAGAGAGGGGACGCCCATCCTGACGACGACAGCGACGCGGTGTCCACCGCGAGACGGATCTTCCCGCCCCAGCGCGCGCCGTGCGTCAGCAGCGCCGGTCGGCGCCGCGCGACGGCGAACAGCAGCGACGCCGTCGCCGGGCGCATCGCGGCATGGGCGAAGGCGGCAGCCAGGCG